>ERZ857775.42-NODE-42-length-156866-cov-5.859168_pt1 | contig 156866 bp, 122 predicted proteins | sample MGYA00519698_ERZ857775 | MGnify/ENA primary metagenome ERZ857775 (study PRJEB31778, sample SAMEA3449363) | human gut metagenome | biome: human gut; feature: human-associated habitat; material: faeces | place: United Kingdom | collected 2010/2012 ...
TGAGGTCAGACTTGTTGTAGTACGCCTGGATGTACAGCGAGCCGGCCTTGTTGGTCTTGCCGTCCAAATCGCGCTGCAGGTAGTAATCGTCGTCATACCCGGTGCTGCTCTTAGTGGACTTGGGACTCTGCGCCAGATAGTGGCCCTTGCTGATGGCGCACTGGGTGGCGTTGGGGATCTGGATGAACCCGAACACGTCCGGGTACTTCTTCTCATCGAAGCTGACGCCGTCCGGCAGCTGGATGGGCTCCTCACTGGGGCGGGATAATTGCTCTGCCGCATTGGCCACCACGTCCAGCTGCTTGATGGGCTTGGAGATAAAATAGAAGCTGATGACCACCCAGCCCGCCAGCACTGTGACGATGCAGACCAGAACGATGTAGTCTCGAACCCAATTCAGGAAGTCGTAGAGCGGCGAGGGCTGCCAGGTGATGCTGGCGCAGATGATGAAGCCCAGGAATGCCAAGGCCATCACTGCGACCACCCAAGCCATGAGGACCAGCAGGTAGCCGCCCCAGATGCGCAAAGATCTCCGGCGGCTGCGGGTATTTCCTTTCTTACTCAATGGTGTACCCCACCCCCCAAACGGTCTTGATGAATTTGGGCTTTCGGCTGGGCTCGTGCATCTTTTCCCGTAGCCGGGCGATGTGACTCATGACGGTGTTGTTGCTGTCCATAAACGCCTCGCCCCAAACATGTTCAAACAGTTCCTCGCTGGACACCACATTCCCCCGGTGCTCACATAGATACCAGAGAATGGAGAATTCCAAGGGCGTCAGGGCCAGTTCCTCGCCGAACAGGACGCACTTGTGAGTGGCCTTGGAGATCTGAAGGCCTCGAAAGTCGTATTCGGTGACCTCCTGGACTGTCCCCTCCCTGGGGTTGTACCGGGTGTAGCGGCGCAGCTGAGTCTTGACCCGGGCCACCAGTTCCAGAGGATTGAAGGGCTTGGTGATGTAGTCGTCCGCTCCCAAGGTCAGCCCCATGATCTTGTCCATATCCTCCACCTTTGCGGTGAGCATGATGATGGGGAACAGGTGGTCCTCCCGGATGCGCTGGCAGAGGGTAAAGCCGTCCATGTCCGGCAGCATCACATCCAGCACCGCCAGATTCAAGCGTGTCGTCCGCACACAAGCCAGAGCGTCGGAGGCATTATAGAATTTGTGGATGGTGAAGCCTTCGTTTTTCAGATAGACCTCCACCAGATCTGCGATCGCAGTCTCGTCATCGACGACTAAAATATGTGTAGCCATAGTTGCCGGCCTTTCGTGTTTTTCTGCATTATAGCACGGAACGTATAAAAAAGCGAGTATGACTCTTGATTTTTCCTAAACATGTCCTAAAGGGGACTGTTGCGGTCTCCTGTCTGCGCAAAATTCTCACCAGACTGTATCGAAACTACGATCTTCCAGACTCCTGATTTCGTAGGGTCGAAGTCGTGAAGCTGCGCCGCAGTGCTCTGTCATCCTTCGCTGGCAGGATCGGTCTGCGTATCATACGATGAACATTCCTCCAGATCTGCAGCCTGCTACCCGGATAGGCTTTTTTCAGCTTTGTGACAGCACGCTCCTTTGCCTTTTCCACGGCGGACTCCTTCATCATGTGGTACATGCCGATTTCCTTCAGCGAAGTTTTTTCAAATCCGAATACGCCGTAGAATTTTCCGAGGATGTCCCTGTCCTTCTTCGGGAGAGCATCAAATAGTTCCTGCAGCAGCTCAATGCAGACTTTTCGATACACGACCTGCTCCGCAGAAACAGAGAGATTCCCAGGCATCAGCCGCTCAAAGGGATCACCGTCATAGCTCCCAGGGATAAGATCATTGACACCAACAAAATGGGTGTTGTAACGGATGTGCTTGACAGCCTGTTCCAGAAGGACATCCATTTTCTCCGCGATCTCTTCGATGCTGAACTGACCTGAATGATATAGCCTTTGTGCCTGCCGGACAGCATCCATCTCGTGCTTGCTCCTCCGGGATGCGGCAAGACACAGATTCTCACCGAGCGCATACGCAGGGCGCATGAGAAGGGAGTGGCTTTCGACGACATGCTCTGCCTCACTTTCACCAACCGGGCTGCACGCGGCATGGCGGAGAGAATAAGCGCGAACATTGCCGACGAGGACGCCCGCAACGTCTATGTGGGTAATGTTCACAGGTTCTGCTCGCGTTTTCTTTTCTCCAACGGGGTTGTGGCGGCAGAGTCGTCTGTCATAGACGATGAGGACGCTCTGAGCATACTGGCACGTATAATGGGCGACGACGAGTATGACATAACCATGAACAACCGCCGCCGAAGGGAGTATGCGGAGGTGATGCAGCTCTCCGTTCTCATGCATCAGATAAGACACGGTCATCCCAAAAGCCTGCGCATACATCCCGAGTGTCTCAGGATGGAGGACATAAGCGCTCTGCGCAAGATATGCGAAGTGCAGCGAATGGCGTTCGATGCAAAGGGAATGACCGATATATATGACAACACCTCGTTCTATCGCGACGCCTCCAACGGCGACGGATACGATTACGGCACGAGAGCCATGATAGCCACCCTGCTGCGCAAGATGTCGCTCGCACGTCAGTATGAAGAGTATAAGCGTGCCAACAGACTTCTCGATTTCGAGGACCTTCTTGTGATGACATACGACTCGCTGAGGGCAGACAGCGACGGGAAATACAAGCGTTATCCGTGGATTCAGGTGGATGAGGTGCAGGATCTCAACCGTCTTCAGCTCGCCATAATCGATGAGCTGGGAGGCGACAGTCCACTGGCGGTGATGTATCTCGGTGACGGGCAGCAAGCCATATTCTCGTTCATGGGAGCCAAGACCGAGACGCTCGCGATGCTGAAGAGCCGCTGTGAGGGCAACGTACATCATCTCAACGTCAACCACAGGTCGCCAGCCTACATGCTTGAGGTGTTCAACACGTATGCGTCAAAAGTTCTTGGCATAGACGCCGGTCTGCTGCCTGTGCACAGCTACGACGTTCCCCGTGACGGAGACGAGCTGAAGATACTCACCAGCGAGAACTATGACACTGAGGTGAGGGACGTGGCGCAGGCTGCTGAAACGCTGTCCGACAGATACGCCGGTCAGACCACCGCCGTCATAGTGAATGCCAACCGCGACGCCGACCTCATAAGCGCGGAGCTCACGGAGCACGGAACGAGCCATTTCAAGGTGTCGGGTTCCGACCTGTTCTCGTCTCCGGAGGTGAAGCTTCTGCTCGCTCATCTCAACATACTTGCCAACGGCAACAACTTCATAGCGTGGGCGCGGTTGCTTAAGGGACTGAAGGTCTTCGCGCAGAACGCCACGGCACGCAGGTTTGTAAGGGCTCTGCTCGACCGCGGCATATCTCCTGCCGACCTCGTGGAATATGACGGCACCGGCACATATCTGCAGGAGTTCGTGTCCGTATATGATGAGTCAGACATCGTGGTGTTCGACACCGAGACCACCGGACTCAGTGTCTTCGAGGACGACATCGTGCAGATTGCTGCGGTGAAGATGAGACACGGGCAGATAGTGGAAGGCTCGGCTCTGTCGCTATTCATCGCCACCGACAGGGAGATACCGCGCATGCTGGGCGACGTGGAGAATCCGGTGATAGAGGAGATGAGCCGCCACGAACTGCTCGACAGGAAAGAGGCGTTGCTCATGTTCATCGACTATGTGGGCGACAGCGTGCTTCTCGGGCATAACGCCGGTTACGATTACAACATTCTTGAGAACAATCTGAAGAGGTGTGGCAGCGGTGTGGAGCTGCGGCGGCGGTGTCCCCGATGTCTCGACTCGCTCCGACTTGTGAGGCTCATTGAACCGGAACTGAAGGAGCACAAGCTCAAATACCTGCTTGCGGCACTCGGTCTCGAGGGCAGCAACTCGCATCTTGCCGACGAGGATGTGGCTGCCACGTGCAGCGTGGTGAACCATTGCTACGCCAAGGCTCGCGACATGCTGGCTGAGCAGGGGCGTTTCCTGAGCGACCGCAGGGTCGCAGGCTATGTTGCTGCGTTGCGCCGCAGGTATGCCGATTTCCATCGGCGGGCACGGGATATGATGGTGCGTCGCGACCTGAATGGCGGACGTCCGGTGCTCGTTGACGAGATGATGCGCTTTTACAACAGTCTTTTGGAAAACGAAACCATACTTCCCGTGCCAAACATAAGATATATCTCGGATTTCCTCTCTGCCGATGTCATCGACCCGTCTGCTTATCCCTCGCTTGCCGAACAGCTCGCACGGTATATGATGGAGATAAACACTTTCAAGGAGGCTGACCTTTGCAACAGTGCAAGTCTCAAGGAACGCATATTCGTCACAACCATACACAAGGCGAAGGGACTCGAGTTCGACAATGTGATTGTCTTCGATGCGATAGAGGGAAGGATTCCCAACTTCTACAGCCGGGACAATCCCGAGATGCTTGCGGAGGACGCGAGAAAGTTCTATGTGGCTATCTCGCGGGCAAGACGACGCTTGTATGTGTCTTATTGCACCACGAGGCGCGACTGGCACAACGAGCCTCACAGGCAGTATCTCACACGTTTCATGATGCCTCTTCAGAAACTGTTCGGGTCGTGAATGAGCCGGAAGCGTGGTGAGGGTGGGAGAGTGAGGAGGTGAGAAAGTGTGGAGGAATGGCGGGTATTAGTATAACGTCAACTCTATGAGAATCGCGTGGAGACGTAAAAGATGGATTGTGGCTCAAAATAAGCGATATTTTGGAGGGTAGATATAATATATTGGATATCAGAATGTTGCATGAATCATTCTTTCAGACTGACTCTCATGTCATACAGAAAAGGCTTTTCTGCGGTGCGGGAAAGCCTTTTCCGTACTCCGGAAGAGGCTTTTCAGGTGCACGATAAAGGCTCTTACGCAGCATGACACGCCTTCCGGAAGATGCCGGAAGCGGTGAAGTCGTGCGTCGGAAGAGCAATGATAGGGACATTCCGGAGAGTTTTACGGAACATTGTGCGGGGTATGCCGCATTTCTGAAGAGATGAGACGCCCGTATGGAGGCGGCTGTGCGCCTTCGTCGTTTCTGTTTTGAAGAAAATAAATGTAAAGATTTTTTACTTTCCGTTCAGCATTTATTACGAACCGTATTTGAACGCCGATTCGGGTTAAAGCATTATGTAACAATGACCGTTTGGGGTTAATATCAGTCCTAACATACGTGTTCGGTTGCGCTCTATATCGCAGACAGCCCGCCAGAATGGCTTCCTCTTCATCGTCATGATGAGTCAGCTCCTTTTCTGCCGGGCTGCCGCATGTCTCTTGGAGAATGCTTATTTAGCCTTCGATGCCTTTATGAAATATGTTATCAGCAGTGCGTATGCGATGAGAGAGCATACCTCAGACAGCGGGTTGGCAAGCCATTGCTCGTTTATCGGGTTGAATTCCAGATAGCGCAACAGTGCGCTCAGCACTCCCATGAGCGCGCCTCCGGCGATGAATCCGCTGGCGATGAGCGTGCCTTTCTCGCCCCGCTTGCTGTTTGTCTCCTTATTCTTGGAACGCGATGTCACGTACCAGCTCACGATACCTCCTACCAACAGCGGGGTGTTAAGCTCTATTGGGATGAACATTCCGAGCGCGAAGGCGATGGCGGGAACCTTCATCAGCGTGAGCACTACGGCTATTATCGCACCGATGATATACAGTATCCAGGGTGCCTCTATGCCGTTCATGAGAGGGTCTATCACTGCTGCCATGGCGTTGGCTTGCGGTGCCGCGAGCTGTCCGCTGGAGAATCCGTATGTGTTGTTGAGCAGTATCATCACGCCGCCCACTGTCGCAGCCGACACGAGTGTGCCGAGAAATTTCCATGACTCCTGCTTCTTCGGAGTGGTTCCGAGCCAGTAGCCTATCTTCAGGTCGGTGATGAAGCATCCCGACATCGACAGAGCCGTGCACACGACGCCTCCCATTATCAGTGCCGCTACCATTCCGCTGACACCCTTCAGTCCCACAGCCACCATCACTACGGACGCAAGTATGAGCGTCATGAGTGTCATTCCCGACACAGGATTGCTGCCCACGATGGCTATGGCGTTGGCTGCCACCGTGGTGAAGAGGAAGGCTATCACTGCCACAAGCAGTATTCCGACAACCGCGAACTTGATGTTGCCGTCCATGATGCCCAACCAGAAGAAGATGAAAGTCACGAGAAGGGTCACTGCCGAGCCTATCGCTATAATCTTGAACGACAGGTCGCGCTGTGTGCGGAGCTGCTTGCTGTCGTCCGTGCTCTTGCCTTTCATCTCCCTTGCAGCCAGTGTCACCGCTCCCTTTATTATGTCCCACGACTTTATTATGCCTATGAGTCCTGCCATGGCGATGCCGCCTATGCCTATGCTTTTGCCGTATTCGCGGAATATTGTTTCCGGACTCATGCTGCCTACTGTCTCCGTTATTGCCGGATTCCAGGCGTTGAGGACCTGGTCATGGAATATTACCGACATCAGAGGAATGATGAGCCACCATACGGCAAACGAGCCGAGGCAGATTATGAGCGAATATTTCAGACCTACGATGTAGCCGAGTCCGAAGACAGCGGCTCCGGTGTTGACCTTGAACACGAGCTTCGCCTTCTCGGCTATCGTCTCTCCGAAGCCCACGATGCGTGTGGTGAAGTTCTCGTTCCACAGCCCGAACGTGGCTACGATGAAGTCATACAGTCCTCCCACAAGTCCCGCGAAGAGCAGCGGCTTTGCCTGATTGCCGCCCTTTGCGCCGCTCACCAGTACCTGCGTCGTGGCTGTGGCTTCAGGGAAAGGATACTTACCGTGCATGTCGCTCACGAAATATTTGCGGAAAGGAATGAGGAACAGAATGCCGATGATGCCTCCGAGGAGTGACGATATGAACACTTTGATGAACGACGCGCTCATCTCCGGATACTTCGCCTGAAGTATGTATATGGCTGGAAGAGTGAATATCGCGCCGGCGACAACCGCTCCCGAACATGCTCCGATGCTTTGTATGATGACGTTCTCGCCCAGCGGGTTGTGGCGTTTTGCAGCCGTCGACACTCCCACGGCGATGATTGCGATGGGGATTGCCGCCTCAAACACCTGTCCGACGCGCAGTCCCAGATATGCCGCAGCAGCCGAGAAGACTATCGCCATGAGTATTCCCCATGTCACAGACCATGCGTTCACTTCCGGATATTGTCTTTGCGGATTCATCACAGGACGGTATTCCTCCCCGTCCTTCAGTTCTCTGAATGCGTTCTCCGGCAGTCTCACTGCCTCTTTTTCCTTTTCTGTCATAACTGTATTTTTATTGTTCTGTATGTTCGTCACGTAAGTATCCGTAATTATAAAAAAATGTCTTACAAGGGTGTTCTTGTGAAATGTTTCTCGCACAAAGGTAATCCAATTTGATATAAACACCAACAAAACGATAGCATTTTTGTTTTTTTCTTTTGAATGAAAATAAATTTGTTATATTTGCAGAGACTTGTTTGAAATAAAATTGTATAAATTATTAAAAATCAGATTGTAGAGATGAGAAGATTATCGCTTGTTTTTTTAATGATGGTTTTCGCTTGTGTGTCTTTCGCTGTGCCTGCCAAAAGGGGTGTGGTGAAGACTCTCAGACTGGCTGACGGCACCGAGGTGAGGGCACGTCTGGCGGGTGACGAGACCATGCATTATTATGTTACGGAAGAAGGTAAGAGATATGTTGAGGGACAGGACGGACTGTATCATGAGGCTGACATGGCTTCGCTGGAGGCGCGTGCTGCCCGGCGGCGTTCCCAAATGAACGCTGCGATAGGGCGCAGGGCAATGAAACGTGTCGGAGGTACAGGCAAGCTGTTCACCGGAAAGAAGAAAGGGCTCATCATACTTGTGGAGTTTTCCGACAAGAAATTCAAAGCCGGGCATGACCGTACTTTCTTCCAGAGAATGGCAAACGAGCCGGGATTCACCACGGATGACGGCTTCGTGGGAAGCGTGAGCGACTATTTCAAGGACCAGAGTGCCGGACAGTTCGAGCTCGACTTCGACGTGGTGGGACCTGTCACGCTTCCTAACACTTTCGCTTATTACGGACATAACCTCGGAGGAGGGGACGCCCGCCCGGGCGAGATGGTGGCTAAGGCATGCCTTGCGGTTGCCAATCAGGTGGATTTCAAGGATTACGACTGGGCTGGAGACGGCAATGTCGATCAGGTATTTGTGCTTTATGCGGGTCTGGGAGAGGCTGCCGGAGGCAGTGATGACACCGTCTGGCCTCACATGTGGACCTTGGACAGCAGCGACTACGGACGTACTCTGAGCATCGATGGTGTCGTTATAAACACTTATGCGTGCAGCAGCGAGATGACGGTTGACCTTAACGGCTTTATGGCGTCCGAAATAGTGGCTGGCATAGGAACCGTTTGTCACGAGTTCTCACACTGCCTCGGCTATCCCGACATGTACGATACGATGAACGATAACTTCGGAATGAGGACTTGGGACCTGATGGACTACGGCAGCTACAACGGTGACGGATTCATCCCTTCAGGCTATACCGCGTACGAGAAGTGGGTTGCCGGATGGCTCACTCCGGTAGAGCTGAAGAATGACACGGTGGTGAGCAATGTCAAATCGACGTTCGACGGAGGCGACGCATACATTATATATAATGACAACCATAAGGATGAGTTCTATCTGTTGGAGAACCGTCAGCTCACCGGATGGGACCGCTCGCAATATGGCGAGGGGCTTATCATCATGCACGTTGACTATGACGAGTATGCGTGGAACGTGAATTCGGTGAACACCATCGCCTCCCGGCAGCGTTGCACGATATTCCATGCCGACAATTCGGACGGTTTCATGAACTTCCTCGGAGGCATAGACGAGGACGATCTTGCAGGTGATGCCTATCCTTATGAGGGCAACAACAGCCTCAGCAATGTCTCCACGCCGAGGGCTAAGCTGTATAATGCCAATACAGACGGACGCAAACTGATGAACAAGACGGTGTATGACATCACCCGCAACGGTGACGGAACCGTCTCGTTCAAGTTCAAGGCTGGCGGTGACACACCGGTTGTTCCTCCGTCAAACGACTATATATTCTATGAGTCATTCAACCAGTGCGACGGCACAGGAGGCAATGACGGAATGTGGAGCGGCAACATCGCTTCCTCCGAACTTGTGAGTGACGTCGACGGTTGGACCGGTAATAAGGTATATGGAGGTGACAAATGCATGCGTATGGGCACCAGCAAGGAAGCCGGAAGCATTACTTCGCCGGAGTTTGAGGCACCGGAAGGCGCGGTCCTTACAGTAGTTGCGGCTCCATGGGGTATTGACGACAACACGCTCGACATATATTTCAACGACATCAGTCTCGGCTCTTTCACGTTCGAGAAAGGCAAGTGGAGCAGTGTAAGCGTTGCTCTTCCGTCAGCCGGAAAAGGACGTCTCATGTTTGCGGCAAGCAAGCGTTTCTTTATAGATGACGTAAAAGTGGATGCTCCCAAGACCGACGGCATAGAGCGGATTACCCGTGACGGTGGCAGAAAAGCCGACAACCGCGTATACAGCATAGACGGCCGCTATCTCGGAAACGACATCAACAGTCTCGGACACGGCATCTACATCGTCAACGGTAAGAAGTATGTGAAGTGACGGCAACGGTCTTTCCATTCCTGTATTTTGCAGAAACAGTAGGATGACATAATCCGGACCGTGCGTCCGCTATATTAAAGGCAGCAGCCTGCGGCATGAATAAAGACATGCGGCAGGCTGCTTTTCTTTTTGCGTTCCGGCTTTTACCGATAAGTTTGACATGTTGTCCGGCTATGTGGCTTACACATATTCGCTTGTTCGCAAAATCTGCTCCGGTCAGCCGGTTGAGGTCTATGGCTGAACCACAGTTCCTTTCCCGGCTATCGACTGTGCCACGACATATCCCATGGTCCATGCCGCCTGCAGGTTGAACCCGCCTGTCACGGCATCCACGTCGAGCACTTCGCCTGCGAAATACAGTCCCTCGTGCTTTCTGCATTCCATCGTCGCGGGGTTTATGTTTCCCAACGTCACGCCGCCGCATGTCACGAATTCCTCCTTGAAACGGTTCTTCCCGTCCATTGTGTATGTGCTGTTTGTCAGTGCGGCAACGATTTTGTTCAGTCCCTTACGCCCCATTTCAGCCCACCGTTGTTCCGGTTTCAGTCCGTTGTTCAGCAGTATGTTGCGCCAGAGTCTGCTGTTCAGGCACTCAGGATAGACGCTTGCCGTCTGCTTCTGCATGTTGCCCGCAGCCAAGTCGGATATGAGCTCCGCCACCTCCGACTCATTCATGCCGCCCATCCAGTTCACTGTCAGCCGCGCCTTATACCCGTTCTCGCTTAGCATACGTGCCGCGTACGACGACAGCCTGAGTATTGCCGGTCCGCTCATTCCCCAGTGTGTTATGAGCAGTGCGCCCGAGGCGTGGAGCTTTGTGCCGCATATGCCGACCGTGACATTGTCCACCACCGTCCCCGAAAGCTCTCTTATGCTGTCTCCGGGCAGGCATATGCTGAAAAGCGAGGGCACTGGTTCCGCCATGTCAAGCTCCATACTGTCGAGCATTGACAGAGATTCGCGTCGCTGGCATCCGCCCGTTGTCACCACGACATTGTCCGCATAAGCCGTCCCGCCGTCAGCGAAATCAATGCGGAAGCGTCTCTCCTGTCTGCCGCCGGAGCCGGAACAGCCGTCCCGTTTTATGGAAACGGCGCGACAGGACGTTCTTGTCCTCACACCGCTCTCGCTCATAAGACGTGTGAGAAGGGACACAATCTCCATGGCGTCCTGCGACTTCGGGAACACACACCTGTCGTCCTGCGTCACAAGTCTTACTCCGTTGCGTTCAAACCATCTGTATGCGTCCTTGTGACTGAACTCCTTCAGCAGACGCTTCATCAGCCGCGCGCCGCGCGGATACACCTCGTCCATGCTTCTCACATCCTCAAACGAGTTTGTCAGATTGCACCGTCCACCTCCTGTCACCGCCACTTTCGCCAGCAGTTTCTTTCCGCTCTCATATACGGTTATGTCATTGTCGGGCATCATGCGTTTCAGGTTTATGGCGGCAAAGCATCCCGCCGCGCCACCTCCTATTATTGCTGTGGTTGTCGTCATGTGGGTATCGGATTTCATATTCAGATATAACATTATAACGCTCCGGTCTCTTTCTTATTTTCTTTCAGTCACACTATTTTGTCTTTACCGTATGCCGGAGCATCCTCCTCCGCGTCTTCCGGCTTTGTGAGCGCATGCGGTCGTATGACGCCGGAGGCAGTTGAGAGCCGTGTTCCGGTCGTGCCGATGGGGCAATCATAAAGCCAGCCTTACTTTTTTCCGTCCCTGTTGTTATATCCTTCGGATAATTTTGCTACCTTTGTGTCCCGATAAGCTGACACGGGAAAGCGGAGGCAAGCTCCCTTTTCTTCCGTTTGCATCAACACAGCACGCGCAAAACGCGGTAACACTTTAATCTTTTCGCAGTCGCGAAGACAATATACATAAATCTGTCGGACATAATGAGTCTCTTTGATATCTTCCTTCTTGCCATGGCTCTTGCCATGGACTGTTTCACTGTCTCGATTGTCAGCGGTGTCATCATGCGCCGGTATGTCATGTCGGTCACGCTGCGCATGGCGTTGCTGTTCGGACTCTTTCAGGCTCTGATGCCGTTTGCGGGATGGCTGGCGACAAGCCGTTTCAGCGGCTACATAGAGTCGGTGGACCATTGGATAGCCTTTGCCCTGCTCGCGGTTCTCGGTGGCAAGATGATAAAAGACTCGTTCGGCGATGAGGAAGACGCCCACTTCGATCCGACTAAACTCAGCAGCCAGCTCCTGTTTTCCGTCGCCACAAGCATCGACGCCCTCGCTGTCGGAATATCGTTTGCCTGCCTCGGCTATAAGAATGTGTCGCAGCTCACAGTGCCACTAATAATTATCGGAGTGTGTTCGTTTGTGATGTCCGTCGTCGGAAACACTCTCGGCATCATGTGCGGCAAGACTGTCGTGAAACGTCTGAAGCCGGAACTTGTCGGCGGAACGATACTGCTGCTTATCGGGTTCCGCATTCTTTACGAGCATATAGGATTCTGACGTACTGAGGATATGCCTGCACTGCCAGCCGCTTATCCCATTAACCTCTTGTAATAAGCGCGGTCTTTACGGAGTGAAATACAGAGTAGTACGTGTGTATGACAATATATATAATCATGACATGACTGACATATAAGGTGCGGATTATTCTTTTAAAATGATGACAATAAAAAAAGCAGGAGCCGCAGACCATTGTGTCATGCGGCTCCTGCCGGTTATTCAATTCTTCTAAAAACGGTTCACGCTCAGTTTCTGAACACGAGTCCCGCTCCGTTGGCGTCTATGATGATGGGTTTCTCGCGGCTCACCTCTTCGGCAAGGAGCTTCTTCGAGAGGTCGTTGAGCACATAGTCCTGTATCGCCCTCTTCACCGGACGTGCGCCGAACTCCGGATCGTAGCCCGCGTCGGCGAGCCAGTTGATTGCCGCGTCGGTATATTTGAGAGTGAAGCCCTGCGGCTCGAGCATTTTCCTCACGGCATCCATCTGCAGCCTTACCACCCCTGCTATCTGCTCCTTCGTAAGCGGCAGGAACATGATGGTGTCGTCTATACGGTTGAGGAACTCCGGACGTATGGTCTTTTTGAGCAGAGACATCAGCTTGTTGTTGAGCTGTGCGAGCTCGCTGTCAGTGAGTTTGCCGCCGTGAGACTCCAGCTCCTCGCGTATGAGCTGGCTGCCGAGGTTGGACGTCATGATGATGATGGTGTTCTTGAAGTTCACCGTGCGTCCCTTGTTGTCGGTCAGACGCCCGTCGTCGAGCACCTGCAACAGGATGTTGAACACATCGGGGTGAGCCTTCTCTATCTCGTCGAAGAGCACCACGGAGTAAGGTTTGCGCCTTACAGCCTCGGTGAGCTGTCCGCCCTCATCGTAGCCCACGTATCCCGGAGGCGCGCCGATGAGCCTTGACACACTGAACTTCTCCTGATACTCGCTCATGTCGATACGTGTCATCATCGTCTCATCGTTGAACAGATATTCTGCCAACGCCTTTGCCAGTTCGGTCTTTCCGACACCTGTGGTGCCGAGGAAGATGAACGAGGCGATAGGACGTTTCGGGTCCTGGAGTCCCGCACGGCTGCGGCGCACGGCGTCGCTCACCGCCGTTATAGCCTCCTCCTGACCTATTACACGCTTGTGCAGCTCCTCCTCAAGGTGCAGCAGCTTCTCGCGTTCGCTCTGCATCATGCGCGTCACGGGTATTCCCGTCCAGCGGCTCACCACCTCAGCTATGTCGTCGGCGGTGACCTCCTCGCGTATCATGGCGTTGTCGCCCTGCGCTCCCTTGAGCTGGTTCTGGATGTTCTTTATGTCGTCCTCGAGCATGCGCAGTTTGCTGTAGCGTATCTCAGCCACCCTTTCGTAGTTGCCTTCACGCTCCGCGCGCTCCGCCTCATACTTCAGTTGCTCCATCTGGAGCTTGTCCTGCTGAATGCGGTTCACCAGTTCTTTCTCACCTTCCCATTTGGCACGGTAAGCCTTCTCCTGGTCTTTCAGTTCGGCAATGTCCTTGTCGAGCTGTTCTATCTTGGGCTGGTCGTTCTCGCGTTTGATAGCCTCTCGCTCAATCTCGAGCTGTTTCAGCCGTCTGGTTATCTCGTCGAGCTCCTCCGGAACAGAGTCGCGCTCCATGCGCAGTTTGGCAGCCGCCTCATCCATAAGGTCGATAGCCTTGTCGGGAAGGAAGCGGTCGGAGATGTAACGCTCGGAGAGTTTCACGGCAGCGATGCACGCATCGTCCTGTATACGCACCTTGTGGTGGTTCTCGTAGCGTTCTTTCAGACCACGCAGTATGCTTATCGCGCTCAGCTCGTCGGGCTCGTCCACCATCACGGTCTGGAAACGCCGTTCGAGAGCCTTGTCCTTCTCGAAGTACTTCTGATACTCGTTGAGAGTCGTCGCGCCTATGCTCCGCAGTTCGCCACGTGCAAGTGCGGGCTTCAGAATGTTGGCGGCGTCCATGGCGCCTTCGCCTCCTCCGGCACCCACAAGCGTGTGTATCTCGTCTATGAAGAGGATGATGCGCCCCTCGCTGTTGGTCACCTCCTTGATGACACTCTTCAGTCGCTCCTCAAACTCGCCCTTGTATTTGGCTCCGGCGACGAGTGCTCCCATGTCGAGTGAGTAGAGCTGCTTGTCTTTAAGGTTCTCCGGCACGTCGCCGCGCACTATACGCTGCGCCAGACCTTCCACGATGGCGGTCTTTCCTGTTCCCGGTTCACCGATGAGAATAGGGTTGTTCTTTGTACGCCGTGAGAGAATCTGAAGCACGCGCCTTATCTCTTCGTCGCGTCCGATTACAGGGTCCAGTTTTCCCTGACGCGCTTGCTCGACGAGGTTCTTGGCATATTTCTCGAGCGACTGATAGTTCTCGTCGCCCGACTGCGACTGCACCTTCTGTCCCTGCCGCAGGCTTTCTATTGCCTTGCGCATGTCGTTCTCGGTGAGTCCGGCGTCCTTCATGATGCGCGATGCCGTAGAGTTGACCGTGAGCAGAGCAAGCATGAGCGGTTCCACACTTACGAACTCGTCGCCCATTTTCTGCGAGATGTCAGTGGCTTTCTGCAATACCTCAGACGCGCTGTTGCTGAGGTAGGGCTGTCCGCCCTGCACTTTCGGCAGTCGGGCAATCTCGCTGTCGAGCACAGTTTCTATCTGGTTGGCGTTAGCTCCGAGTTTCCGGAATATGTATGAAGACACATCCTTGGCTTTGGTCATGACACCTTTAAGCAGATGCACCGGCTCGACAATCTGCTGTCCGTTGCGTGTTGCCGTGTTCACGGCTTCCTGGACAGCCTCCTGTGCTTTGATTGTGAATTTGTCGAATGTCATGTATCGTTTCTCCTTTCTTATTTTTTGTTCTTTAATGTTTTCCGCTATCAGTAAACACAAAATGCGTGCCCTGTGAATCATGTGTGTCAATATGGCATATTGAAGTGACAATATGTCATGGACGGAAATGCCGTATGATAGGACATCCGGTAGCTTTTAAAATACTGTATAGTATATGTCTGATTGTTAAAATGATTTAATGCAAAAGACATTTACATGCTTATAATGTTAAAACATGATGCCTTCAGAGCTACTGTTTTGTGGAAAATGGCGGCACGCGCGCGTCTTTTCAGGATTTTCGGGAGTTTTTGCTGTCCTGCGGTAAGGTGTTTATTATTAATGTGTTAAGTCTTTTGCGTGTCGGTCCTGAGCCGTGTCCGGTTTGCGAAAGAGGCTTTTCCGCGTTGCCGAACGGGCTTTTCCGCATGGAGGCGGAGGCTTTCCGGCGGCGCGATACGGTCTTTCCGGGGACACGGAAGAGGCTTTCCTGTGTTGCGGAACCGCTTTCTGCGAGTCGTGAAAACAATGGAACGGACCTTTTATCCGCACTTTTCCGTATCCCGCTATCTGTTTCTCCGTATTTGTAATGTTAATCGTTTAATATCCGTTAACATATGTATGATTTCCCGACACAGAGTTTGCAGCACCGGAGCGTTTCCGCCGTCGTGGCGCGTTCGCTCAAGTGCCGTACAGCCGGAGCTGCGGTGACGATGGCTGGCGGAGACTTTGAAGATTGCAACAAGGTTGCACAATATTACCTGTAAATTTGCACATTATTCTGAAAATACTAAAATATAATAACCTGAAGACGATATGAACAAGAGTACATTGATTGCCGGAGTTATGGCGTTTGTTGCCTTTACATCGTGCCATAGCGGGAAAAGCGGCGACCATGGCGAGGACATACATGCCGGAGAAGAGCATGTGGAGAGTGGAGAAAACAAAAAGGAAGAGGCGCATGCCGGTGAGATTGTGCTGCCTGTGGAGAAGGCAAAGGCTGCCGGAGTGGTTGCCGAAGTGATAAATCCGGGCGACTTCCAGACCGTGATACAGGCAAGCGGCAGTCTGCAGAGCGCGTCGGGCGACGAGACGTCGGTAGCAGCCACGATGTCGGGAGTGGTGCGCCTGCTCAGGGCAATGCCCGAGGGAGCGAGGGTAGGGAGCGGACAGGCTCTCTTCGTCATATCATCAGAACGCATGCAGAACGGCGATCCTGCCGACCGTGCGAGAGTGGCATATGAGACGGCACGGAGCGAATATGAGCGTGCGAAGAAGCTTGTGAAGGACAGGATAATATCTGAAAAGGAGTTCAACACCATAAAGGAGAACTACGACATCGCACGCATAGAGCAGAAGGCACTTGCCGGAGCAAAGGGCAAGACGGGCGTCACTGTGGCGTCGCCTGCGGCAGGATACGTGGTGCAGTGTCTTGTGAAGAACGGCGACTACGTGACGGCGGGTCAGCCGCTCATGAGCATCACGCGCAACAGGAAGCTCTATCTGGTGGCTGACGTGCCTGCCCGCCACCTGTCAGAGATAGGGCAGGTGAGGACGGCGAGGTTCGTGTCGTCATACGGCGGAGAAATGTACGACATCAGCAAGCTCAACGGACGCACCGTGGCTTACGGCAGAACGACGGTTGCAGGATCGTCGTATGTGCCTGTGACATTCGAGTTTGACTCCACCGACGGACTCCTTCCCGGCATGGCGGTGACGGCATATCTCGTCACCGGAACGCGCGGAGGGGTGATGAGCGTGCCCGAGACGGCACTCACGGAAGAGGAAGGCACCAAGTATGTATACGTGCGTCTGGACGACAACTGCTATGCCAAGCGTGAGGTGCGCACGGGTGCGGGCAACGGCGAACGCATAGAGATAACCGGCGGACTGAAGCCCGGGGAGACCGTGGTGACCAAGGGAGCGATACACGTGAAGCTGGCATCGGCGAGCAACGCCATACCCGCACACACACATTCACACTGAAAACGCTTAACGGAAGGAAGAAATGCTGAACAAGATAATACATTTTTCGCTACAGAACCGTCTGATGATTCTCGTGGCATCGGTGCTGCTCATGGTGGGCGGAACATACATGGCATTCCATACGGAAGTGGATGTGTTCCCCGACCTTAACGCTCCCACTGTGGTCGTAATGACCGAGGCGGGAGGAATGGCAGCCGAGGAGGTGGAACGGCTCGTTACGTTTCCGATAGAGACAGCCGTCAACGGAGCTACCGACGTGCGCAGGGTGCGCTCCTCGTCGACAACCGGTTTCTCTGTGGTATGGGTGGAGTTCGACTGGGACACGGACATCTATCTGGCGCGCCAGATAGTGTCTGAGAAGCTGTCTACGGTGAGCGGAAGCCTGCCGGACAACGTGAGTCAGCCGGTGCTCGGACCTCAGTCGTCAATCCTCGGTGAGGTGCTCATAGTGGGACTGACGGCAGACAGCACGTCGATGCTCGACCTCCGGACTCTTGCCGACTGGACCGTGCGCCCGCGGCTGCTCTCTACCGGAGGAGTGGCACAGGTGGCTGTGCTGGGCGGCGACATAAAGGAATATCAGATACTGATACATCCCGACCGGATGAAACACTACGGAGTGAGCCTCTCGGAGGTGATGGCGGCAACGCGCGGGATGAACCAGAACACAAGCGGAGGCGTGATATACCAGTATGGCAACGAGTATATAGTCAGGGGACTTGTGTCGGAGAACGATGTGGAGAAGCTGGCACAGTCGGCTCTGAGAACGGCTCAGGGAACGACGGTCACGCTCGCCGACGTAGCCGACGTGAGGATAGGGGCGCAGCAACCCAAGCTGGGTGTAGCCTCGGAGAGAGGAAAGCCTGCTGTGCTTCTCACTGTCACCAAACAGCCCAACACCGGAACGATAGAGCTGACCGCGAAACTCGAGGAGGCGATAAAGGACCTGAAGAAGAACATGCCGGCCGACGTGCATGTGTCGACAGACATATTCAGACAGGCCAACTTCATCAACAGTTCGATAGACAACGTGCAGGACTCGCTCATAGAGGGTGCGATATTCGTTGTGATAGTGCTCTTCATGTTTCTCGCCAACGTGCGCACGACGGTCATATCGCTTGTCACCCTGCCGCTGTCGCTGCTCATCACGCTGCTCGTACTGCACTATATGGGACTGAGCATCAACACCATGAGCCTCGGCGGAATGGCGATTGCCATAGGTTCGCTTGTGGACGACGCCATAGTGGATGTGGAGAATGTGTGGAAGCATCTGCGCCAGAACCGCATGCTTCCGGTGGAGGAACGCCGCCCTGTACTTGACGTGGTGTTCGACGCCTCGCGCGAGGTGCGCATGCCGATTCTCAATTCCACCATCATAATAATGGTGAGTTTCGTGCCTCTGTTCTTCCTCAGCGGTATGGAGGGCAAGATGCTAATACCGCTGGGAATAGCTTTCATCGTGTCGCTGTTCGCGTCGACAGTCGTCGCCCTGACGCTCACGCCAGTGTTGTGCAGCTATCTGCTCGGCGGACGCAAGGGCAGTGACAGCCTGCCCAAGGAGGCGTTTGTTGCGGTGTGGCTGAAGAAATATTATGAGACGGCTCTGTTGTGGGTGCTTGGTCATAAGAAGATTGTGACAGGCGGTACGGCTGTGTTGCTCGTGGCGGCTATAGGATTCTTCTTCACGCTCGGACACAGTTTTCTGCCGTCATTCAACGAAGGCTCGTTCACTATAAACATCAGTTCGCTGCCCGGCATCTCGCTCGAGGAGTCTGACAACATAGGACGCCGCGCGGAGAAACTGCTTCTCACCATTCCCGAGATAAAGACCGTGGCACGCAAGACCGGACGCGCCGAGCTTGACGAGCACGCCTTGGGGGTGAACGTGTCGGAGATAGAGGCTCCGTTCGAGCTGAAAGACCGCACACACGCTGAGGTGCTTGCCGACGTGCGCAAGAAGCTGTCTGTGCTTACCGGAGTGAACATAGAGATAGGTCAGCCCATAAGCCACCGCATCGACGCGATGCTCAGCGGTACGCAGGCGAACATCGCGATAAAGCTCTTCGGCGACGACCTCAACCGCATGTTCCTCATCGGCAACGAGATAAAGGAGTCGGTAGCGTCGGTGGGAGGCATCGCCGACCTGAACGTGGAACAGCAGATAGAGCGTCCGGAACTGAAGATCGTGCCGCGCAGGGACATGCTGCGCAAGTATGGGATAACGCTTCCCGAATTTGCGGAATTCGTGTCGGTGTGCATGGCGGGAGAGACTGTGTCGCAGGTATATGAGAGCGGCAAGAGCTTCAATCTTGTGGTGCGCGTTGACGAGGACGACCGCAAGACGATGGAACGCATAGAGGACATGATGATAGACACAGCCGACGGACAGCGCATTCCGTTGGCGGAGGTGGCTGATGTGGTGTCGGCGAAGGGACCGAACACCATCAACCGGGAAAACGTGAAGCGCAAGATAGTGGTGTCGGCAAACACGAGCGGGCGCGACCTGCGTAGTGTCGTGAACGACATACAGGACAGAATAGAGCGTGAGATAAAGCTTCCGGAGGGCTATCACATAGAATACGGAGGACAGTTTGAGAGCGAACAGGCAGCCAGCCGGACGCTTATGATTACGTCGCTGATGAGTATTGTGGTGATATTCCTGCTGCTTTACATGCAGTTCAAGAACTCTTTCGAGAGCGGCGTGATAATGCTCAATCTGCCTCTTGCGCTCATTGGAGGAGTGTTTGCGCTGGTGTTCACGACGGGAGAGGTGAGCATACCTGCCATCATCGGATTCATCTCTCTCTTCGGCATAGCCACACGTAACGGTATGTTGCTCATAAGCCGCTACAACGCTTTGCGCAATGAGGATGGGCTCACAGTGAGGGAGAGCGTGCTGCACGGTTCGCTCGACAGACTCAACCCTATACTCATGACAGCCCTTTCGTCGGCTCTGGCACTTGTGCCTCTTGCCTTGCGGGGCGGTCTGCCGGGCAATGAGATACAGAGTCCGATGGCAAAGGTGATACTGGGAGGACTGCTTACGTCAACATTCCTCAACGCTTTCATATTGCCTGTCGTGTACGAGTGGATGCAGGGTAAGGAAGAAAAGATGAAACGATATAAAACGAAATGATTATGAAAACGGTTATAATGGTTGCGGCGGCACTGGCATTCGGAGTGAATGCCGGTGCGCAGGGCATAGACGAGATACTGAGAAGTGTGGAGCGGAACAACAAGGAACTGAAGGCTCTGGGAGAACAGGGCAGGGCGGACGCGCTTGATATCGAGGCTCAGAACAATCTGGAGGACCCGAGCGTGGAGTACAGTCCGTTCTTCGCAAAAGGTGTCAGCGGCATCGCCACTTCGGAGCTTGTGGTGAAGCAGGGGTTCGATTTCCCCACTTTGTATGCGGCGCGCAGCAAGTCGGGAAAGCTTCAGAAGGAAGTGGTGAATCTCGGTTATCAGACATCACGGTGCAACATCCTGCTTTCAGCCAAGCAGTTGTGCCTTGACCTTATATTGCTTAATCAGGAGCGTGACCTGCTGGAGAAACGCCGCAAGAACGCCGACGAACTGCTCGCTATGTATGAGACGAGGATGAAGAACGGTGACGCCACTGTTCTTGAGGTGAACAAGGTGAAGATGGACAGGATGAACGTACAGACAGAAGTGACGCAGAACGAGGTGGCTCATCAGACCGCGTTGCAGTCGCTGCTGGCTCTGAACGGTAACATGCCGTTGGAGTTTGACATGAGGCAATATCCTTCGTCGGAGGCAGTGGTGGACTATGAGGCTCTTTACGATAGGGCTGTGGCGTCGGAACTGACGCTGCGCTCGGCACGTGCGGAGGTACAGGCGTCGGCTCAGAATGTGAAAGTGAACAGACAGAACTGGCTTCCCAAGCTGGAGGTGGGCTACAGGCGCAACACCGACGGGTCGGATGCGAGCAACGGTTTCATGGTGGGCGCTTCGTTCCCTTTGTTCTCCGGACGCAACAGACTGAAGTCTGCAAAGGCGAGATTGCAGGAGTCTGAGCTGCAGTTGGACAACGTGCGGGTGAGGACTGAGAACAATGTGCGTTCGCAGGTGAACGAGATGAAGCAGCTGAGGCATGCCGCCGACACATATGACACGGCATTGCTCTATTCCACGCTCGACCTTCTCCGTAAGGCTGTAGAGGGCGGTGAGCTCTCGCTTATAGAGTATTATGTGGAGGCGGACGCCATATACAGGAATCTGCAGACACAGATGCAGCTCGAAAACAAATACCAGAAGGTGTGGGCGGAACTTACTAAAGGCGACCTGTGAACAGTCTGATGCTCCGCCATGAAAGAAAAGGATGACGGCAGGGCATTATATAATAATGTACAGAAACATATATATAAAAAACAAGCAGAGCGTCAGTCTGCTTGTTTTTTTATCTTTACGGAAGATTCATTTTATCTTGTCGAATCCCTCACCGAACACTCCGTGACAGAAGGTCTGTGAGACAAGGGCGTCCGGGTCGATGCTTTTGATATAGTTTAAAAGCTCTTGTGACTCGTATTTTCGTGCAAGGACGATAAGTATGTCTACCTCTTTCTTTGAGTACCATCCCTTTCCTGTTATCGCTGTGACGCCCCGATGGAGCTTCATGTTTATCGCGTCGGCAATCCTGTCATACTCTTTCGATATGATGATGAACTGCACTGTCTGGCGCGCACCGTTGATGACGTAGTCGCAGACAAAGCTTGCTATCAGCGTGAAAGCGATGCCGTAGACAATCTTCTCAGAGCTGTGGAAGAGGATGTATGACGAACATATGATGGTTATGTCTATGAACTGCATGGCTCGTCCGAAGCTCATGCGGAAGTATTTGTTAAGCAACGCGATGACAATATCGGTGCCTCCGGTCGATCCGTTGTGCGAGAATACGATTCCGAGACCCGCTCCTGCCATCGCACCTCCTATAAGCACGTGCATGAACACGTCCTTTCCTGGCGTGATGATGGGGAACGCCTGGAATATAGGTTGCAGTGCGCTGACAAGCACAGCCATTATCGTCACACCGATGATTGTGCGTATGCTGAACTGCTTGGTGAGAGCCTTGAAGGCTATAATCAGCATTGAGGCATTGAGAATGTAAATGGATGCTCCTGCCGGAAACTGGAATGCGTAATACAACAAGGCTGATATACCTGCCACTCCTCCCATAACAACTTTCTCCGGTAGGATAAATGCCGTGTAGCCGATTGAATAAAGAAGGATGCCGAAAAAAATGAAGAACAGGTCTTTCAACTGCTGTTTTTTTATCCGATATTTGGCTGTTTTGTTGCTGATACTCATGACGTCTGCGTTTATTCTATACGGGTGCAAATTTAGTTTAAATTTTCATTGCGTCAAAATAAAATCTATGATATTTAGTGGAACGTTTTTTCTCAGTACTAAATCTGTCTTCTTTCTTTGTGCGTATTCAGTGCTGCTGTCAGGCAGAACGGTTCCCGTCTTTGTCGAAGATGCAGCCGGGTGTACAGTGGAAAAGCTGAAGTGAGGATGATGTCGGCAGTGAGGGATAGGAGTGAACAGCCGGCACTCAAATGAAAAAGCGGCTTTGGCGGTGTTACGACAGATGCGGATAAACAGTTATCCACACCTTATTTATATAATAAAATGAAATCCGCGCCTTCGTTCAGACGCGGATTTCATTTGCTTTATATGCGATGATTATTTCGCAATATGTTTCTTTCCGTTCTTTATGACGATGCCTTTGTACGAACCGTCCACAACCTGTCCGCCGATGTTGAAGGTCTTTCCGTCTTTTGCATCCTTGCCTACAGTGATGTCTTTTATGCCGGTTGTTATGGTTCCGTCGGTGAGATAGATACCCATTATTATGCCTTTTGAGGCGTTGCCGGCATAGTTGTTAAATGTGATGCTTTCTATCTGTTTGTTGCTCTGAGGATAATCTTCAACCTCATACAGCCCGACATAGTCCCTGTCGTCTACGCCTCCGTAGTATCTGCCTGTCTGAACGGCTGCCAGTGACTGGTTGTTGCACCAGTCGGGTATCTCGATATAGCTTGTGCTTGAAGAACCGTCAGAATAATTGTATGTGACATCTATGGTCGCAGGACCGTTTCCAGCGGTTGCGAGATAATATATCGAGCCATTGTCGCTCACGGTCGGTTTGTCTTCAAGCTCGAGTGTGGCGGTCGACTCATCGGTGTCTGCTGTCTCCGTATCGTCGGCTGTGAGCCTGGTTGCATTAAGCGATTCATAATCCACCTTATATGTCCTGTTGCTCTTTGTCACGATGTTTCCGTCGTCGGGAAGTCCGAACTCGGTAGTGATGTCTACGTTTCCAAGCTCCTTGGAATACAATACCCATGCGTTCCTGTCAAGCGAAGCGCTTGAATGTTCGCTAATAGGTCTTGCCTCGGCAACCACGTCCGCGTTGAAACCTTCGGCTACTTCAACAGGCTGTTGTCCTGCAGAGAGTCCGAGAATGGTAGGATATCCGTTGCTTACATTTGTCTTCTCAATGTATACAGACTGTATTTCCTTGTCAGGATTGGTTGCTATCGCTTTTTCAAGAATGCGTACGGAGGTCACTCCCTGCGGGCTTTCTGTCTCGCGGTCGATGCGGTCGAAGCCCCAGAAAGCCTCGTCCTTACCTTTGTGGTCTTCCGGATTCGTGCTTTCGTTCCACCAGTCTTCTATTGTGATGTTGCCATAAGTGAATTCTCCGTCCTTATAGCTCACTTCGACATATAGTTCGGTCGGACCGTTACCGCAGATGCAAAGCAGCCACAGCTTGTCTGTCTTCACCGGTGTGGAGAGCTTCAGCTCTCCGCTCGTGGGGTAGTTTGTGCCTTCCGCATCGTTGGGTCCGACAAGTCTGAGAGCATTGTTCTTAGTGTAGTCAATGTTGTAGAGATTACCGCTTTCAAATGCTTTCATCGGCATTTCGGACGGTAGTCCGTTGTTCACAAGGCTTACTTTCTTGCTGAATAATCCTACGCTCCCGTTGTCAATACCCTGTACCAGATATTTCTCAACAGGAATTCCTTCCGCTACGACGTCGGCGGTGAATCCGCTTTTAACCCTGATCTGCCCTTCTTGCTGGGCAAAAGACTGCAACATGCCAAATGAAAAGGCAGTCAGAAATAGTAAAGTTTTTTTCATGTTTAAATTTTTTTTGTGTTATTGTAAATGAAGTTTTGATATGCAATATATAAAATATTGTCGTACCATTTATAGTTATAACAACTTTAAAGATGAATTAATCGAAATTTTAACTTATGTAAATTGTATTATATTATTATTAACATGAGAATGCGATATACGAATTCTTTAAAAGAATTTGCGTAATCAAAGAATTTACGTAACTTTGCATCCGCAACAATAAAAAAGAATTTATGGACGATTATCACGCGGAAAATATTACTTTCTGAGGCTGGTGACAGGATGTTACTCAATGCATGAGGCTTGTCTCCTGCCTGTAAAATTAAAGACAACAAATCTAAGGAGAGCGACTCTATGAGAACATTCTGGAACACGGAAGGTGCCTTGAAAGCGATAGCTGAGTGGCAACCAAACTGCTGGATACAAGTGACATGCCCTACTGAAGAGGACCAGCAGTGGCTTGAAGATAAATTCAACTTACCCGATTATTTTCTTTCCGACGTCAGCGATACTGACGAGCGCGCCCGTTATGAGTACGATGACGGCTGGATGCTTATAATCCTTCGTATCCCTTACGTTAAGGAGATACGCTCGCGCACACCATATACTACAGTACCGCTTGGTATCATTCATAAGGCAGATGTAACAATCACGGTGTGTTACTATGAGACAAACATGATGATAGATTTCGTGAGCTATCAGCAGAAACGTGGCGAAGGGTTCACCGACTATGTCGATATGATATTTCGCCTGTTCCTGTCTTCTGCCGTGTGGTATCTGAAACGCCTGAAGCAGATAAACGCTCTTATAGAGAAAGCAAAGCATAATCTCGACAACGTAGTGAACAATGAGTCGCTTATAGCACTCAGTCGTCTGCAGGATTCTCTTACATATTTCATAACGTCAATACGTGGCAACGAGACTCTTCTTGCGAAACTGAAGTTCAAGCTTCAGGTGGACGAGCTCGACGCAGACCTTATAGAAGATGTCAATATTGAGATGTCGCAGGCACGAGAGACGACAAACATCTATTCCAACATCCTCGAGTCGACAATGGATACCTATTCGAGCATCATCAATAACAATATGAACACCGTTATGCGTACACTTACATCGGTGTCCATTATAATGATGTTCCCCACGCTGATAGCGTCGCTCTTCGGAATGAACCTTATCAATGGCATGGAGACAACCAGCTACGGATTCATCGTCGCATTGGTCATTTCTGTATGTGTTTCGGGCTTGTCGTGGTTTATTCTGCGCCATAAAAGACTACTTTAACGGAAAAAAGTGAAAAATACATAAGTTTTTTTGCTGAATTACTTTTTTTTATTTAAGTTTGCATCAATAATTATTTGAAATTAACGTATCATGCAAAATGTTAATGGCTTTAAGTATTAAGACATTTCGATATTTGCTTGGATATATTGGAAAAACCGTGTCATAAACTTAAAACAGTGAAATGATGGATTCTCAAGAAAATGCTCTTCAGAATGGAGTGAATGAAAACGAAAAAGGCAAGGAGCAGGATGTTGCTCAAGTAAACCGGGAAGACAATAAACCGGAAGACCTGATTGCGGAGACTGAAAACGTCTGTTCTGCAGAGAGTATGGCGGAAGAACAACCTTCAGCACATACCTACAGGACAAAGAAGGAAATTCTCGCACGCTTGAAGGAAATCGTTGCCAACAAGGAATTTTCAAACAAGGAAGAGATTGATCATCTCAAAACCTCTTTCTATAAAATACATATCGCTGAGCGGGAAGCGCGTCTGAAGGACTATCTCAATGGAGGAGGAGACCCTGAGAAATACCAGATTCTGCCTGATGAGGATGAGAGTATATTCAAGGCGGAAATGTCTGTTATACGTGAGAACCGTACGAAAATATTCCAGCAGCAGGAAGCGGAGAAGCAGGAAAATCTTGAAAAGAAGCTCGACATTATAAATAAAATAAAGGCTATGGCTACCTCACCCGAACAGGCGAACAAGTCATATTCGGAGTTCAAGGAGCTGCAGCAGCAATGGAAGGAAATAAAATCTGTCCCCGCGAATAAGGCAAGTGAGCTGTGGCGCAGTTATCAGCTGTATGTAGAACAGTTCTACGATTTGCTCAAACTCAACAATGAGGCGCGCGAATACGATTTCAAGAAGAATCTCGAATTGAAGACCAAGCTGTGTGAGTCTGCTGAAAGGCTTGCGGAAGAACCGGATGTCATCAGCGCGTTCCACCAGCTTCAGGAACTCCATCAGCAGTATCGCGAGATAGGACCTGTGGCAAAAGACCTGCGCGAAAGCATATGGGCGCGGTTCAAGGCAGCCTCAACAGTGATAAACAAGCGTCATCAGCAGCATTTCGAAAGTCTTCGTGCCAAGGAGGAGGATAACCTCGCACGCAAGACGGAACTGTGCGAGAAGGCTGAGGCAATAGCCAAAGAGGAGAACAAAGGAGCAAGCGATTGGGAGAAGCATACAAAAGAGATAATAGCCCTTCAGGCTGAATGGAAGACCATAGGATTCGCTCCTCAGAAGATGAATGTAAAGATATTCGAGCGTTTCCGTGGCACTTGCGATGATTTCTTCGGGCGTAAGGCGGCGTTCTTCAAGGAACTGAAAGAGACCTTCGCCGCTAATGTAGAGAAGAAAAAAGCCCTCATAGAGAAGGCGCGTTCTATGTCTGACAGTACTGACTGGAAGTCAACCGGCGACAAGTTCATAGCTCTTCAGAAGGAGTGGAAGACCATAGGCAGTGTGCCCAAGAAGATAGGCGACCAGCTGTGGAACGATTTTCTCGAGGCATGCAACAAGTTCTTTGCAGCACGCAATGCCGCTAACGCGGGAGTACATAATGAAGAGCGCGCCAACCTTGAGAAGAAACGCTCAATCATAGAGCAGCTCCGCAACTTCACGGCTGAGGGTGTGGATAACGTGCAGGAGAAGATACAGCAGCTTGTAGATGAGTATAACGCTGTGGGACATGTACCTTATAAGGAGAAGGACAATATATACAACGAGTATCATGCAGTGCTTGACAAGCTGTATAAAGAGCTTAACATATCAAGCTCACGTCGCAAGCTCGACAGCTTCAGAAGCAACCTGAAGAATGTGGCAAAGCGTGGTGAGGACGCGCTCGACAACGAACGTGGACGCCTGATGCGCCGTTACGACCAACTGCGGCAGGAAATCCAGACTTACGAGAACAATCTCGGATTCCTCACAGCAAGCAGTAAGAAGGGCAACAGTCTTGTTGACGAGATGAACAGAAAGGTTCAGAAGCTGAAAGACGACATGGAACTCGTAAAGCAGAAGATAAAGGCGATAGATGCCGAACAGGCAGACTGAATCTCTGCATTTTACGACAAGAAATTATAAAAAAAACAATAATAAAGCGTGACGGCATTTTCCTCTAAAGACAGTATCAATCGTTTCTGTCTGTCGGATATGCCGCCACGCTTTCTTTGTATTTGCCGATGGAGCGGTCATTTTGCTGTTCCGCTCTGCTGCCGGTGTATTCTTTCCCATCTTTTTCGCGATACAGTACGCCGCATCTCCGACAAAAACGGGCAGCTTACAGTCTGACATCAGCACGATGTACTGATGAAGCCAGACTGCCAGACCGGCTTAGCGGTTGAGTATCTGTGCCGCGTGCTCTTTCACTTTTATCTCTTTCGGACCCATGACTTGCTCCACCACACCGTTCTCGTCGATGATGAACGTTGTGCGCAGTGTGCCCATGTAGGTCTTGCCATACATCTTTTTCTCGCCCCACACACCGAATTCCTCCACAAGTTTCTTGTCTGTGTCAGCTATGAGAGTGAACGGCAGACTGTTTTTCTCTATGAATCTCTGGTGCGATTTCGCGCTGTCCACGCTCACGCCAACCACCTCGTAGCCTTTTGACTTCAGTTCCTCATAGTTGTCGCGCAGGCTGCATGCCTCGCTTGTACATCCCGGAGTGGAGTCTTTCGGATAGAAATACAGCACGAGTTTCTTACCGGCATAGTCGCTCAAACGCACTTCATTTCCGTTCTGATCAATACCAAGTATTTCCGGAGCTTTGTTTCCTGTTTCCATAATTCTTTTCTTTTTTGTTGTTTATAATTTCTTTTTCGCTTCCTTGCAATGCAAATGCCGGGGAGCGTAATGATAACCTGCAATCTCAAAGTCAGTCGCAGCTTATCTTCTGCAAAGATAAGTCAAGGTCTCGGAACGGCAAAGCGAATAAATGTTAAAAGGAACAGTGCGGTGTCAGACGTTTGTTGTTAAACAGATAATTTTGCATAAGATAAGCTGCACTCGGCAATGTAAGAGCAAGTTCTCATTGCTCTCGTTTGCATTATCTTTGCATAAGATAAGCTTCGGCTCGGCAATATCAAGTCCGGTAAAACAAGGTTTTCCCGCCTTGCTGCTGCGCTCGCCTCGCATTATCTTTGTATAAGATAAGTTGCACTCGGCAATGTAAGAGAAAGCTCTTATTGCTCTCGTTTGCATTATCTTGGCTGTATGGGAACAATAAAACACACAAAAATATTAATATGAAACATATCGACCGTCAGATACTTAACATAGCACTCCCTTCCATTGTCTCCAATATAACAGTGCCGTTGCTCGGTCTTGTCGATGTCGCCATTGTGGGGCACATGGGCGACGCGGTGTATATAGGGGCGATAGCGGTGGGTTCCATGATATTCAATGTGATATACTGGATATTCGGATTCCTGCGTATGGGTACGAGCGGTATGACCTCCCAGTCGTTCGGACGGCGCGACCTGCCTGAGGTGGTGAGGCTGCTGCTGCGCTCGCTCGCGGTGGGTCTTGCCGTCGCTGTTATGATAATACTGTTCCGCCGTCCGCTTTTGAGTCTCGCCCTTGCGGTTGTCAGTCCCTCTCCAGACATAGCCGCATTCGTCCGCATCTATTTCGGCATATGCGTATGGGGCGCTCCCGCCATGCTGTGCCTTTACGGTATGACGGGCTGGTTCATAGGTATGCAGAACACACGCATACCGATGTTCATCTCCATTATGCAGAATGTGGTCAACATCGTGGCGAGTCTGAGCCTGGTATATGCCTGCGGAATGAAGGTCGACGGTGTGGCTCTCGGCACGCTCATAGCCCAGTATGCCGGTCTGTTCGCAGCCTTCGTGTTTCTGATAATCGGTTACAGACGTCTGCGCAACCATTATTCCACATCCGGACTGTTCGCCTTTCAGGCTATGCGAAGCTTTTTCAGCGTCAATCGCGACATCTTTATCCGCACGCTGTTCATTGTCGCCGTCAATCTGTTTTTCCTTTCGGCAGGAGCCTCCCACGGCACTGTGGTGCTTGCTGTCAACACCCTGCTCATGCAGCTCTTCACCCTTTTCTCCTACGTGATGGACGGTTTCGCCTATGCCGGAGAGGCACTTTGCGGCAGATATTATGGAGCGCGCAACGTGCAGATGTTCCGTTCCACGGTGCGGCGTCTGTTCATGTGGGGCGTCATTCTCGCAGCTGTTTATACCGTGGTGTATATGTCCGGCGGCAGCGCGTTCCTCTCACTGCTCACCGACGATTCCACAGTCATTGCCTCCTCGGCAGCCTATTTCCCGTGGGCGGTAGCCATTCCGGCGGCAGGAATGGCGGCTTTCGTGTGGGACGGAGTGTTCATCGGAGTCACAGCCACGCGCGGAATGATGCTCTCCTCCATATTCTCCGCACTGCTGTTCTTCGTCATTTATATGTCGCTCCGTGCGGTGTGGGGCAATCATGCCCTTTGGTTTGCCTTCATAGTATACCTTGCCTCGCGCGGCATAGTGCAGACCCTGCTTTTCAAAGGCATAAAAAAGAGGATGCCCTCTCTTCTTTCAGAGAAGACATCCCACTGAGAGATGAATCAAAGTTTAAAGCCTATGAAAATGTTGTGAATGGCTTCTTGTCAGGTTTCCCTATTATAGTTGCATGATGATGTGCTGTGAACGGATGTCCTGATAAGACAGCTGGCTGTTGCCGCCACGCCCGCTTCAGACGTAGCTTTTGTCATTTCAGACACTTCATGTATTCAGACGGGCTGACCACGGCTTTCGCACTTGCGGTGGACGACTTGCGGGTGCAGTATTTGAAAGTCACCTTGCGGTCACCGTTATACGACTTCCACTTCAGCGTGAGGTCCACGGTCTTGCCCTCAGTGTCGGGCAGTTTGTCGAGCTTGAACGCCACGATGCCGTAGCCCCAGTAGCCGTTCACGTCACCGTCGGCGTTGTGGTAGAATGTCACCTCATACGGATTGTCCGGATTCTCACCCGTCACAAGATTCACGTAGTGCGGTCTCTGGCTGCTCCATTTTGTCTTGAAGCTGAGTGTGAGATACCCGTCCTCAGCTATCGTCACCCAGTCGCTCGTGCCTATCTCCACCGGATCCTGACCGTATTTCTTTACGTTCTCCTCCGTGCCGAGGTTTTCTGCGGTCGGCTTTGTAAGTATGCTGTCCATCCAGTTCACGTACACATTGAAGTTGCGTTTGTTGTTCTGCTGCTCCGCGTATCTGAAGTTGATGAACGCCCTCACCTCCTTGCTGCCATAAGGCGAGCTGTTCATGTTGAGCGGAGTGAGCGTTGTCGAGTCGTCGAGTTGCAGGAAGAACTTGCTCTCCGCTGTCTCCGGCTTCACCGTCACAATGGCGTTCGGGCGGTTTATCGGGTAATAATAATAGTAATTGTCGTCATCGTCACACGACTGTAAAGTCATTCCTACAGACAAGATGCCTAAGAAAAGCATTGATAGTTTCTGTTTCTTCATATTCGTTATCTTTATTACGTTATGTTCGTTTTCTGTAGATATAATGCGGATATTGCTTTTGTTTTGCATCCGTTTTTGCAAAATGATGTTAAACCCGAATAAGTCATCAGACCGCAGATTTTACATTTAAGGTATATTGTCAGCTCTTCATCCTTCTTCCGCACTGCTGCCGTCGTCTTGTCTTCTGCTTTTTCTCGATGTAGCCCGCTACATCTTCGATAAATCAGGATACAATCCGGCTGACAGCAGCACGAAATAAGAATGGAAGTCTGATGACTTATTCGAATTTACCCCGAATAGGTCATCAGACCGCTGATTTTACATTTAAGGTATATTGTCAGCTCTTCATCCTTCTTCCGCACTGCCGTCGTCGTCTTGTCTTCCGCTTTTTCTCGATGTAGCCCGCTACATCTTCGATAAATCAGAATACAATCCGGCTGACATCAGCACGAAATAAGAATGGAAGTCTGATGACTTATTCGGGTTTAATCCGAATAGGTCATCAGACCGCTCAAAGTGCTGTTGTGCGTGTCGCCATGCGGTTTTATGATGGTAAAAATACTGTTTTATGATGGTAAAAAATATTTACATCATGCCTCTCATATCCCGCCTGTCCGCATCGGAAGACCCGCCTTGCCGTGAATATCGCGATTTTGCCGTGTTTGCGCACAGTGCTGATAATGCGCATGTTATGTCTTTACGGAGTGTATCCCCGTACACACTCAGTCTGCCGTAAAGCCTCTTTCGTCTCGCGATAAAGCCTTTTCCGCCTCGCGGGAGAGGCTTTTCCGAGACCCGGAAGAGCCTTTCCTGATGCGCGGAAGAGCCTTTCCGGCAATGTCGTGCGGCTGCGAAGGCAGTGAGACATGCGTTTTCCTGACGTCCTGAAAGGCTTTTTCAGTCTGTAGGATTCTGTAATGCCGGTTGCTGACGGGGCTTTATTTGGTAAATTATCTTTACATTCACATCGTCATCCATGCGCTTTCCGGCGTTCCGGTCACATAAACGTCATCCCCGCGTTTTCACCTTTCGTGATACGTGCGGCGACGGTTCTTCAGCTTTCCGATGCCTTTGACATGCTGCCGCATAAATGCGCTGTTTCCCGCAACAGGCAACTCGTATGTCACCGTATGCTTTTTGCCTTGCCTCAGGCGTTGCCGGTACGGCAAAAGGATGGTATGATGTGATGATTGCATACGGTGTCTTGCCGACGATAAAAAATCGGCAACATAAGTAAAAGTTTGTCATTTTGATTGGCTGTTGTCCGTAATATTCGTATATTTGCAATAATATAGCGTTACGTCTCCGCATGCCTGCCGCCTGTTTGGATGGCTGGTTGCGACGGACGGCTGGTTCAATCATAAAAATCGGTATTATGAAACATAGACTGCTACTTGTCGTCTTCGCGGCATTGATGATACCTGCGTCGGTGTCCGCAGACAGTTACACCACGTTGTGGAAGCGTGAGGCGGAGGCAAGAGAAAAGGATTTGCCCAAGACACGTATAGATATTCTTGACAGAATAATAGCAAAGGCTGAGGCTGACAAAGCATACGGACAGCTGCTCAAGGCGCAGGTGACGAGGATAGGGGTGAGCGCCACCGTGTCGCCCGACTCGCTCGCTCCGGCTGTCAGCCGACTTGAGGCTGAGGCAAAGCGTGCGGAGAGCGTGGACGTGGTTCTGGCTGCCGTGTACAACTCCGTGCTCGGAACGGTCTACCGGGAGCGTCCGTCGCTCAGCGACGATGCCGCCGCACGGAGCGAGGCTTTCTACGATCTTTCGTTGCGTCATCCCGACCGTCTTGCCCGCGCTTTCGCAACGGGATACGCTCCTTTCATAGAAGACGGTGTTGACAGCCGCATCTTCGGCGACGACGTGCTGCATGTGCTCGGCATGGAGGCTGGACGCTACGCTTTTCTGCACGATTATTATGAGAAGGCAGGCAACCGTGCCGCAACATGCCTTTGCGCCCTGAAGATGGTACAGCAGAACCGTGAGGGCACCACGCTGAAGATGCAGAAGTCGGCTTACCTGCAATCCATAGACTCGCTCATCGACAAGTATGGCGACCTCGACGTTGCCGGAGAGCTTGCCATCGAACGCTACAACTTCATGGAAGCGTCGGAGGACGCCACTCCCGAAGACAAGATGAACTATATAGACTATGCGCTGGTGAAGTGGGGGGCATGGCAGAGAATGAACGTCCTCCGCAATGCTGTGAAGCGGCTCACGATGCCTTATTTCAACGTGACTCTGGGCGACAAGATGACTCTGCCCGGACGTCCCAAGAAGGTGACCGTGGCTTCGCTTTGCAACATAGGGCAGCTCACGATGACCGTCCGCCGTGTGAATGTGAAGGGTGACGACGACATCAACCCTTCCGATCCGGACGATTACGCCAGGCTGAAGAAACTCATCGTGCCCGGTGAGACGTTCACCCGGACGCGCCGCTATATAGGCATGCCGCCATACAAGGTGGTGAGTGACAGCATGCAGATAGACGGTCTGAAGAACGGTGTCTATCTCGTGGAGTTCACTACCGACAATGCGAGCGTGCCGGTGGAGCGCACCCTGCTCTATGTGAGCAACCTCATGCTCGTTAACGAGGCTCTGCCCGGCAACAACGTACGTATGGTGGTGGTTAACGCCACGACGGGAGAGCCGGTGCCGGGAGCACGCATACGTGTCACGTCGACAGAACGCCGCAACAGCGACAACAAGGGTGTGGAGACGCTCACATGCAACGACGCCGGAGAGGCTTTATTCAACTGCCGACCGGACTTCAGACATTCCTATTACATATATACGGACGGTGACACGGCTTTTCCTGAGTATTCCTTTGGCGGATATTTCTCTTACAACGACAACAGACGCAAGATGAATTATGTCAGTCTGTACACCGACAGGCGCATATACCGCCCCGGACAGACCGTGCATCTGGCAGCCCTTGCCTATAGTCACGACAGTGAGACAAAACGGTCGGCTGCCATCGGAGGCAGGGCTATGACTCTCACGCTGCGCGACGCCAACTACAAGGAAGTGGCAAAGAGGAAAGTAGTGACCGACAGTTTCGGAATGGCGTCAGCCGACTTTGTGCTTCCTGCCTCCTGCCTGCCAGGCAACTTCTCCGTGAGATGCGACTTCGGCAGCAACGGAACCACTTCGTTCTCGGTTGAGGAATACAAGCGGCCGACGTTCGACGTGCAGTTCGACAAGCTCACTTCCGGATACAGCTCAGGCGACACAGTCACCGTGAAAGGCTCCGCAAAGACCTATGCCGGAGTGCCTGTGCAGGGAGCGCGCGTTGTTTACACCGTCACGCGCCGTCCGTCAATGCTTTGGCGTTATTACGGAGGGGGCGACGCTACGGTGCGGATACTCTCAGACACCATCGCGACGGGCAGTGACGGAAAGTTCAGTATAAAGGTTCCGGTGGCTCTGCCGGAGACGATGGACGAGCGTCCTAACAGATATTACAGTTTCGACGTGCTCGCAGTTGTCACCGATATGGCAGGCGAGACGCACGACGGAGAGACAAGCATTCCGCTGAGCGACCGTCCCACATCGCTCACATGCGACATGCCCGCGAGGGTGGAGCGCGACAGTCTGAAGACAGTGACATTCTTCTACCGCAACAATGCCGGTGAGATGATAGACGGCGACGTTACCTTCTATATAGACAGCGAGAAGTATACGTGCAAGGCTAATGTGCCTGCCGCTATATCATCATCGCAGCTCCGGTCCATGAGACACACGCTGAGGGCATATTGCGGCAACGACACCATAGAGCGTGAGTTTGTGGTGTTCACCATGCAGGACAGGAAAGCGGTGGTCGAGACACACGACTGGTTCTACGCATCGGCTGAAGAGTTTGGTGCCGACGGGCGTCCGGTGTATGTGCAGCTCGGCTCCTCAGACAGTCTGCTGCATGTGTTCTACACCGTGTTCGCAGGCGACAGGATACTCGAGAACGGCACTATGACACTGCGCGACGAACTGCATACGCGCGAGCTTACCTACAAGCCTGAGTATGGCGACGGTGTGCTGCTCAACTATGCGTGGGTGAAGGACGGCAGGCTTTACCGCCATTCCGTGACGCTGACCCGCCCGAAGAAGGACACGAGGCTTATGATGAAGTGGACCACCTTCCGCGACAGGCTCACCCCGGGACAGAAAGAGGAATGGACGCTCAGCGTGAGCCGCCCCGACGGAACGCCTGCCGACGCACAGCTCATGGCGACCCTCTACGACAAGTCGCTCGACGCGTTGCGCCGCAACTGGTGGCGTCTGTCCATGCCGCTTTATTACAGTGTGCCGTTCACATCGTGGTCTGCGCGTTACGCCACAAACATAGGAGTGTATGGCGAGATGCCTCTCAAGCTTCTTGACGAGCGCGGACTGGACTTCGGGCATTATGATGTGACGCCTTTGCTTGGCATTGTTACAGTAAATGAAGTGCTGATGGCAAAAGGTGAGGTGCTCCGGTCGAAGGAGATGATAGCGCAGCCAATGTCTGCCAGTGATGAGGTGATGAGTGTAGGTTACGCCAGAGCGGCGGAGGACGCATCGGGCGGCAACATCATGATAAGGGGGACAAAAGAGACCGTAACATTGGAAGAGGACTCCGGACAGACGCCTCAGATGCGTGAGAACTTCAACGAGACGGCGTTCTTCTATCCCGGTCTCACAACCGACGAAAAGGGAAATATCAGTATAAAGTTCACTCTTCCGGAAAGCATAACCACATGGAAGTTCATGGGCATTGCGCACGACAAAGACATGAACAGCGGCATGCTCGAAGGCGAGGCGGTGGCGCAGAAGACGGTGATGGTGCAGCCTAATGTTCCGCGTTTTGTACGTAAGGGCGACAAGGTGAGCATCTCGGCACGTCTGTTCAACACGTCTGAGAAGGACGTCACGGGTACGGCACGTCTCGCACTGCTCAATCCGGAGAACGAAAAGGAGGTATGGCACCAGACTGTGAAGTACGCTGTAAAGAAGGGTGAGACCGCCGCCGTGAGCTTCAGCTTTGATATGGACAAGGTGGCGAACGACGGACTGCTCATCTGCCGTGTCACTGCTTCAGGACGCGGATACAGCGACGGAGAGCAACACTACATGGCTGTGATGCCCGACCGTGAGCTTGTCACAAATACAAAGGCTTTCACCTGGGACGGTGCGGGCGAGCGTACGATAGACCTCAGGCATATGTTTGCAGAGGACAATGATGACAACAGACTTACAGTGGAATACACCGACAATCCTTCATGGCTCATATTGCAGACACTGCCTGTCATAACCGAGACCTGTGAGGACAATGCCCTGTGTCTCGCCGCAGCATATTATGCTAACGGTCTGGGACGCAACATCATAAAGAGTGTGCCTGATTTCAAGCGTGTGCTCGACCTTTGGGGACAGGAGAAGGGCGAGGAGACGTCGCTCATGAGCAATCTGCAGAAGAATGAGGAGCTGAAGTCGGTGGTGCTCAGCGAGACGCCCTGGCTCATGGAGGCGAAGACGGAGGCTGACCGGAAACGTATGCTCACAGGCTTCTATGACGAGTCTGCGTTGGAATACAGGCTCAACGATGTGCTTGCAAAGTTGAGGAAACTGCAGAACGGAGACGGTTCGTTCTCATGGTGGCAGGGCATGAGCGGCAGCGTATATATGACGTCGGCGGTTGCGGGGATGCTTGTAAGGCTCAACGCCATGACAGGCACCGACCCGGCTACGGCGGGAATGCTGAAGGCGGCGATAGATTTTCTCGGCAAGAATGTGGCGACCGAGGTGGAGAGCCTTAAGAAGGCGGAGAGCAAGGGCGAGAAAAATCTGCGTCCGAGCGAGATGGCTGTCACCTATCTTTATATATGCACGCTCGACGGTCGTGAGCTCGACGGACAGCGAAAGAAGGACTATGACTATCTTGTGAATCTTCTCGAGAGGGAAAGCGCAGGACTTACGATAGCCGGAAAGGCAAACATCGCCCTTATAATGTCGGGAAGCGGACGGGGCGAAAAAGCCGCCGAACTGTTGCGCAGCGTGAAGGAGTATTCTGTGTTCAGCGACGAGATGGGACGCTATTTCGACACTCCGAAGGCATTCTATTCTTGGTATGACTACCGCATACCTACGCAGACTGCTGTCATCGAGGCACTGCAGGCTGTGACGCCTGAGGATGTCACGACAATAAGGGAGATGCAGCGGTGGCTCCTCCAGTCAAAGCGCACGCAGGGATGGGACACTCCTCTGAACAACGTGGATGCCGTATATGCTTTCATGAAAGGCAACGCGGACGCTGTGACATTATCGGAAAAGAGCGTGCCGGTGATGAAGGTGGACGGTTCGAGGCTCGAGCTTCCGAAGTCAGCGGCAGGAACCGGCTATGTCAAGGCTACACGTACGGGCGACGGAATGAACACGCTGACGGTGGAGAAGTCTTCCGAAGGCACGTCGTGGGGAGCTGTGTACGCACAGTTCATGCAGAATGTGAAGGATGTGGACGGAGCTTCCGAGGGGCTGACCGTGAAGCGCGAGATTCTGAAGGACGGCAAGGTGCTGGCGGACGGAGCCGCTCTTCATGTGGGCGACAGGATTAAGATGAGAATCACCGTTAACGCTGCGCGCGACTATGACTTTGTGCAGCTGACAGACAAAAGGGCAGCGTGCATGGAGCCGGCGTTGCAGATAAGCGGCTATCACCGTGGATGCTATTATGCGCAGGGCGACAACCGGACGGGCTATTACTTTGACAGGATGGCGAAGGGAAAGCATGTCATAGAGACGGAATATTACGTAGACCGCGCCGGAACATACAGTACGGGCACATGTACGGTGCAGTGTGCGTACAGTCCGGAGTACTCTGCAAGGAGTGCGGCTATGACAGTAAATGTGTCGGAAAGGAAATAAGAAACATATGTAACACTATAAATATATAAGCAAAATCATAATTGATGAACAAAACTATAATCGTACTGACTGTGCTTGCGGCTCTTTCCCCGGAGGCGCAGGCACAGGATCTGGTGGCTGCCAGCGACGTGGTGGACTGCGGGCAGGTGGAATACAACGTGCCGGTGACGGCTGAATTCGAGTTGAGAAACAACGGGCACAGAAGCATGCGCATAAGCGATGTGCAGACAAGTTGCGGATGCATGGCGGCTGAATTTCCTCATAAAGATATTCCGGCAGGTGAGAAGTTCATGGTGAGAGTGACGTTCGACTCCAGGCAGATGGGGCACTTCGACAAGTATGCCGACGTATGCGCCGAGGGGAGCGACGAACCGCTGATGCTCCGAATGAAGGGTGTTGTGGTGAGAGAGGTGAAGGATTACTCGGGAGATTATCCTTACACGATAGGCACATTGCTTGCCGACAGGAACACTCTTGAATTCAACGACGTGAGCAACGGTGAGACACCGCAGCTGAGGATACATATACGCAACGTCGGCGGAGAGACGGCAGAGCCGGTGGTGATGCATCTGCCTGACTATCTGGAAGCCGATGTGTCGCCGTCAAGGATAAAGAGCGGACGTGCGGGAGTGGTTACTATAACGCTCGACTCAAGGAAACTCAACGACCTCGGACTGACGGAGACGAAGGTGTTTCTCGGCAATAAGCCCGGTGACAAGGTGGACAGTGACAAGGAGATAAGTGTGTCAGCCGTGCTGTTGCCGCAGTTTGACGACATGTCGGACGCTGAGCTGGCTTTGGCTCCGGTCATAGAGGTGTCGGAGAAGGAACTCAATCTCGGCGCCGCTGACGGCAAGAAGAAACTCAAGGGTACTGTGATGATAAAGAATAACGGCAGGTCTGAGCTGAGAATAAACAATCTGCAGATGTTCTCGTCGGCACTGAGCGTTTCGCTCAACAAGTCGGTTCTTAATCCGGGTGAGGAGGCAAAACTGAAGATAACGGCAAATGTGGAGCGCATGAGAAAGTCGCGCAGTGAGCCAAAGGTGCTGATGATAACCAACGACCCGAAAAATCCCAAGGTGGTGATAAACGTTAAAGTAGACGGTGTGGAAAGGACAGATAAAAAATGATTCATATAGAAATAGACAGCTCAAGCGGTTTTTGTTTTGGTGTCACTACCGCTATACAGAAGGCTGAGGAGGAGTTGGCGAAAGGCAATACACTTTATTGTCTGGGTGATATAGTACACAACGGAAAGGAGGTGGAACGCCTTCATGCGCGCGGACTGATAACCATCAACCATGAGCAGCTGAAGCAGTTGCACGATGTCAAGGTGCTGCTCAGGGCGCACGGCGAGCCTCCCGAGACATATGAGACGGCAAGACGCAACAATATCGAGATAATTGACGCGACGTGTCCTGTGGTGCTTCAGTTGCAGAGACGCATCAAGAAACAGTATGACGCCAACCCTGAGGCACAGATAGTGATATTCGGCAAGAACGGTCATGCGGAGGTTCTCGGACTTGTGGGGCAGACTCACAGCAAGGCGATAGTGATGGAGAAGCTTGAGGATGTGAGGCTTCTCGATTTCGGACGTGACATTTATCTGTATTCGCAGACAACGAAGAATCTCGACGAGTTCCGCCGTATCATAGATTATATACAGAGCCATATCTCGCCGGATGCCACTTTCAGGAGTTTCGACACGATATGCCGTCAGGTGGCGAACAGGATGCCCAATATAGCGTCTTTTGCCGCCCGGCACGACATTATCATTTTTGTGAGCGGACGCAAGAGCAGTAACGGCAAGGTCCTGTTCAACACATGCAAGAGTGTCAATCCCAACAGCTATATGATAGAGGGCCCTGGAGAGATTGACAGTTCGTGGATAGAGGGAGTCACGTCTGTTGGTATCTGTGGCGCGACGAGTACGCCTAAATGGCTTATGGAGCAGTGCCGCGACAGTATTATTGAACGTATAAAAGCCGCAGAACATCCTTAATGATGTCTGCGGCTTTAACCCAAATCGGTCATTAGAACGTATATATTTGAGTAAATCTTTATTTCACATACTCTCCGGTCTGCTTAGGCGTTTCTGTAGGCGTCTTGCTTACCGTTCCTTCTCGGCGTAGCCCGCTACGCCTTCGTCTAAACGGCAAGCAATCCGCTCTGCATTAACGCATAATCAAACCGGAGTCTAATGACTGACTTGGGTTTAATCGTAAGCGGCATTCAATCCGATAATAAAGCGGCTTTGGAACTTTATGAAGGCTTTGTGTGACGCTTCTATGTACGCGGCATAGCAAAGAAACTGTCTGTCAGTTTGCCGCTTTTTCCATATAGCGCGCCATCAGCCATGCTTTCTGTTGGTCTATTGTCATGTTGCTGTTGTCAAGCTCCAGTGCGTCGTCTGCCTTTCGAAGAGGGGACGTCTCGCGGTGTGAGTCGATGTAGTCACGCTCTTTCACGTTTGTAAGGATGTCGTCAAAGTCGGCTGGCATGCCTTTGGCTTTCAGTTCGTCGTAGCGTCGTCTGGCTCTCACTTCGGCTGATGCCGTGACGAATATCTTTAGTTCGGCATCAGGAAAAACCACCGTTCCGATGTCACGTCCGTCCATAATGATGCCTTTTTTCTTGCCCATGGCCTGCTGTTGTGCGACGAGAGCCTCTCTGACAAACGGCAGGGCGGCAATTCTGCTCACGTTCGCTGACACCTCCATCGTTCGTATTTCTTTTTCTACCAGTTCTCCGTTGAGGTAGGTGTCCGGACGTCCCGTCGCGCTGTTCAGTCTGAATGATATGTCAATATCGTCCATCCTGTCTTTCAACTCATCGGTTTTAATGCTTCCGTCGCTGTTGAGCAGTCCGTTGCGCATGGCGAAGAGAGTCACCGAGCGGTACATGGCACCGGTGTCGACATATATGTATCCTATTTCGTGCGCAAGGTCTTTTGCCATCGTACTCTTCCCGCATGAGGAATAACCGTCGATGGCTATCGTGATCTTTTTCATTGTTATGTTGTTTATAAAGAATATGCCAGATTTATAAGGATTGATGAACTGGATACGTGGTATTTGCCGTATGCCAGATTGAGCTTGAAGCGTTCGAGGTTTATTCCGGCTCCGAACGACAGACCGGCACCGTGACTGCTTTCACCGTCGGCTTCGGTTATCTTCATCTCGTTGGCGCGTCTGAAGTTGTAGCCTGCACCCACCCATATTGTCGGAGATATGATAATGTCGACTCCGGCAACCAGATGGTTTATGAATTTATAGTCGAGATGGTTGAGGTCTACAAGTGTGGCGGATATGCGGAAAGGCATGTGGGCGAAGCGTTTGCTCGCTCCCAGCTGTATGTCTATTGGCATACGGTCGTATTGGTCGTCATAGGCTTTCATCTGACCGCCGAGATTCTTTGCGACAAGTGATACCGACCATTCTTTTTCCGGGTCATAATAGTTGAGCCCGAGGTCAACGCCCATGGCAATGGAATTGTAATCGCCGATGTATGAGGTTATGAATTTTGCGGTTATGCCACCTGCCAGACGGTCGGTAAGCATGTAGGAGAAGTAGCCCGCTATGGAAATGTCTTTTGCGGAGAACTCACCTGTCTGTATGTTGTTCTCGTCGGTCTCCTTCATCTTTCCGTAGTCAATGAACTGTGCGGACGCGGCTACAGACGCGCGTTCTTTTATTATTCTGTTGAATGACGCGCTGGCTGTGTTGGCACCGGACATGTAGTTCATGTAATTGAGATTTATGGTTTTGTCGCTTACCGACGACAGTAGGGCAGGGTTGTTGAATATCATTGACTCGTCGTCCTCTATGATGCTGATATTGTCGCCTCCCAATGCTGCGGCATGCGCGCTTACGGGCAGTCTCAGAAAATTGTAGCCCGTGCGACTGTCCTGAGCCTTGGTGGTGGCAGCCATTACTGTCAATATGATGATAAATAATGTTTTTTTCATCTGCAGATAAAATTATGATGCAAAGATAGTACGAGTAAGCAGAAAGAAAGCCGGTCATCAATTTCCCGATAGTATATTGTCTTCTGCATAGCCAATGTAAGATGTATGCACCGGCAGTACGTAAGAACGGATGTTTACCGTATCTGATACTGCCAAAACGCACCTTGTCTTCTGCAAAGAAACTGCAAATGAGCGGAAAGAGAGCTTGCTCTTAATTTCCCGAATGCAGCTTATCTTCTGCAAAGATATTGCAAATGAGCGGAAAGAGAGCTTGCTCTTAATTTCCCGAATGCAGCATATCTTCTGCAAAGATACGGCAAAGTGTGAGCAGAATAAAATAAAATCATTTATTTTTTTGAAAAGTATTCGTTTTGATTGCGCAGCAATGTCCGTTATCCGTCTTGTTTGCATTTATATGGAACAAGTGTTCAGATACCATCAGCTTATGACAATGCTTCAATATTTGTGGAAAGTTTTTGTATTTTTACTGTCCCGCTTTTTGACCGGGTTTAAAAACAAAAAAGTCCGGAATCCTATTGTAACAGGTATTCCGGATATTCGTTGGTTGCGGAGGCAGGACTCGAACATGCGACCTCCAGGTTATGAGCCTGGCGAGCTACCAACTGCTCCACTCCGCGATATATTTCTTTATTTATTGCAACGTCATTTCTGAATTGCGAGTGCAAAGGTACTGCTTTTTTTTGAAACATACAAGTAATAATGGTGATTTTTTTATTTTTATGCAAAATTGTTGTAGAAAGTTAGTGGAATATCAATCGGATATCTCACGGGTCATGGTTTTATATATGGCGTGTATCAGTAAGTAAATCAGGGTTTTGCATATATTGTGAAGTCAGTCTTGAAACGAATGAAACATGTTTTTCATATTTAAAGATATTTCATGCTGTTATGCGTGGAAGTTGTTCGGCTTAATGCGTTATGGAACGACATTACAGCTTTAATATGAGTAGAATTTTAGTCCTCACGGTCATGCTTTATGTGTTATCGTACATTGTCAGGTTTGTGTATATTGCTGTGAATTCCTGTAGCTTGCTTCCGCATTTTCTTTATTTCTGTACTAAAAATGCATTTGTGTGCTTATGATAATATGCCATACTGAAATCATATTGAAGTTTTACTTGCGTTTCAGAATACGATGGTATAAAAAACATAAATCATCATATATTTATTTGCATATATAAAATTAATATTTTATTTTTGCACATGCAGTCCAGTATGTGCATACGGATGAAGCGAACGTAACAATAATAATGTATGTCAGTATCTAAAACACGACAGAAGCTGGTGGATGTGGCACGGCAGTTGTTTGCAAAAAACGGAATTGCCAATACAACAATGAATGACATTGCTGTCGCATCAGGTAAAGGACGCCGTACGCTTTATACATATTTTAATAGGAAGGAAGACGTGTATTCGGCTGTGATAGAGTCTGAGTTGGAACGGCTTTCCGACAAGCTGGATGAAGTGGCGGCCATGAAGATACGGCCACAAGACAAGATTATAAAACTCATTTATACGCACCTCAGTATGGTAAGAGAAACGGTGGTGCGCAATGGTAATCTGCGTGCCGAATTTTTCCGGAACATTTGGATGGTGGAGAAGGTGCGCAAGAATTTTGATGAAGATGAGATAGAGCTTTTCCGTAAGGTGTATGCCGAAGGCAAGGCTGATGGTGAGTTTGACATCGAGGATGTGGATCTTGTTACCGATATCACACATTATTGTATAAAGGGACTTGAAGTGCCGTTCATATATGGCCGCCTTGGACATGGAATGACGGAAGAGGCGAGCAAACCGCTTGTGGCTAAGGTGGTATACGGTGCCCTTGGAAAGAATACTGCCAAATGACAATTTATTGTATAGTTTATTTATAAATAAAAAGAAAATGGGACTTTTATCAGGTAAGACAGCTCTTATTACAGGAGCTGCGCGCGGTATCGGCAAGGCTATCGCGCTGAAATTTGCATCAGAAGGTGCAAACATCGCATTTACAGACCTTGTTATTGACGAGAACGGAAAAGCGACAGAGGCAGAGCTTCTTGCACTTGGAGTCAAAGCGAAGGGATACGCAAGCAATGCGGCAATGTTCGGTGAGACGGAAGAACTTGTCAAGAAGGTGCATGAGGATTTCGGGAGCATTGATATACTTGTGAACAATGCAGGTATAACAAAGGATGGTCTGATGATGCGTATGACGGAAACACAGTGGGATGCCGTTATTGCCGTTAATCTCAAGTCTGCATTCAATTTCATCCACGCATGCACACCTATCATGGTGCGTCAGAAGAGTGGCTCTATTATCAATATGGCATCTGTGGTGGGTGTTCATGGAAATGCCGGACAGAGCAATTACGCTGCCTCGAAGGCTGGACTGATAGCTCTTGCAAAGAGTATCGGACAGGAGGTTGGAAGTCGTGGCATACGCGCCAACGCCATAGCCCCGGGATTCATAGACACAGCCATGACACAGGCTCTGCCTGACAATATCCGTGCGGAGTGGATAAAGAAGATTCCATTGCGCCGTGGTGGAACTGTTGAGGATATTGCCAATGTTGCAACGTTCCTTGCATCCGACATGTCTTCTTATGTTACCGGACAGGTGATACAGGTAGACGGTGGCATGAATATGTAATTTGCGTCTTGCTCATTATGCATAATCCGTAATATATGCGCAAAGCAGATTTTATGGATTATGCATAATATTTAATGATAATCTCAATGAAGGTTTTATACGAAGACAACCATATCATCGTTGTAAACAAGGATAGCGGGGAAATTGTGCAGGGTGACAAGACCGGTGACGTGCCGCTTTCTGATATTGTCAAGGAGTATATAAGAGAGAAGTATAACAAACCTGGCAATGTTTTTCTTGGCGTGGTCCATCGTCTCGACAGACCCGTGTCCGGTGTCGTGGTGTTTGCCAGGACATCGAAAGCGTTGTCCCGTCTGAACGATATGTTCCGTAATGGTGACGTGCATAAAACCTATCTTGCGCTAACAGCCGGCAAACCTCCCAAACCGGCAGACACTCTTACAAGCTGGCTTGTGCGCAATGAGAAACAGAATAAAAGCTATTGCTACAATCATGAGGTGCCGGACTCAAAGAAGGCTGTGCTAAGTTATAAGGAAGCCGGACACACAGATAATTATACATTACTGGAAGTGGAATTGAAGACAGGACGCCATCATCAGATACGCTGTCAGCTTGCTTCCATAGGATGTCCCATAAAGGGAGACCTAAAATACGGGGCACGGCGCAGCAATCCGGACGGTAGCATATCGCTGGTCTCGGCTAATATAACATTCGTACATCCCGTATCAAAACAACTGATGAGTTTCGACGCCATACTACCAGATGAACCTTTGTGGCGTGGTATAGTGCGCAACGCCTGATGCATACAGCATGACGGTGTCAGGCGGATGCGCGTTTCAGAATAAGATATTCCAGATTTACATACAAAGACATGCCAATGAAGAAAATCTTTAAGAAGATACTGATAGTCTTGCTCATACCGGTCGCCATATTTTTCATCATGGCAGTGCTTTTGTATATGCCTCCTGTTCAGAACTGGATTGTAAGACAGGTAACATCAACAGCATCCGAAAAGACCGGACTTGACATCTCCGTCGACAATGTGAGACTGGCGTTCCCTCTTAATCTAAGCGTAAACGGTGTGTGTGTGCTACAGCCGTCTGACTCTATCTCAGGTAAGAAAGATACGATAGCAAATGTTCGCAACATAATTGTAGATATAAGGCTTCTGCCTTTGTTCAGAAGTCAGGTTGAAATAGACCGTCTTAGTCTTAGCGATGTAAATCTGAATACTGTCGGACTTGTTGAAAGCGCGCGTGTAAGAGGAAATTTCGGCAGTCTTGAACTTATAAGCCATGGTATAAATCTCAATAAGGAGACAGTGCGTCTCAATAGTGTGTCACTGGCAGACGCAAATATAGATGTCGCGTTGAACGACAGTGTCCCCGAAGATACCTCAGAATCATCCAATTTCTGGAAAATATGTCTTGACAAACTCGATATATCACGCACTTCCGTTACTGTACATATGCCCGGGGACACACTCCAACTGTCTGCTTATATGGGCAACGTGAATGTCAGGAAAGGACGTTTTGACCTGCATGAAGGCAAATATACAGTAGGTCGTTTCAGACTGGATAACGGAAAGATAACATACGACAATAATTACGAGAAACCAGTTTCCGGTCTCGATTATAACCATATCGCGCTTTCTGGACTGAACATGTCGGTCGATTCAGTCGTCTATCACAACACGTCGTTAAGTCTCCGGATGAATGAGTGCGCGTTTTATGAGAAAAGCGGCATACGCATGGAAGAAATCAGCGGCTCTGTCTCACTCGATTCCGCCAGGATTAACATGCCCGATTTCCGATTGCGTACAAGCGAGTCATCAGTGCGTGCTCGGGCTGATGTCGCATTCAATGCCTTTTCAGACAAATCCACGGGAAAACTCAATGTGCTGTTAAATGCATCGCTTGGCAAACAGGACCTGTCCCGCTTCATGGCTTCAATGCCGTCAGGCTTTATGCGTAGATGGCCCAACTATCCGCTTTCCGTGAAAGCTTCTGTGACTGGAAACATGAGACGGGCAAGCCTTGACGGTATTGTTATAAAACTGCCCTCGGCTTTCGATATAAGCTGTAATGGGCGACTTATGGATTTGAACGATGTCAAGAAGTTAGGAGCTGACCTTCATCTGAAAGCCAAAACCTATAATATGGATTTCATCGCTTCTCTTGCCGGCAGTCCTGCTCTGCGTATTCCAAAGGGCATATCCGTTGACGGGAAACTCATTGCCAGAGGAACCAAGTATGATGTGGATGTCACTGCTGCCGAAGGCGGAGGAAAATTAAATTTGTCCGCATTCATGAATACAGACGGAATGTCCTATAAGGCAAAGGCTGAGGCTGAAAGGCTTGACATAAGCCATTTCATGCCGTCTCTTGAATTCAAGCCTTTCTCCGGCAGTATTGTAATGTCCGGAAAAGGAACCGATTTGCGCTCATCACATACACGACTCAATGTCAATGCCATTGTGTCCGATTTCGTCTATTCCGTTTATAATCTGTCCGGTATAACATTCAACGCAGTTATCGACAAAGGCAAGGCGCGTGCCACTCTCGACAGCCACAACCAGTTGCTTGACGGCAGTGTGGCACTCAATACGGCGATGAGCCATAAGAGTATGCGAGGCAATTTGTCGTGTGATATAAAGAATATTGATTTTTATCGGCTTCGGGTGTTCGACGTGCCTGCGGAGATGTCTCTTAAAGCAGATATGGATTTTGCCAGCAACTTTAAGAAAAACCACAGTGTAAGCGGAAGCATACGCGATATTGCCTTGACAGACAGTTCGCGTGTATATACACCGGAAGATGTCCTGATAGATGCGTTCACACGCGCTGACTCAACGTCGGCTGTAGTGAGAAGCGGTGACTTCGACATGATGGTCAGAGCCTCCGGAGGATATGAGAAAATAATGCGCAGTGGTCAGAAGCTGATGGCTGAGGTAGCCAGGCAGCTGAAAGAACGCTATATAGACCAAGCCCGTCTGCGTGAGAATTTCCCGCACATGAGATTCCATTTCTGTGCCGGACGTGACAACTTCTTCAGCCGCTCACTCAAAAAGTTCGGTTTCGACATGAAGCATGCTCAGATAGATATGCGCTCATCCATGTCAGACGGAATTAACGGAAACATCGCCATCGATTCGCTTGTTGTCTCAGGTGTGCGGCTTGACACCATAAGACTGGTAGTGAATTCCGATACCTTGCGTACAGATTTCAACGGACAGGTGCGTAACGGTCCCGAAAACCCGCAATACGTGTTCAATACCCTTTTCCGGGGAGCCTTCTATGAGCGCGGCATCTATTTGGGAGTGCGCATGTATGACGACAAGGAACGAGTGGGAGTGTCCTTGGGTGTAGACGCCGCTATGGCGGATAACGGCATCCGCGTACGCTTTGGAAGCAGAGGCACTCCGATACTCGGATTCAAGCCTTTCGAGATAAACAAGGACAACTATCTGTTCTTTGGAGACGACAGGCGCATTTCCGCCAATCTTCGGCTTAGAGCTGATGACGGTATGGGAATCCGTGTTTTCACGAACGACAGTACAGAGGCTCTTCAGGACATAACTGTCGGTCTGGTCAAGTTCAATCTTGATGAAGTGCTTTCCGTGATACCGTATATCCCCAAGATGTCAGGAATTCTGAACGGCGATTTCCATCTTGTGAGCACGGCTGATGAGAAAAACATCTCGTCGTCCGTATCCATAGAGAACTTCGTTTATGAAGGCAACCGCATAGGCAACTTATCAAGCGACTTTGCCTACATGCCGAAAGAGGACGGCAGCCATTACGTAGACGGTTTCCTCTCATGTAATGATGAGGAGATAGCCACCCTTAAAGGCAGCTACAATTCGGCGGATGACGGTTATCTCAATGCCGATCTTACATTGAGTCGCACACCGCTCCGGATAATCAATGGTTTCATGCCAGACCACACTTTCGGACTTAGAGGATATGCCGGAGGAGACCTGTCAATAAAAGGGGCGTTGTCTTCACCTGTAGTGAACGGAGAGGTCAGGTTCGACTCTGCTTATGTTGTCAGCATCCCTTATGGTGTCCGGCTCCGGTTTGACGAGACCCCTGTACCGATAACAAACAGCAATCTTGTTTTCGATGACTATAAAATGTATGCCCGGAACAACAGCCCTCTGACTCTTACGGGATATTTTGATTTTGCTGATATGGACAATATGTACCTCGATCTCGGTGTACGTGCCACGAACTATCAGCTCGTCAACGCAAAGGAAAACAGACGCTCGGAGGTTTACGGCAAGGCGTATGTCAACTTCTACGCCATGATGAGAGGTTCTCTCGAGAGCATGCAGATCAGGGGCAAGCTTGATGTGCTCGGCTCGACAGATATGACATACATCCTGCGCGACTCACCGTTGACCACCGACAATCAGCTTGACGGACTCGTGAAGTTTGTCAATCTCAACGACTCCACGGAAGACATTGTCACTCGGCCGCCGCTTACAGGCATAGACATGGATCTCACAATGAGCATCGATGAGGGCGCACACATCATGTGCGCGCTTAACGAGAGCCACTCAAACTATGTCGACCTCATTGGCGGAGGAGACCTGCGTATGCAGTATAACGCAGTCGACAACCTGCGGCTTACGGGAAGATACACCTTGAGCAACGGTGAGATGAAATATTCGCTTCCGGTGATTCCTCTGAAGACGTTTGTCATACAGGATGGCAGTTACATAGAGTTTATGGGCGATCCGATGAACCCGAAACTCAACATCACGGCTACGGAGCAGACCAAGACGAATGTCTCTACGGACGGAGATGCGGGACGCAGTGTACTGTTCAATTGTGGGGTGGTCATCACAAAGACGCTTAACGATATGGGACTGAAATTCATCATTGATGCGCCGGAGGATATGACAATACACAATCAGCTCCAGACCATGTCTGAGGAGAACAGGGGAAAACTTGCCGTCACCATGCTTACAACCGGCATGTATCTTGCCGACGGCAACACAAGCTCATTCTCCATGAACAGTGCGTTGAGCGCATTCCTCAACAGTCAGATAAACTCCATATCGGGAAATGCCTTGCGCACGCTCGACCTCAGTTTCGGTATGGACAACACAACGCTCAGCAGCGGACAGGTGCAGACGGACTATTCGTTCAAGTTCTCCAAACGGTTCTGGAACAACCGGCTCAATATTGTCATTGGAGGAAAGGTCTCTACAGGAGCTGAAGTGGAGAATCAGAACAATACGTTCTTCGACAACGTGACATTCGAATACCGTCTCAGCCAGAATTCCAACAAGTATCTCAAGCTGTTCTATGAGCGCGACAGCTATGACTGGCTTGAGGGTTATGTCGGCAAATACGGCGGAGGTTTCATGTGGAGACGCAAGTTGCAGCGTCTCACAGACATATTCAGATTCAAGAGCAAGGACAATTCTGACAAAAATATGCCAAAAGATTCTGTTACAGTAAGCAAAGATGAAAACAACAGATAGATTCTCATTATGCGTCGTTCTTATAATATCGGGAATGCTGATGTCGTGTTCAAGCACGAAGAACATTCCTGAGGACGACCAGCTGTTTGTCGGTCTGACGAAGATAGAATACAAGGACTACGAGAAGAACGACCATTTTCTTGCCGTGCAGGAAGAGGTGGAGGCTGCGCTCGCCACGGCTCCCAACGGAGCGTTGTTCGGAAGTTCTTACCACCGCTCTCCGTTTCCTTACGGACTGTGGATATGGAATGCGTTCTCCAAGTCGCGCTCTGTCTTCTCGAAGTGGATGACCAAGTCGTTCGGTAAGCCTCCCGTGCTGATGAGCCGGGTCAATCCGGAGCTTCGCGCCAAGGTGGCGAATGAGCTTCTCCGTTCCAACGGCTATTTCGACTCAAACGTGGAATATGATGTCATCACTCAGAAAAACCCGAAGAAGGCAAAGATAGGCTATACTGTCAGTCTGGGCAATCTCTACAGGATAGATTCGCTGAGATATGTCAATTTCCCGCCGCGAGCCGACTCTCTTATACGCTCCTCACTCGGCGAGACACTCATACATCCGGGCGACCCTTTCAAAGTCTCGGTGCTTGATGCCGAGCGTACACGTCTGAGCAACGTGTTCCGCAATAACGGATATTATTATTACCAGCCCGGCTATGCGTCCTATCTTGCCGATACCGTCTCGGTGGCTGATACGGTTCAGCTGCGCCTGCAGTTTGCCGACAGCGTGCCCGACGGAGTGCGCCGCAAGTGGTATATAGGAAAGGTCAACCTCGAATTGCGGAAAGATTTCATGGAGACGCTCAGCGATTCGCTTGTGCACAGATACTTCACAGTGCGGTTCAACGGTCGCAAACCGCCTCTCCGCACGCGTGTCATATTGCGCGACCTGAAGCTGCGTCCGCGCAGACTTTACAGCCACGACGATTATCTGCAGTCTGCAAGCAAGATAACCGGAACCGGGCTTTTCAGTTTTGTAGATTTCAAGTTTACACCCCGTGACACCACATTGAGTTGTGATACGCTCGACATGACCCTCAGTTGTGTGTTCGACAAACCTTACGATTTCTACGTCGAGGCAAACATGGTCGGCAAGACGAGCGGCAAACTCGGACCGGGAGCCGTCATAGGTATAAGCCGTCGCAACGCCTTCCGGGGGGGAGAGAAACTCGACATCAACATCAACGGCTCATATGAGTGGCAGACCGGACACAACGCTGACGGCAGCAGTTCGGAGATGAATTCATATGAGTATGGCGCAAACGTGTCATTAGAGCTTCCGCGTCTCGTCCTTCCTTTCTGGCGTCGTGTGCGGTGGTACAACACTCCTTCCACAATCTTAAAGGCATCGTCGAGCGTCATCAACCGCTCCGGATATTTCAAAAGACATATTGTTTCGGGCGAGCTCACATACAATTTCCAGCGCACCGCCACGTCTGTCCATCAGTTCAGTCCGCTCATCCTGCAATATGAATACATGACACACATGACCGAGGCGTTCGGAGATGTCATGAACGAGAACCCGTATCTGCTCGTGACAATGGCTGACCAGTTTGTGCCTAAGATGCGTTACTCATACACTTATTCCAGTCCTGCCACCTACCGCAACCCCATTTACTGGCAGGTGGTGGTAAGCGAGGCGTCCAATCTGCTTTCACTCGGTTATATGGCTGCGGGGAAAAGATGGAACAGCAAGTACAAGCAGATGTTCAAGAATCCTTATGCGCAGTTCTTCAAGATAGAGACCGACTTCAGCAAGACATGGGCAGTGGGCGACCACAGTCAGCTTGTGGGGCACGTCAGCACCGGACTCATATGGTCGTACGGCAATTCTGAAAGCGCGCCTTACAGTGAGCAGTTCTATGTGGGAGGAGCCAACAGCATAAGGGCTTTCAATGTGCGCAGCATCGGACCCGGTGCTTATCACACTGACAGCGAGCGTACGTCGTATATGGATCAGACCGGAGACTTTAAGCTGCAAGCCAACCTCGAGTACCGTTTCCGCCTGTTCGGCAATCTCTACGGAGCCACGTTCCTCGATGCGGGCAACGTGTGGGCATTGCGTGACGACGGCTACCGTACAAATTCCTTGTTCAAGGTGAAGAACCTGCTGAAGGAAACCGCGCTGGGAACAGGCGTAGGACTGCGCTACGACCTTGAGTTTTTCGTGCTGCGCCTTGACTGGGGCGTGGGTCTTCACGTGCCGTACAAGAGCGGTTTTTACAACATATCGTCGTTCCGCGACGGACAGAGCCTGCATTTTGCCATAGGCTATCCGTTCTGAAAACATGCATGGGGAGAGGCGGCGTATGTGCGGAGCGATGCATCGGCTAATGTGTGTCAGGAGCAAAAAACTGCTCCGCGCTTTTCGTTTTCTCATTCTTATTTGTTACTTTTGCAACCAGAATTATTAACAATATAAACAATAACATATTATGAAGCCTACATTATTACTTCTTGCAGCTGGTATGGGCAGCCGCTACGGTGGATTGAAACAGTTGGACGGTTTAGGACCTAATGGCGAGACAATAATGGATTATTCCATATACGACGCCATCAAAGCCGGATTTGGCAAAATCGTGTTTGTTATCCGAAAGGATTTCGAGCAGGATTTCCGCGATAAGATTCTTTCCAAGTACGAGGGTCATATCCCCGCAGAACTGTGCTTCCAGTCGCTTGAGGATCTGCCAGAGGGATTCTCTGTTCCCGAGGGTCGTGTCAAACCGTGGGGCACAAACCATGCCGTGCTCATGGCAAAAGACATTATCAAGGAACCGTTCTGCGTAATCAACTGCGACGATTTCTACAATCGCGACGCATTCCAGGTGATAGGCAAGTTCCTCTCCGAGCTGCCTGAAGGTTCGCAGAACAAGTATGCGATGGTGGGCTTCCGCGTAGGCAACACACTGTCTGAGAACGGTACGGTGGCACGTGGCATCTGCTCCAAGGACGCCGACGAGAACCTCACAACTGTTGTGGAGCGCACCGAGATAATGCGCGTGAACGGTCCTGTGTGCTATAAGGACGAGCAGGGAGAGTGGGTAGCTGTTGAGGACAACACGCCTGTGTCGATGAACATGTGGGGATTCACTCCCGACTATTTCGAGCACAGTGAGGCTTATTTCAAGGAGTTCCTCTCCGATCCGAAAAACATGGAGAACCTCAAGGCTGAGTTCTTCATCCCGTTGATGGTGAACAAGCTTATCAATGAGAAAACCGCTACGGTGAAAGTGCTCGATACGACCAGCAAGTGGTTTGGCGTGACATATGCAGCCGACCGTCAGTCTGTTGTAGACAAGATACAGTCTCTTATCGACGAAGGCGTTTATCCGTCAAAACTCTTCTAATCCGACATTTGCGTTCTGCGGCATTAGCTTATGACTGCAGAATGGTTCGTAAAATAATATGTACGGCGCATTGCCTCAGGCGATGCGCCGTATTCGTTCACCACGGTATGTGCCTTGTCGCCCCGTAACGGCATACAGACTTCATCAGTGTCTGGCGGTGATGTCAGCGCGGGGCGGTTTCCTCCATGATGCGTTATTCATTTGTCATGCCATACGCTCTTCCCGTCTCTTTTGTCGTTCCGTGCCTTTCCGATGCAAAAATCCATAAGTGTCACAATCAGCTGCAATCGGAATTTCAGAACAATATTTCCTGATTCTTTGTTTGTGCACATTTCTCTGATAATCAGGCAATTATGGTTTTGTGTCGGCATATGGTGCATATGACGTTGCGAAAGAGGCTCTTTCACGGTGCGGAAAAGCCTCTTTCGTGGTCTCAAACGGGCTCTTCCGCAGTGCGGAACAGACTTTCCTGCAAGAGCGGAAAAACCGTACAGTCTTGCCATACCGTTTTCATTTTATTGTCATCGTGCCGGTTAAGCTTTCCGGCGACATCCGTGGCATGTCACCAGTACGCCTTTTTCTGCTTGACTGGGAGCGTTCTCCGCAGTGAGTCATGAGTGTGCCGGTATGGTATGCCATGCGTTTGTGCAGTTTCATGTCTGCCTGTATCGCAGGCAGGCGTCATGCTTTTCTCAGTCGTATGACAAACGGAAAACGTCCAGAGCTGGTTGTGTTCTGCTCCGGACGTATCGGTTGAAAGTTTAAAAACAGGTATTTCAGTTTACTATGAACTTCTTCGCGGCTCTCAGCTGATGGCGCATGTTGCTTAGCAGCTGCTGGCTTTCCTGCAATATGTTCAGATATACGAGCGACACCTTGAAGTCGCTGTCGTCGCTCTGCTGTATGCGGTTGATGTGCCGCTTGCGCACGGTCGACAGCAGGTCTTTGCATGCGTCGGCGTTGGCGAGCACCTCGCGGTAGTTCTCATACTGCCCTGTCGAGATGATGTTCTCGGTCTGCCGCATCAGTTCGTTTATCTTCTCGCGTATGGGTCTGAACTCGTTCACGAATATCTCAGGTATCGGGTTGAAGCTGTTGTCCACGTGTTCCTTTATCGGTTCGAGCATTCTCCGCAGACAGTATATGTACTGTTCTGATGAGTTTATGCCGAGATGGAACCATGTGTTGCGTTCTATTGCTATGTCGCTTGGCACTCTCCTCAGTGCGAGCAGCTCCTGACGGCGGTATTTCTTCAGCTCCTCTTTCTCGTTTCTCAGTTCGCGCTGTACGTGGCGCAGCACGCTCGGCTTCTCGTTTTCAAGACCGTCGATTATCTTGTTGAACTGTTCTATGGTGAAACGTGCCACGAAGCTCTGCGTCTTGCTTACGTGCTTGTTGAGCAGGTCCCATACTATTTCCGGGTCGCGTGTGCGCATCATCAGTCGGAACATGTTGCTCTTGCCGCTCTCTTTCTCCTTCTTCTTATACTGGCGGTTGCTGCGTATGAGGAGATAAACCACGAGTATCATGAACGCCACCTGTATCACTATGCCTCCGTAGAACATCAGCAGGCACACTATGGCACATGCCGCGAAGGCTGCTCCTGCCGTTATAAACCATCCTCCGATGACGCTCAGCACTCCTGTCACGCGGAACACGGCGCTCTCGCGGCTCCATGCGCGGTCGGCAAGGCTTGAACCCATTGCCACCATGAATGTGACGTATGTCGTTGACAGAGGCAGTTTGTAGTTGGTGCCTATGGTGATGAGCATGGAAGCGAGTACCAGATTCACTGCGGCGCGTACGATGTCGAATGCAGCGCCTTCGCTCAGTTCAGCCTCGTTCTTGTTGAAACGGCTGTCTATCCATTGCTTCAGTCTCTGCGGAATGTAACGCTTTATCACTGAGTCGGCGTCCTGTGTGGCGCGTACTATGCTGCGTGCTGCGCGGCTCGAACCGAACATCTCGTCGCCCTCATCCTGACGTGAGAGGTCCACGCTGGTCTTTATCACGTTGTGGGCTTTCTTCGATGTCGCCATCGCTATTATCATTATCACACCCGCAGCTATGAGATATATGGGCGGAGTCTTTGCGCTTTCCATGAGCGATGTCATGATGAAGGAGTCGGCTGACGCGCCGTTGGCGTTTGCCATGAAGTCGTTGTATGAGTCGAGTCCGGCAAGCGGCACTCCTATGAAGTTCACAAGGTCGTTGCCGGCGAATGCCATTGCGAGCGCGAACGTGCCCATGAGAACCACAAACTTGAACACGTTTACACGCATCAGATGGAGCACTTCCATGATGAGCGTAGAGCCTATGAATGTGTAGACGAGCAGCATCCGGGTGTTTTCCGTTATCCATTCGCGTATGCTTGCCTCAATGTAAGGCGACTTGCCGAGTCCCTGCAGGAAGATGAAGTAGGCGAGCGCGGTGAACGCTATGCCTCCGAATATGGCTATGGTGTAGCGGCTGTGCTTCTTATAATTGAACGTGAAGATGATTCGCGAAATCCATTGCACCACGGTACCGAAGAAAAACGCTATCGCGACACTCACGAATATGGCGATGATTACGCTAAGAGCCTTGTCTGTGTTGAGCAGGTCTCCGTAGCCAAGCGAGCCGTCGCCTATCATCTTTATGGTGGCAAGCACAAACGTTCCGCCCAACAGCTCGAACACGAGCGACACGGTGGTGGAGGTAGGCATGCCCAGAGTGTTGAACATGTCGAGGATTATCACGTCCGTCACCATCACCGCAAGGAATATGGTCATCACCTCGTTGAACGATAGGTTGTTCGGACTCATGATGCCGTGACGCGCCACATCCATCATCCCCGACGACATGACAGCTCCTACTGCCACACCAAGCGACGCGATGACAAGCACCGTGCGGAATTTCGCAACCTTTGCTCCGACGGCGCTGTTGAGGAAGTTCACGGCATCATTGCTGACGCCCACAAACAGGTCGAATACTGCCAGACACAGCAGAAAGACAACAATACATAGATAAACTGTTTCCATACAAATTTATAAAATTGTCACATATGTTTTTTCAGTCCGCAAATTTATAGCCGTCATATTACAGTGTTTTTAAACACATGTTACAATTGTGTTACAAGCACACCTTTCCTTTCACACTCTCTGACACACCTTTCAATGAGCCGGAACGCATACGCCGCTTTTGCCATTACGTCATATTTTTATTTAATGTTTGTGCTGTTTTTTCAGATAATTATTATTAATTTTGTGGCGGAATAATATGTTTTGAGCCATGGGACGGCAGATAGCCTGAGATAGTTATAGGAGCATGGCTTCATATGAAATGTTGATACACAATTGCAAGAAATGAGTAACGGACAATTGACTCATGTGCTCACAATGACGGTTGACAGACTTTCGGCACCGGAATCGCTGAAAGGCATATGTCATCATCATCGCGACGGAAGTCCTCTTCCTTCCGGTAAGGTGCTTGAAGAAATAATATCACTGGCGCGGGCAATACTGTTTCCCGGTTATTACGGTAATTCATCATTCGACTCAAAAACCATTCGTTATCATATAGGTGTGAACGTCGAGAAGCTGCACAGACTGCTTTCCGACCAGATAGAGGCAGGACTTTGCTTCAGCGACTGTTGCAGCGAGGATGCTCCTGACGACAATACGGGGCTTTCGGAAAGGGCGGAAGAACTGTCGGCGGAACTCATCTCGCGTCTTCCTGAAATAAGAAGCGTACTCTCGACTGACGTCACTGCGGCATACTACGGTGACCCGGCGGCGGAGAACTGCGGCGAGGTCATCTCGTGCTATCCCATCATCAAGACTCTTGTGAACTATCGTCTGGCTCACGAGCTCTATCTGCTCGGGGTGCCGCTCATACCAAGGATTATCACCGAGATGGCTCATTCGGAGACCGGAATAGACATCCATCCCGCAGCATCCATAGGCAAATACTTCACAATAGACCATGGCACGGGAGTGGTGATAGGCGCGACATGCGTCATCGGAAACAATGTCAAGATATACCAAGGAGTGACGCTCGGCGCCAAGAGCTTCCCGCTCGACAGTATGGGAAACCCTATAAAGGGCATACCGCGCCATCCTATAATAGAGAACAACGTGGTGATTTATGCCAATGCCACAATCCTGGGACGTGTCACGATAGGCGAGGGCTGCGTGGTGGGAGCCAATGAATGGGTGACGGAAGACATGAAGCCCAACACTAAGATAGCAAGAACGCATGGGCATGATGTGTAGCCGCAAGCATGTGAAATACACGGTGACACATCGCGGACAATAAGAAATGACTGAATATAACACAAAAAACAGATATGAACGAATTTGAACTCATAGCCAAGACATTTATGGGACTTGAGCCTGTTCTTGCAAAAGAACTGATACAGATGGGAGCCAACAATGTCAAGACAGGACGCCGCATGGTTTCGTTTACGGGCGACAAGGAAATGATGTACCGTGCGAATTTCCAGTTGCACACTGCCATACGGATTCTTAAACCCATAAGCCACTTCAAGGCACGTTCGGCAGATGACGTATATAATGAGGTGAAAAAAATAGACTGGAGCGGGATTATAGAAAAAGGAAAGACCTTTTCTGTCGATTCGGTAGTCTATTCGGAGGAGTTCAGAAACTCCAGATTCGTGACCTATAAGGTTAAGGATGCCATTGTAGACCAGTTCCGGGAGAACACCGGCACAAGACCGAATATTTCGGTGAGCAATCCGGATATACGCCTTAACATACATATTGCCGAGGACAACGCCACGCTCTCGCTCGACTCAAGCGGAGAATCCCTGCACCGCAGAGGCTACAGGCAGGAGTCTGTCGAGGCTCCTCTCAACGAGGTGCTTGCTGCCGGAATGATACTCATGACGGGCTGGCACGGTGAGTGCGATTTCATCGATCCGATGTGCGGATCGGGCACCCTGCTTGTTGAGGCTGCGCTTATCGCCCACAACATGAGCCCGGGCATATTCCGCAAGGAGTTTGCTTTTGAGAAGTGGAGCGACTTTGACAAGGAGCTGTTCGACAACATCTACAACGACGATTCGCAGGAACGGGAGTTCAAACATCACATCTACGGATACGACATCGACGTGAAGGCGGTAAACACAGCGCGTCTTAACGTGAGGGCGGCAGGCCTTACGGGCGACATAACTGTGGAAGAAGCCGACTTCGCTGATTTCAAAAAACCGGCAAACAAGAGCATCATCGTCACCAATCCGCCTTATGGAGAGCGCATCTCCACGCCCAATCTGCTTGCCACATACAGGATGATAGGCGAGCGGCTGAAGCATGAGTTCACCGACAATGAGGCGTGGGTGCTGAGCTATCGTGAGGAATGCTTCGACCAGATTGGTCTGAAACCGTCGATAAAGATTCCTGTCTATAACGGCTCTTTGGAGTGTGAGTTCAGGAAGTACACCATGTTCGGCGGCAGGATGAAGGAGTTCAGGTCAGAGGGCGGAGTAGTCAAGACCGATGAAGAAAAGAGACAGATGGCTGAGAAACACCGTTTCAAGAAAAACCGTGAGTTCAAGAAGCGCATCGATGAGGAGGAGGAGAACGAAGCCGCAGACATCCGTTCGTTCAAGTTCTATTCCATAGAGCGGATGAAGAACACGCCTGAACGCCGCAACGTCGGAAGAAACCGGGATGCCTCGGACGACTCTGACAGAAAACCGTCGCGCCGTGATTTCTGGAAGACGGAGCGCGGGGGAAAGCATTTCGGACGCGGAGGCAAGCGCGAGGAACGTGATTTTGGTAAATTCATAAAAAGGAGACCGGCAGATGAGGATTAAGTTTTCAACTTTATTATTGGTTATTTTCAGCATGTATTTTGGTAATGCGGGCGCACAGCTGAAGCAGTTTTCACTGGAGGATCTTAACTTTGGCGGCAACAACTATTACAATATGTCGCCGAAGAACAGGTACACAGCGTGGTGGGGAGAGACTCTTGTCCATAACGACTACGACAAGTGCAGTGCCGTCAATCCTAAGAATGCCGGCGAGAAACAGCTGTTCACGCTCGACGATATAAATAATGTGATAGAAAAGGAAGGACTCGGCAAGGACGGCAAGATACACAGTCTTTACAGCGCGCAGTTCCCTTATGCTGACAAGAACATAGTGATGCTCACCAACGGACACATGAGAGTGCTGGTTGACTGGAAGAAGAAGGAGGTGGCGGCATCCTATGTCAGCGGTCAGGGAATGCAGGCGGAAGAATGGAACGCAGTGTCCCGGACGCTCGCTTATGTCAAGGACGACAATCTGTTTGTCGTGGGCAAGGACGGCAAGACAGTGCAGCTTACGACCGACGGGTCGAGAGATATTGTGTACGGACAGAGTGTCCACCGCAACGAGTTCGGCATAAATAAAGGTCTGTTCTGGAGCAACGACGGACAGAGTCTGGCTTTCTACCGCATGGACCAGTCCATTGTGACAGACTATCCTCTTGTGAATATAGACACGCGCATAGCGACATTGGAGCCTGAGAAATATCCTATGGCTGGAGAGACAAGCCATGAGGTCACTGTAGGTGTCTACAGTCTGAAGACCGGAAAGACGGTTTATCTGAATGTGGGCGACCCGAAAGACAGATACTTCACAAACATCTCGTGGACTCCGGACGGCAGACAGATATATCTGATAGAAGTCAACCGCGACCAGACCGACGCAAGTCTCGACGCCTATGACGCACAGACAGGCAACAAGGTGAAGACATTATATCATGAGCATCATGACAAATACGTACACCCGGTCAATCCTGTCGCTTTCCTGCCATGGGACAGCAGCAAGTTCATACTTCAGAGCGAGCGCGACGGATACAACCATCTTTACCTGTTGAGTACGCAGGGCGGCGAGCCGAAACAGCTTACAAGCGGCAAGTGGGTGGTGCTCGCACTGATGGGATTTGACGTGAAGAACAAGTCTGCCATAATCCTTTCTACGGAGTGCAGTCCCATTCAGAACAACATCTATTCGGTCAATGTGGCGACCGGAAAGCGCAGACTGCTTGATAACGGCAAGGGTTGTCATGCCAACAGCGGTGACGGTCACAGGCTCGCTTTGTCTCCTAAGGGCAGTCTGATAATAGATAATTACACCGAGCCTGACGTTCCGCGCAACATTGATATAATAGATACGAAGTCGGCAAAAAGAGTGAGCTACTTCGTTGCGGACGACCCTTGGAAGGGATATGCCGTGCCGCAGTTCACATCGGGAACGATAAAGGCAGCCGACGGAAACACCGATCTTTATTACCGTATGGTGAAACCTCACGACTTCGACCCGTCCAAGAAATATCCCACAGTGGTCTATGTCTATGGCGGACCTGGCGTAAGAAACGTAGAAGCCCGTTGGCATTTCTGGAGCCGCGGATGGGAAACCTACATGGCGCAAAAAGGTTACATCGTGTTCATTCTTGACAACCGTGGCTCGTCAGACCGCGGCCGTGACTTCGAGCAGGCGACATTCAGACATCTCGGTGTCGAGGAAATGAAAGACCAGATTTGCGGTGTCGGCTATCTCAAGACCCTTCCTTACGTCGATGCCGACCGCCTCGGTGTGCACGGATGGAGCTTCGGCGGATTCATGACCACATCTCTTATGACCACCTATCCTGACGTTTTCAAGGTGGGCGTGGCTGGCGGTCCGGTCATCGACTGGAAGTATTATGAGGTGATGTACGGTGAACGCTACATGGACACTCCGCAGACCAACCCCGACGGTTACAAGGAAAGCAGTCTGCTTTATAAGGCAAAGAACCTTAAAGGAAAACTGCAGATCATCACCGGAATGAACGATCCTGTGGTCGTTCCGCAGAACTGCCTGTCTTTCCTTCAGGCTTGCATAGCAGCCGGAACACAGCCCGACTTCTTCGTATATCCGGGTGAACCGCACAACATGCGAGGACGTCAGAGTGTTCATCTGCATGAGAGAATAACCCAATATTTTGAGGATTACCTCAAATAAACGCGATAATGCGGCAGCCGGATGTCCTCTGTCTGCCGTTATGTGTTGTATTGACAAAACGTAAACAAATAGAGATAGCTTATGAATATTCTTTTGCTTGGAAGTGGAGGACGCGAGCATGCCCTTGCATGGAAAATCGCCCAGAGTGAGAAAGTGGACAGACTGTTTATCGCTCCCGGTAATGCCGGCACCGCCGGATGTGGAGAGAATGTTGACATAAAAGCAGACGACTTTGAGGCGTTGAAGGAATTTGCTGTCGCAAACAGCGTCGGAATGGTTGTCGTCGGACCGGAGGACCCGTTGGTGAAAGGCATATATGATGATTTCAAGAACGACCCGCGCACATCTTCCATTCCCGTCATCGGACCGTCAAAGGCAGGTGCCGTGCTTGAGGGATCTAAGGATTTTGCCAAGGGTTTTATGCAGAGGCACGGCATACCGACCGCAAAATACCGCACGTTCACGGGTGAGACACTTGAGGAAGGACTCGCTTTTCTGGAAACGTTGAAAGCCCCTTATGTGCTGAAGGCTGACGGACTGTGCGCCGGAAAGGGCGTTCTCATCTTGCCGACACTTGATGAAGCCAGAAAGGAACTGAAGGAAATGCTCGCCGGTATGTTCGGAAACGCTTCCGCAAGGGTAGTCATCGAGGAGTATCTCAGCGGCATAGAGTGCTCGGTCTTTGTACTTACAGACGGAAGGAACTACAAGATATTGCCGGAGGCAAAAGACTATAAGCGCATCGGAGAACACGACACCGGACTCAACACCGGTGGCATGGGAAGCGTGTCGCCCGTTCCTTTCGCCACTCCGGAATGGATGTCGAAGGTGGAGAACCGCATCATCCGTCCTACTGTAGACGGACTTGCCGAGGAAGGAATAGACTATAAGGGATTCATCTTCTTCGGTCTCATAAACGTTGACGGCGACCCTTTGGTGATAGAATATAACTGCCGCATGGGCGACCCGGAGACAGAAAGCGTCATGCTGAGGCTGAAGAGCGACATTGTCGACCTGTTTGAAGGAGTGGCTGACGGCAGCCTCGACAAGAAGACAATTGAGTTTGACGAGCGTGCCGCAGTGTGTGTGATGCTTGTCAGCGGCGGCTATCCGCAGAGATATGAGAAGGGTTATGTCATTGAGGGTCTGGACAAGGTGAAGGACTCGGTGCTGTTCCATGCGGGTACACAGTTGAAAGACGGCAACGTCGTTACGAGCGGAGGACGTGTCATCGCAGTATGCTCTTACGGTCAGAACCGTGAGGAGGCGTTGGCGAAATCGTTTGAAGGGGCGCGTCTCGTCAATTTTAAGGACAAATATTTCAGAAGAGACATCGGGCAGGATCTGTAAGCCCGGTGTCGCTGAACGCATGCCTGTGGCATAACAGGATAACAAACTCATAATATCATTTTGGCAAAAAAGAGAATACAGAACATAGTGGCTGAAAGCCGTTTCGCACTGCCTGTCACTGCGGTATACGCCTTGCTTGTGAGCATGGCGTGCGGACTGGCTGAGCAGAACCTTTGGATTCAGTTTGCCGTGCTGGCGGTGTCTTCCTACCTCATGGTGGAGCTGAACAACTCCAACGCCATCATCCGCGTTTACAGCCGTATGGTCTCATGCTCGTACATCGTGCTTTTCCTGATGTCCGGACTTCTTGTGTCTCCTGTATCGTCGGTTCTGACACAGTTGTGTTTCATCGTGTTCTACATGTTCTTTTTTCATGCCTACCAGAACAAAAGTTCCATGGGGCTTGTGTTCTATGCCTTTCTTATGATAGGACTGGCAAGCACAATGTCTGTCCATGTGTTCTTTCTGGTCCCTCTGATGTGGATTCTGCTGTTCACAAATGTTCTTGCAGGCAACATACGCACATTCTTCGCATCAGTCATCGGACTTGTTTTCCCTTATTGGTTTCTTGCCAGTTATCACATATACACCGGAAATCCGGAGGCTCTTGCCGCCCATTTCCGCAAGCTGGCAGAATTCGGAAAGCTGTTCGACCATACCGTGCTGACTGACGGCAGAATAATGGTTCTTGCCATGCTTGCCCTGTTTATGGTCGTCGGTATCGTGCATTTCCACAGAAACAGCTATAAGGACAAGATACGCACCCGCATGATTTATGAGATATTTTCCATTACAGGCATATACGTGATTGCGCTGCTGGCGCTTCAGCCGAATCTTTACTCGGAGCTTACAGGCATCATGGTTGTCAACACCGCGCCCCTGATTGCCCATTACATCGTGTTCACTAACACCCGACTGACAAACGTCTCGTTTTTTGTCATAGTCCTTTCGGTATTATTAATGACAATTTATGGTATATGGATGCCTTCATAGACTTCTTGATTAATTGGGGATATTGGGGCATGCTCATATCCGCCTTTCTTGCCGGAAGCATACTGCCCTTCAGCAGTGAGGCGGTCATGGTGGGACTGCTGGCAGCCGGATTGCAGCCCGGACCGCTTGTCGTTTACGGGACGATAGGCAATGTCGCCGGTTCCATAATGAATTACGGCATAGGCCGTCTGGGCAAGCTTTACTGGATAGAGCACTATCTGCATGTGAGCAAGGAGAGCCTGTCGCGCGCCGAGCGTTTCATGGCGGGGCGCGGGGCATGGGTCGGTTTCTTCGCTTTCATTCCCGTGCTTGGCGACGCCATAACCATAATGCTCGGACTGATGAGGGCCAACGTGCTCATTTCAGTAATAAGCATATCTGTCGGCAAGATGCTCAGATACGTGTTTCTCGCATACGGAGTCGAACTAATATTCTGATGATGAAAAAATATAACATCCTTTTTTTGTTGGCAATACTGTCTGTGGCGGTCTCGTGCAGCGACCGTCGCGGACCTGACGCAGGCAAGCGTGTGATTACGGTAACTATAGAACCGTTGAGATATTTCACCGAACGCATAGCCGGAGACAGGTTTGATGTGGCGACCATGGTGCCTGAAGGAGGCAACCCGGAGACATACGAGCCTTCAGCAAGACAGATGGTGAACCTCTCGCGAAGTGTGCTGTATGTGAAGGTGGGGAGCATAGGTTTCGAGCGTACCTGGATGAAAAAGCTCGAGCAGAACGCACCCCACGCCATCGTAGTGGATTCTTCCGACGGCATATCATTGGTGAAGACAGAAAACGGAATAGCCGATCCGCACACATGGATGAGCACCGCCAATGCGCGCATAATTGCCGGAAACATATACAGGGCACTTGTTAGGATAGACAAGAAAGACAGCATCTATTTCAAGAAAAACCTTGATAGTCTTGTCGACTCTATCAATCGTGTGGACTCGGAGGTGAGGCGTCTGACGGAGAAAGCGTCGCACCGTACTTTCCTCATATATCATCCCGTGCTCACGTATTACGCCCGCGACTTCGGACTTACGCAGATTCCGCTGGAGGAGGAGAACCGCGAGCCGAGCGCGCGACAGATGCAAAGTGTGATAAACAGGGCGAAGAACGGACGTGCCAAGGTGTTTTTTGTGCAGAAGGAGTTCGCAAACGGAAATATAACAAGTGTTGCCGAAAGTACCGGGACGGTGATGACGGAGATCGATCCGCTCGGATATGACTGGCAGAAGGAAATGATAAAGGTAGCAAGATGTCTGAGATGATGGAACGGTCTGTGATAGAGACTGACGGAATGTCGGTGGGATATGACGGCAAGGTGGTGCTGCGCGATGTCAGCATAAGCGTGAAGGAGCGCGACTTCCTCGGCATTGTCGGTCCAAACGGGTGCGGAAAGACAAGTCTGATAAAGGTGTTGCTCGGTCTGATGAGTCCGATGTCGGGGTCTGTGCGCTACATGCGCGACGGCAACACGGTGAAAAGCCTGTCGATGGGCTATCTGCCCCAATACACCAGTCTGGACAGGAAGTTCCCTGTCTCAGTGCACGACGTGGTGCTGTCCGGACTGAACCCCCCACTGCGTCCGTATGCCTCATACTCCGACTCACAGCAGGAGAGGGTGGGGGAGGTGCTGCACACGCTGGAGATAGACCATCTTCAGCGCCGCCATATAGGTGAGCTGAGCGGCGGACAGCTGCAGAGGGTGCTGCTCGCACGCGCAATAGTGTCCGGTCCGGAAGTGCTTGTGCTTGACGAGCCTAACACTTATATAGACCGCCATTTCCAGACCCAGCTTTACACGATGCTGTCGCGTATCAACGAAAGCTGTGCTGTCGTCATTGTAAGTCACGATATCGACTCGGTGTTGAATAACTCGAAGCATGTCGCCATTGTCAACCGCTCGGTGCGCCTGTGCCCGGCTGCTGATGTGACGGAGGAGGATATAGCCGGAAGCATGCGCTGTTAGCCGTTGCCGCACCGCAACTCACTGAGCGTGATTCCTGCGTTGACAGCAGAGGCATGTGTGTCAACGGATGCATAAGAAAAGGCACGGACATTGTTCCGGAACCGTTGCCGGAAGACATTCGGCATCCGTCCGTCGCTTTTTTATATGGCATTTTGGGCGTTTACGGCATCCGTCCGCCGCGTCAGAACCGCATCGCAAGGAAGGATGTCCGTTAGGAGCGGGAAGTAAAAAATCTTGACATTATTTATCTGCAAAATAGAAACGATGAGGCGGACTGCTCTGTGATGTCCGCACGTTTTCCCGCGTTCTTGTTCCGGCTTACCCCGCATCCTATCCCGAAATTTACATCACAGTCTCCCCGTTTCCGCCTTTTCGCAGCCTCGTTTTCTCATTTTCAGACATATCCCAGAGTCTTCTCCGGTTACGGAAAAGCCCGTCTCATGTCCCCATAAAGCCTCTTCCGTCTGCCCGAAAAGCCTTTCCTGCATTGCGGAAAAGCCCGTTCCGCGTGCGGATGAAGACAGACCGCGAACGCCAAAAGCGTAATGTTCTGATATCCAACACTTTCTGTTTTTGTGTCAAAAACTCCATATTCGCAGACAGACTGCGTCCCGCAGCGTTCCACGCGAATCTCAGCGACTTCACGTTGTTCCAATCCCCGTATTCCATCCACCCTTTCTCCCCATCTCACCTTCCCACTCTCTCCCCATCCCACCTTCTCCCTTTCTCTCCCTCCCACCTTCCCACTTTCTCTCCATTCCCACCTTCTCATACACTTCATAACGGCATGGCGTGTTCATTAAATTATATTAATGCACATATATTAAAGTTTCTTTATCATATAAAAATGTTATCTTTGCATTCACGATATGAAATTTATGAGGATATGCCTGTCAGCATATTGTGTCATAAATAGCTTCAGAGCCGTACAACTTGAAAGCATTTCATGTGTCCAGTCTCGTTTTTTCATGTGATTTAAAGAATGTATAACACATATCTAAATTATAAATGAAAAATTATAGGTTAGTGAACAATACGCTCGGATGGCTGACTTTTTTGATTGCAGCCTTTGTGTATTGTTCCACAATTGAGCCGACAGCCAGCTTCTGGGACTGTCCGGAATTTATCACTACAGGTTATAAATTAGAGGTCGGTCACCCGCCCGGAGCACCGTTTTTCATGCTGACTGCAAACCTGTTCTCGCAGTTTGCGAGCGACCCGTCACAGGTTGCGAGAATGGTGAACACGATGAGCGCGCTCCTGAGTGCTACGACCATACTGTTCCTTTTCTGGACTATAACGCATCTCACCCGCAAGCTCATACTTAAAGACTGGAGCCAGCTGACCACTGCAAAGCTTGTAGCCATACAGGCATCAGGACTTGTCGGCGCGCTCATCTATACATTCAGCGACACTTTCTGGTTCTCCGCGGTGGAGGGCGAGGTGTACGCTTACTCTTCCGCTTTCACCGCTGTGGTGTTCTGGCTTATACTCAAGTGGGAAGACCATGCGGACGAGCCGCACAGCGACCGCTGGCTTGTGCTCATAGCATACATGACAGGTCTCTCCATCGGTGTGCACCTTCTCAATCTGCTCTGCATACCCGCCATTGTGCTGGTTTACTGCTACCGCCGTTTCCCGGACATCGAACTCAAAGGCTCGCTTGTTGCGCTCGTCATCTCGTTTGTCATCGTTGCGGCTGTGCTTTACGGCGTTGTTCCGGGCATTGTGACTGTTGGCGGATGGTTCGAACTTCTTTTTGTCAATGTGCTCGGATGTCCGTTCAATACCGGAGAGATAATCTATATATTGCTGCTCGTGGCAACTGTCATCTGGGCAATATATGAGACGTATGTCGGAAGAAACCTCAGAAGACAGAACATAGCGTTCGTCCTGTCCGTAGGCATGCTCGGCATTCCTTTCTACGGGTACGGATGGTCGGCAGCAGTGATAGGGGCTGTGGTGCTTGCAGTGCTTTACTACGTGCTGGGACGTACGCGGAAAGTGGAGAAGAAACTCGTGCCTTATGTCACGGCGCGTGCCAAGAACACCGTATTGCTGTGCCTGCTGATGCTGATGATAGGCTATTCAAGCTACGCCGTGATTGTGATACGCTCTTCTGCCAACCCTCCGATGGACCAGAACTCTCCAGAGGACATCTTCACGCTGGGCAGCTATCTCAGCCGCGACCAGTATGGCGACAGTCCGCTGTTGTACGGTCAGGCATACACGTCAAAGTTCGAGTACGACATAAAGGGAGGCATGTGCGAAGTGCGTACGAAAGAGGGCGCGCCCATATGGCAGCGTAAGGAAAAGGTGGACAGTACGGAGAAGGACTCCTACTTCGTGGTGGCTCACAAGAACAAGCTCGTATATGCGCAGAACATGTTGTTCCCGCGCATGCACAGTTCGGACCATGCGGCGGCGTATGAGAGCTGGATGGGCGGTGTGGACGGCACTGAGGTGCCTTACGACATGTGCGGAGAGCCGGTTACGGTGAAGATTCCGTCGCAGTGGGACAACATACGTTTCTTCCTTTCATACCAGTGCAACTTCATGTACTGGAGGTATTTCATGTGGAACTTCGCCGGCCGTCAGAACGACATACAGGGTAACGGCGAGCCCGAGCACGGCAACTGGATAACCGGCTTCCCGTTCATAGACAATCTGATGCTTGGTGACCAGAGCAAGCTGCCGGACGAGCTCCAGAACAACAAAGGACATAACGTGTTCTATTGCATGCCGCTCCTGCTTGGTCTGCTTGGTCTGTTCTGGCAGGCGTGGAGAGGACGTCGCGGAATACGGCAGTTCTGGGTTGTCTTCTTCCTTTTCTTCATGACAGGACTCGCGATAGTCATTTATCTTAACCAGACACCGCAGCAGCCCCGCGAGCGCGACTATGCATATGCGGGTTCTTTCTATGCGTTTGCCATCTGGTGTGGCATGGGTGTGGCTGCAATCATTGATTATCTGAAGAAGAAAATCAAAGGTCACGAACTCGTCATCGCCTCCATCGCCGGTGTGGTGTGCCTGTTTGTCCCCGTGCAGATGGCAAGCCAGACTTGGGACGACCACGACCGCAGCGGACGATACACATGCCGCGACTTCGGACAGAACTATCTGATGACGCTTCAGGACAAGGGCAACCCGATTATATTCACAAACGGTGACAACGACACCTTCCCTCTGTGGTATAATCAGGAGGTTGAGGGCGTGCGCACGGACACTCGTGTTTGCAACCTCAGCTACCTGCAGACTGACTGGTATATCGACCAGATGAAACGTCCGGCATACGATTCTCCTCCTGTTCCTATAACATGGCCGCGCATCGACTACTGCTCTGGAACGAACGAGCTTGTGGAGATTCATCCTTATGTAAAGCAGGACATAATGGAATACTACAAACAGAATCCGGAACAGGCAAAGGCGCAGTTCGGAGACGACCCGTTCGATGTGAAGAACATTATGAAATATTGGGTGCGGTCGAAAGACAAGGACATGCGCATCATTCCTACCGATACGGTCTATGTGAAGATAGACAAGGAGGCTGTTAGGAAGAGCGGCATGCTCATGGCGGGCGACTCCATACCCGACAAGATGGTCATATCGCTTGCAGGAAAGCGCGGACTCGGCAAGGAAAGCCTTATGATGCTGGAGATGATCGCGCAGTGTAACTGGACTCGTCCGTTATACATCGCGACGACAGTAGCGGAGAAATACTACATGAATCTCGGCGACAACTTTGTGCAGGAGGGTCTGGCTTACCGCATCACTCCGTTCACAACGAAGAATCCGGGCATGAAGAACATCGACACGGAGAAGATGTACAATAACCTCATGAACCGTTACAAGTGGGGCGGACTGGAGAAACCGGGACTCTATCTCGACGAGACCGTAATGCGTATGTGCTACACTCACCGCCACCTGTTTGCCATACTTGCCCTCGCGCTCGTGGAAGAGAACAAGAAGGACAAGGCTGTTGAGGTGCTCGACAAGTGTCAGAAGGTGATACCCGACTATAATGTGCCCGTCACGTTTATGTCTGCCGGAGCTGATATGGCGCAGGCTTACGCGCTTGCCGGACAGAAAGCCAAGGCGGCGAAACTGCTTGACGCGGTGTGGAAGAATGCCGAACAGTATGCCGTATGGTATCTGTCGCTCAACGGCTCGCGCTTCACTCAGGCGCAGAACGACTTCCTGCGGCAGGTTGTAATGTTGAAGAGCACTGCCGAACAGACTGCTCTGGTAGACGCCAAACTTGCCGAAAAGCGCATGCAGAGGCTTAATGCTCTCTATGCGACATACATCAGCAAGGGTGGGGTGGAACTGAAATAAACCCTCCGGATTTATGATCATAGAACAGCCTGCACAGTGGTTACGCTGGTTATATCCGAGAGCTCTATGGAGAATGGACAGGAAGGAGAGAGCCGTCTATCTGACGTTCGACGACGGACCGATACCGGAATCCACTCCTTTCATTCTCAGAACTCTGGACGAGTATGGCGCGCGCGCCACGTTCTTCATGGTAGGCGACAACGTGAGGAAATATCCGGAGTTGTATGACAGTATTGTGGCTGCCGGCCATCAGGTTGGCAACCACACTTTCCATCACCTTGGCGGATTCAAGCATTTTGCCGCAACCTACATCAAGGACACCAATGCTGCCAACGAACTTATAAAAGCCCGGTACTTCAGACCGCCGCACGGGTGCATGAGCTATGCGCAATATCTGTGGCTCAGACGTAAATACCGGATTGTGATGTGGGACCTCGTCACGCGCGACTATTCAAAATGGATGACGGCGGATGATGTGGTTGAGAATGTCAGACGCTATGCGCGCAACGGTTCAATCATAACATTCCACGATTCGTTGAAGAGCATAGACAAACTGCATTTCGCACTGCCACAGGCACTACAGTGGCTGAAGGATCAGGGATATGAATTCAGAATATTCGAATGAGGCAAGGCTTTCGGGGCTTGCCTCATTCGTTTTTTATTTATGTGTATTGTTTTTTCGCTGCACTGTTACGGTGCTGTCGGTCTCTGTATGTCTGCGCATGGTAATTCCATTTCGCCAAAGTGCAGCATGGCGTTGAACAGTCTTATCTTCCTGTAGGTCCATATCTTTTCCACAGGAATGTCATGTTCTGTCAGTATTCCGTTGTCAAGCAGTTCGGCGCGGCGTGTTCCTTTCAGCAGCGGACAGGCCGGGGTGTGCCATTGTCTGCCGTCCCAAAGGGCTATGTTGGCAATGGATGTGTCTGTAAGCAGTCCGTTGCGTACTATCAGAATGTCGTCCGCCTCTCCGCGTCTGGTGAAAAGTGAGTCCAGTGCGGAGCGGTCTGCGTATTTGTAGCTGTATTCCATTGAATCGCATTCCACTGGTTTTAAGGTCTTGACACTGCGTATGTGATACGGGAAATATTCTATGTTCTGAATGTCGGCACCGTAGGTCACACGACACCGTATGCGACCGTTGCCGCATCCGGTGTTGCGGATGTGCTCTCCCAGATTCAGTCGCGGCATCTGTCCGAAGAAATGTCTTCTTGTCGAGTCGACGCGCTGCTGGTGGCGCGGGAGGTTCAATATCTGCCCGTCTTCTATGCATATGGTTTCAATAAATCGGCACATATACTTTCTGTTTCATTTCTTCATATTCACTCCGTACATTGCTTTGGAATGTTATTCCGCCTCCGCTTTTGAAAATCATTCTGCCTTTGCCGTCCTGTTCGATAAAGCGTATCAGCACCGCGCTGTCAAGGTCGTCTCCGTCAAAATATCCCATGACTCCTGTGTAAAAACCTCTGTTGTAGTTTTCTGCCTGGTGTATTATGTCAACCGTTTTCTTCTTGGGCGCTCCGGATATTGAACCAGCCGGGAGCATCCGGAAGATGATGTCGCCGAGCAGTTGTCTGTAGTCTGACGCCAGCCGACCGCGTATTTCTGAGCTCATCTGCCACAAGGCGCCCCTGTTTGTAGTCAGTTTTTCCAAGTACATGAAGCGTGTCACGGTCACCTCTGTCGCTGATTGGCTGAGGTCGTTGCGTATCAAATCGGTGATTGTGGCGTGCTCCGCTCTTTCCTTGACATCGTTAATAAGCCTTTCACTGGCGTCTGGAATGCCGGCGTCAATTGTTCCTTTCATGGGATAGGAATATATTAATCCGTCGTGTATGCGGACAAACGTCTCAGGCGAGAATACCGTAAACCGGTCTTTCAACCATAATTTGTATCGTGCCTCCGCGAAGTTGAATATCTGCTCCAAAGACATGTTTGTCCTCACAGGCGTGGCGCAGGTAAGGTTGGTCAGAAAGGAGTTGCCTGCGAGGATGTTGCTTCGCACTTTGTCGAATGATTTTTTGTATGTGTCAAATGATTCGGGATAAGTTTCCCACTCAATCTTTCCAGGCATTTCGTCCGGCTTTTGTCTGCTGGTGTGGGAGTGTCCTGGGAAGACGAACTGTAGCTCGTTTGCAGGTAAATCATCGGTTCTTTCCACAAGACAACGTTCTGTTCCGAAGTCTGTAAGGAAGAAAAAGGGAGTCCTTTCTTTACCTAATGAGTTCATTCTCTTTATTGCCTGTTCCTTGTCAATGAATAATCTTTCTATGCTGTTCATTGTGTTGCATGTTTTTGTATTCCGTCTCTTGTTGGTCAGGATGTGTGTTTGTGTGTGTTGTTCGCATATGTTTTCCGGTATGGACAGTCCTTTCGTGTCCTGAGCATATATCATTGCGAGTTCTTCAAAATGTGCCTGCGTTAATGTATGACATAAAGCCATTGTGTCGGATTATATTGAGACGGTATTACGTTTTTTTATAATCAGTGCTACCGGTTATGTGTGTTGGAGCAAAGGTAACTACTTTTTTATTCTCACGCAAGTATCTTACGGGTAATCATGAAATGTGTATGATGTGGATATGGAACGTTGTTTCCTTATATGAAATTTCCGGTACAGGCAAAAGCTAACGGGCTGGCGCACTCTTATCAGGATTGTTACAAATCAGGCAAAAAGTCTTTGTCTGTTCTTCTTTCTTTCAGTAGTTCTGGTTGTACGGCTTATTTTCTTAGTCATGAGAGATGAATGTATGAATTTAAAATTATATATTTGCAAATATAATTATATGATAATGACACATGCGTAGTCTGTATTCCATGCACAGTTATCGTATAAAGCGTGGCATGGAAGGTGAGAATTCAATATGTGGTATTTACCTCGAAGATAAAACGCAGCGGTCATTTCATAATGTGAAACTATAAACCTCGTATGATATGGCAAATCTTTTAGATGAAGTAACCGGTCCGGTTAATGATAACGGACGGGATGTAAGGGTGATCGACCGTCAGTTGCCGGTTGAGATAGGATTCGGCTCAACGCTCTTTGAAATCGCATTGTGGACGGTAATACCATGCCTTGTATTATTGTATGTTTTCCTTTTTGGCGATACACTTGAAAATCCTTCACTGTTCGCGGTGCTCGGTTGTGTCGTCGGCATACTGCCGGGTGTGATATTCATTTTTATGAAAATATCCGCACATAACTATTTCCAGCAGCTGGAACAGCGTATTCAGGCGGAGGCTTCGAACATTGACAACTATCTCGAACAACGCGTACAGATTCTGCAAAATGTAGTCGGACTTGTTGAAAAGGCAATCAGTCTGGACAAGGAAGTCATGACTACGGTTGCCGCGTTGCGTGGCGGAAAAGTGAATGGAACGAACCGGGAGGAAGTTAGCCGTCAGACGGATATGGTTTTCGGACGCCTGTTTCCGCAGGTGGAGGCTTATCCTGAGCTGAAGGCGCATAACGCAATAGCTGACGCAATGCAGCAGAACAGTTATCTTCAGCGTGAGATAACTGCGGCGCGTACCGTGTACAACAGCCGTGTCACACAGTGGAATAATGACATCTTCTGTTGGCCTACCAAAATGATAGTGGCAGCCCGTCAGGGTTACACAACGCGCATCCCGTTCACTGTCTCTGCCGATATACGCGAGAGAGCCAGAGATAAATTCTTCTAAAGATTACATATATGGATAGTGACATATATGACCCTTTGGCAGAATACAAGAATGTGTTCCGCGACCGCTTCAGGCGTATTGCGATGCAGACATTTGACGAATTGGCGCAAGTGGCTGATGTGGATGTCGCGGCAAACCGTATTACTTGCAGTAAGATATATAACAGGAATGTAGACCTTTCATTCTTGAATTCAGACATAAATAGCTGGAAGGTCCGGAGTGTTGTGTTGATTATAGCGGCAGTGGTGGGCGTTTTGTGCTTTTTCGGTTTATATGATGAGCTTGACAAACTTTGCAAAGGACTGATTGTTCTGGCAACGATTGTGGATGTGGCGTTCCTTTTTACTAAGGTTTATCCAAAGCTGAGGAATCTGAAAACAGAAAGAGAAAGCCTTTGTGGGGAAATAGACGTATTCACAAATGAGGCGTGGAAGCAGATGGAACCGCTTAACCGTTTGTTCGACTGGGATATGATGACGCGCATAATGAGCAAAACCATTCCGCAGTTAGAGTTCGACCCGTATTTCACGACACAACGTCTTGCAGATATGAGGGAGGTATATAATTGGAACGATTCGTTCAATGCGGAGCGTTCAGTGATATATTGTCATTCCGGTCTAATCAATGGTAATCCGTTTGTTCTGTGCAGGACGAGAATGATGAAGATGGGTACCAAAACATATAAAGGTTCTAAGACAATACACTGGACTACACGTGAGCGCGATTCAGAAGGTAAATATCGTACTGTAAGACATTCTGAGACTCTTACCGCTACCGTAACTGCTCCATATCCGGAATATTACGAGAGAACACGTCTTTTCTACTGTAATACGGCTGCTCCTGACTTGATATTCCACAGAAGACATAGTGGGTTGGCAGGAAAGGAAGACTCTTTGTCCTTTAAAATGAGAAGAGCCTTGCTCCGCAATAAAGCCCGCAGGCTAAGTAATGCAGACTATGCGATGATGACAAATGAAGAGTTTGAAGTCGCTTTTGATACCAGCGACCGCAACAATAACCAGCAGTTTGCACTTTTGTTTACTCCTCTCGCTCAGGAAAACATGCTTAGACTGCTTAAAGATGATGTTTTCGGATACGGTGATGATTTCGATTTCGATAAGCAGGAAATGATTAATACCATCACCCCGGAGCATATTCAGGAACTTGAATTGGACATGGATCCTGAACAATTTCGCACTTATGAATTTGAAAAAGCGAAAAGACTCTTTTGCTCTATCAGTGAGAAACACTTCCGGGCAATATATTTCAGTATTGCTCCGCTGCTTTGTGTGCCGATGTATCAGCAGATACGTCCCAGACAGGAGATTTACGGACGTGACGTGGAACGGCACAGTTCGTTCTGGGAACATGAGGCATTAGCCAATTATTGGGGACAGGAACATTTCGCTCATCCAAGATGTGTGACAGACTGTATTCTTAAAACGGAACGGGGGCACACCGTCAATGACAGCTCCACTTTGACTGTTCACGCATACGGGTACAGCTCTATAGAACGGGTGACATATGTAAAACGTTATGGCGGAGACGGACGTTACCATAATGTCCCGGTGTATTGGGATGAGTATCTTCCGGTTGAAGGGTTGGGGAAAATATATATAAAGGAAGATAATGACATTGAGATTGACGGCATTACTCATAAGGAACGTGCTGCTCATATAGACAATGTGTTGGCTGAATCGGGTTTAAAGCTGTATAGAAGACACATCGCATCGAAACTGTGAAACAGTACTCATGTATGCGGCTGTCGCACAAATCAAATTATGAGATTGTCATAGTCTGAACCTGTGTTTCTTACGTGCCTTCTGCGGTATTGCCTCTCCGGGGAAGCCTTGTATGCCAGAACCTCCGCGAGCCTTGCTGCGGTATTGTGCCCATCGGTTTCTTATGCTCTCCACATAACCTGCTGTTTCCTGTCCGCGCATGTATCCGTATTTCACCACAGGGTCGTTGTAATATTCCGGATAGCTCAGTTTCAGGACGAACTCCGACACGTCTCTCCATGAGTGAGGGTTTCTTCCGTGTTTTTTTGTCAATGCCATTGCGTCACGGATATGGAAGAAACCGCCATTGTAACTTGCCAGAATGAATGAGCAACGTTCGTTCCGGTCTCTTATGTCAAGAAACTTTCCGTTAAGTGTCTTGATGTAGCGTGCTGCTGCGGCAATGTTTTCTTCAGGGTCAAATATATTCGCCCTTGACAGACCAATCATGTCTGCGGTTGCCGGCATTATCTGCATCAGACCACATGCGCCTGCCCACGAGCGCGCATTCGGGTCGAATGTCGATTCCTGATAGCACTGTGCGGCGAGCAGCCTCCAGTCCCATCGTGTCAGCGGGGCGTATTTTTGGAACAGGTGGTCGTATTCTGATATTATGCCAGCCGAGGCGTTCAGCATTGGAGAATAAGTGTGTCGGCGTATGCTTTGGGGCGAATACATGAATGCCTCCTCCTTCTTTATCTGTGAGAGCAGTTGCGGTCTGTACCACCGGTTCAATGAGTCAGACAGTTCCTTGTTGCCCTCACTTACCGCCCACGAAGTGCTGTCAGTCCCGTATCCGCAATAGTTCAGTCCTTTTGTTTTACGTGACATCTGATACACAATGATGTCTCCTTCGCCCTCTTCAAGCCTTGTCAGCATTTCGGCAGTGTCTCGGCAAAGCTCCACACGCAGGGATACACCAATGTCGTGTGCGAATTTCTCGCACAGCAGATATTGTGTTCCCATACCTCGTCCGCGATAGTCAAAATACGTGTCAGGACCGCTCATTGTCAGCATTATCATTTCACCGTTGCTCTGAAGGTCGCTTATCGTGAAATGATTCTCAAAGTCTGCGCTGTCTTCATCTGCCGTGCTGCCCCATGGAGTGACCTCTATGGATTTCTTGTTGTCGCTGCAGCTCAAAGCCAGCAATACCGAAAATAATATGTATAAAAATTTCAATTGCATGTAAATGGTGCACAAATGTACTACATTTCTTGCGTAATTCCTTGAAAAACGGTATTTTTGTCATTATCTTTTTAATATATTTGATATTATGTTACGAATTGCCGTGCAATCAAAGGGTCGTCTCTTCGACGACACCATGAATCTGCTTGCAGAAGCTGACATCAAGGTCCGCACAAGCAAGCGCACATTGTTAGTACAGTCTGTGAATTTCCCGATAGAGGTGCTGTATCTGCGAGACGACGACATTCCACAGAGTGTTGCAAGCGGTGTCGCTGATGTCGGCATAGTGGGAGAGAACGAGTTTTTAGAAAGGGAAGAGAATGCTCAGATCATATCCAGACTTGGATTCAGCAAGTGCCGGTTGTCTCTTGCCATCCCGAAAGAATACAAATATACAGGTCTTGAGTGGTTCAACGGCAGACGGATTGCAACGTCTTATCCGAATATTCTGGATAAATTCCTTAAGAAGAACGGCATAACGGCAGAGATACACGTCATAACCGGAAGTGTGGAGATATGCCCCGGCATAGGGCTTGCCGACGGAATCTTTGACATTGTAAGCTCAGGCAGCACACTTATAAGCAACAATCTCAGAGAGGTGGAGGTTGTTATGGAGAGTGAGGCTCTGCTGATAGGAAACTGGAATATGGACGATGACAAGCATGCCATACTCAATGAGATGCTGTTCCGTATTGAGGCTGTGCGCTCGGCAACAGACAAGAAATATGTCATGATGAACGCTCCTAAAGATAGAGTCAGCGACATAACAGCTGTATTGCCGGGAATAAAAAGTCCTACAATAATACCGCTCGCTGATGAGAACTGGTGCTCCATACATACAGTGCTTGACGAAAAACGTTTCTGGGAAATTATCGGACGGCTTAAAGAACTCGGTGCTCAGGGAATACTTGTGACACCCATTGAAAAGATGATTCTGTTATGAGAATAGTGAGATATCCCGAACGTGAGGTCTGGAAAAAGATACTTGAAAGACCTCATACAGACATTTCCGCGTTGAATGGCGTTGTGGACGACATTCTGGAAGATGTGCGCAATAACGGTGATGAGGCTGTACGCAGGTGTGAGCTGCGCTTCGACGGAGTGTCATTGAAGTCTTTGGCTGTGACCGAGGATGAGATTGAGAATGCCGTCAGAAGTGTTGATGCCGAGCTGAAAGAGGCTATAGAACTCGCTCATTCCAATATCGAGAGATTCCATATGGCGCAGCGCACGACAGAGCATAAGGTGGAGACGATGCCGGGAGTGAGCTGCTGGCAGAAGAGTGTAGCCATACAAAAGGTGGGACTATATGTTCCCGGTGGGACGGCTCCGCTTTTCTCCACTGTTCTGATGCTCGCCACACCGGCAAGGATTGCCGGATGTGATGACATCGTTCTGTGTACTCCGCCTGACAAAAACGGCAATGTCAACCCCGCCATTCTTGTGGCGGCAAAGACTGCCGGAGTGGATAAGATATACAAGATAGGTGGAGTCCAGGCTATCGGAGCGATGGCATACGGTACTGAAACTGTGCCGAAGGTATATAAGATATTCGGTCCGGGAAACCGTTATGTAATGGCAGCGAAGCAGCGGGTGAGCCTCGACGGTGTGGCGATAGACATGCCTGCGGGTCCTTCGGAGGTATGTGTTGTAGCCGACGAGACAAGCAACGTGGAGTTTGTAGCAGCCGATTTGCTGTCGCAGGCAGAACACGGCACAGACTCGCAGGTGCTGCTCATAAGTACGTCGGAGTCTGTGGCAGTTCGGGTAAGTGAGGAAATCGACCGGCAGCTTGCTGTCTTGCCGCGTCGCGACATTGCCGCCCGTTCGCTCGAAAACAGTCTTTGCATAATAGCACACGACGGCAGTGAGGCTATGGAGATAAGCAACGCCTATGCTCCCGAACATCTTGTCATTGCCACGGAAGACTATGACGCGCTTGCCGGTATGGTGGTCAACGCCGGAAGTGTTTTCCTTGGTAAATACGCATGCGAGAGTGCCGGAGACTATGCGAGCGGCACCAACCATACATTGCCTACCCATGGTTATGCCATGGCTTACAACGGAGTGAACCTTGACAGTTACATACGCAAGATAACATTCCAGCACATCACGCCTGAAGGAGTTATGTCTATAGGACGCGCAGTGGAGGTAATGGCAGAAAATGAACAGCTTGAGGCGCATAAGAACGCAATGACTGTGCGCTTGAGAAATATTGGAAGAAAATGAGAAAATTAGATGAACTGTTGCGCGACAATATCCTCAGACTGTCGCCATACAGTTGTGCCAGAAACGAATATAGCGGGCATTCGGCTACCGTGTTGCTCGATGCCAACGAGAATCCGTACAACAATCCGTACAACCGTTACCCCGATCCGCTGCAGCAGGAACTGAAAAACGTGATGGCGAAGCTGAAGGGTGTGTCGCCGGAACAGATATGTTTCGGCAATGGAAGCGACGAGATTATTGACTTGTTGTTCCGTTGCTTCTGCCGTCCGGGCGTAGACAATGTGGTCGCAATAGAACCTACCTACGGCATGTACAGGGTGTGTGCCGACATCAATGACGTGGAATATCGACCTGTGAGACTCGACGATAATTTCCAGCTTGACGCAGACGGACTGCTCAATGCGTGCGATGCGAACACAAAGCTGATATGGATTTGCTCCCCCAACAATCCTACCGGAAACCTGATTGACAGCGGAATGATAGAGAATGTTGTCAATGCGTTCGACGGAATCGTGGTTATCGATGAGGCGTACACGGATTTCTCACGGTCGGTGCCTTTCAGACTCAAGCTTGCAAAGTTTCCCAACATCGTCGTTCTAAACACCATGAGCAAGGCTTGGGGCTGCGCCGGAATACGGCTCGGAATGGCTTTCGCGCAGAAGGAAATAATAGATATATTTAATAAGGTGAAATATCCTTATAACATAAATGTGCTTACCCAGAGGTATGCCATGGATGCTCTGAAGGACTCGTTCAGGGTGGAGAAGTGGATAAATACCATTGTGGAGGAGCGCGGCAGGATGGTTGCCGCTTTCCGGGCGTTGCCTGTATGCCGGAAGATATATCCCACAGACGCAAACTTCTTCCTTGCTAAGATGGATGACGCACAGGCAATATACGACTATCTTGTGAGGAAAGGGATTATCGTCCGCAACCGTACCAATGTGTGCATGTGCGAGAACTGTCTGCGCGTTACGATAGGGACAAAAAGCGAAAACAACGAGCTGCTTGCCGCGTTGAGGCAATATTGACGTTGTATAGAAACAAAACAAGATGTATGATTTCATCCTTGTTCCGTTCTTATGTCATCATATTGGCATTATGCTTTTTCCTATACGTGACAGTATGCAATATGTGAAAACGTTAAGTGAAATGACGGAGGCAGTAAGAAACACGGATGAAGCCTGTTGGCAGATTCGGGATAATGAACAGCCGTCACAGAGCGATTGTCCGGTCTTTATTCCGGATGCTGTCAGTAGATAAAGAAATCCCGGCATACCTTTATGGATGTGCCGGGATTAACATATAGATTTGCTTTACAGTACTTAATTATTCAGCTTTCTCTGCGTTGTCCTCTGTCTTTTCGGCGGTTTCTGCCACGGGAGCGGCTTCTTCCTCCTTGTTCTCAACAGGAGCGTTCTCTGCGACAACCTTTACAGGCACCTTAACCTCAACCTCCTTGTGGAAGTGGACTACAGCCTCATAGTCGCCTACGCTCTTTATGTCGCGCATTGTTATAATCTTGCGGTCTATATCGAAGCCCTGTTTCTTCAGTTCCTCGGCAACGATGTTGGTGTTTACAGAACCGTAGGTCACACCGGTTGCGCTGACCTTAGCTGCGATGACAAGCGATACATTGTTGAGTGCCTCAGCCTTCTTCTCAGCCTCAGCCTTTATTGCAGCAAGTTTGTGAGCCTGCTGTTTCAGGTTCTCGGCAAGTACTTTCTTTGCAGACTCAGATGCGATAACAGCCTTTCCTGTCGGGATGAGGTAGTTGCGTCCGTATCCGCTTTTTACGTTTACAATATCATTCTTGTAGCCTAAGCCTATTATATCTTCTTTCAGTATTATTTCCATATTGTCGTTCCTCCTTTTTTATTTCATCAAATCGGTTACATATGGAAGCAAGGCTATCTGGCGTGCGCGCTTGATTGCCTGTGCCACGCGACGCTGATATTTCAGTGAAGTACCGGTAATGCGACGCGGAAGAATCTTGCCCTGCTCGTTCAAGAACTTCTTGAGGAACTCGGGATCCTTATAGTCGATATACTTGATACCGCTTTTCTTGAAACGGCAATACTTTTTCTTTCTTGTGTCCACTGAGGGTGGAGTCAAATAACGTATTTCTGATTCTACTGCTGCCATAAATTAAGCCTCCTCTTTTTTAGCGTATTTGTTACGTCTCTTCTCAGCGTACTGCGCAGCGTACTTGTCGAGTTTGACTGTTATGAAACGGATTACTTTCTCGTCGCGGCGGAAGCCGGTCTCAAGAGTCTTAACGATAGTCGGCTCTGCCTTGAACTCAAGCAGGCAGTAAAAACCCGTTGATTTCTTCTGGATAGCATAAGCCATTTTTTTCAATCCCCAGGTTTCCTCATTCAGGATTTCCGCACCGTTCTCGGTGAGAAGATTCTTGAATTTAGCAACCGCTTCCTTCATCTGGTCATCAGACAAAACGGGAGTCAAAATGAAAACGGTTTCGTATTGATTCATATTAAAAAATAAATTGTTAAATGATTTGATTTTGCAAAATGCGGTGCAAAGGTACTCATTTTACACGATAGAAACAAAGGTGGTTGTGTCTTATTTGTGTATTTAACAATTTTTAGATTTATATTGCGACAGCGATATGCCTATCTTTAATATTTTTGCATAAGATAAGCTTCGGCTAGGCAGTATCAAGTCTGGTAAAACTGCGTTTTCCCGCCTTGCTGTTGCTCTCGCCTTGCATTATCTTTGCAGCGTATAATTTAAGTGTGATGAAACGTTTTTTCAAAGATAACCTTGGAATACTGCTTGTCTGTACAGGAGTACTGACAATATTCATCTTGTATGTTCTCGGTAGGACGGGCTCTAATGTGGTCAACATTATTGCGTCTGTGCTTATTCTGACCGGAATCGTCTTGTATGTGCGCAGGATGAAGAAGAGCGGCGGGTATTAGTCGTGCGTCAGGCGTACTGTGGCTTACGAGTATGGCGGCGGACGCATGCCGGTGTGCAGCGGCGTGCCGGTGGAGATGTGCGTAGGATGGTACAGGAGAGCGGCTCACCCGTCCGTGTGCCATAGGCGAGACATGATTGCGTGATGTAGGAATGGCTTGTAAGCTGTTCCTGCGTATTATTACGGGCATCGTTTTTTATCTTTCAACCTGCGAGTTCTGCTTACCTTTACTGCATATTCATTCATTTTCGCGGTAAATTATTTTGACAACACAAATCTGCAAAATAGAAACAGACTGCGTGTCGGAGACTTGTGGCGTTTCATCGGAAACTCGTTTTAATGTGCATATTTCTGATTCTGTATCACATTGTAGAGCCTGCTGAAAGCCGGAACGGGCTTTTCCGTGGGTCGGAACATACTTTCCCGGTGTCTGACACATGCTTTGTCTGCTTGCGAAAAAGCCCCTTTCAGGGTGTGAAACAGGCTTTCCCGCATGACGTTTCAGTGTGTGTGGTTGCGCGGAATTGTGCAAGGCGCTGTCTTATAGATATTTATGTTCTTCTCCAAAAACTCGCGTATTTGCCTTCGTATGGGCTTTTGTCCGTAAATATACGCTCTATTTTGCATTGCGACGAATATTCATACAGTCCGTAATACGGATTTGTGTATAATTATTCAGTTATGTACTCAGCAGTTCTTCGCGTTGTTATGACTTGCCGACATCAGGAATCTTGGTCCGTAATACGGATGAGGTATAATAACGTTTCAAGTAAAAAAAAGAGGCTTCCCGGGATGGGAAGCCTGATTGGTATGTCTGTTTCAGACACTTGTAATTATTCGCCCTTTATTGCGGCAACGCCCGGAAGAACCTTTCCTTCTATTGCCTCGAGCATTGCACCGCCTCCGGTTGAAACGTAGCTCACCTGGTCTGCCAGACCGAACTTGTTGACAGCAGCTACAGAGTCGCCGCCGCCCACGAGTGAATAAGCACCGTTTTCCTTTGTTGCCTGTGCCACATATTTGGCTATCTCGCCTGTTCCGTGTGCGAAGTTCTCAAACTCGAACACGCCTACAGGACCGTTCCAGAGGATGGTCTTTGATTCGAGGATAATCTTCTTCCATATGGCGAGGCTCTCTTCAGAGGCGTCCATACCTTCCCATCCGTCGGGAATGTTGTATATGTCGACAACCTTGCGCTCTGCGTCGTTGGAGAACTCATTGGCAGCAACAGTCGCTACAGAGAGGCTGAGGTTCACGCCCTTCTTCTTGGCTTCCTCCATAACGTTGAGGGCTTCCGGCATGAGGTCGTCCTCATGGAGCGACTCTCCGATCTTTCCGCCCTGCGCCTTGATGAATGTGTAGCCCATACCGCCGCCGATGATGAGGTTGTCCACCTTGTCGAGAAGGTTCTTTATGACACCGAGCTTGGAGCTTACCTTAGAGCCACCGATGATGGCTGTGAACGGATGCTGTGCGTTTTTCAGCACGTTGTCGATGGCTGTCACTTCCTTCTCCATCAGATAACCCAGCATCTTGGAGTCTGCGTCGAAGTAGTCGGCTATCACGGCTGTTGACGCATGTTTGCGGTGAGCTGTTCCGAAAGCGTCGTTTACGTAAACGTCAGCATATGATGCCAGTTTCTTGGCGAAGTCTTTCTGACGCTTCTTCATCTCGTCCTTTGCGGCAGCGTAAGCCGGGTCAGCCTTGTCGATGCCTACAGGCTTGCCTTCCTCTTCAGGATAGAAGCGGAGGTTCTCGAGCAGGAGAGCCTCTCCGGGTTTCAGAGCCTTTGCAGCCTCATCGGCGTTGGCGCAGTCGGGAGCGAACTTAACCTCCACTCCGAGTGCCTTTGACACGTCTTCCTTTATCTGTCCGAGAGACATTTTGGGGTTCACTTTGCCTTTGGGCTTGCCCATGTGGCTCATCATGATGAGTGCACCGCCGTCAGCAAGCACTTTCTTGAGTGTGGGAAGCGCGCCGCGTATGCGTGTGTCGTCTGTTACTTTTCCGTTCTCATCCAATGGAACATTGAAGTCCACGCGAACGATTGCCTTCTTGCCGGCAAAATTGAATTGGTCGATTTTCATTTATCTTGAATATTTAAGTTGGATATTATTTTCTCTGCACGCAAAATTAATAATAAAAGTTGAAATCGCAAATGGCAGAATCCGAAATTTATATGTATTTAACCGCTTTGTGTACGTCTTTCGGTCCGTGTTGCCGCTACATGCTTTCGTATTCGGTCCTGTCGTCTATTCCAGCCAGTGCCATAGCCTCTTTCCTTTCTATGCACGTGCCGCATTTCCCGCAGTGTCTCTCGCCGCCTTTATAGCAGCTCCACGTCTCTGAATAGTCTATCCCGAGACGTTTCCCTATCTTCGCTATGTCGGCTTTTGTGATGTTTGTGTACGGTGCGTCTATTCTCACGTCCTCGTAAGTGCCGTTTGCTATCGCCCTGTCCATTGCCCCGATGAATTCCGGACGGCAGTCGGGGTATATCGTATGGTCGCCGCCGTGATTGGCGATGAGTATTTTTTTCAGTCCGTTGCTTTCGGCTATGCCTGCCGCGACAGACAGCATTATGCCGTTGCGGAACGGCACCACGGTCGACTTCATGTTTTCGTCGGCATAGTGTCCTTCCGGTATTTCGTCACCGCCTTCGAGCAGGCTGCTTGTGAAATACTTTTGCATGAAGTCCAGCTTTATCACAATGTGTCTGATGCCGAGCCGTCCGCAGTGCACTTTTGCCCATGCTATCTCTTTTGCATTGTGCTTGCTGCCGTAGTCGAACGTCACGGCAAGCGCTATTTCCTCCTTTTTGTCATAAAGCAGCGTTATGCTGTCCATGCCGCCGCTGACAACTATTACAGAATCTTTCATGATGTTATCCGAATAATATTCTTAATGCCTCTTCAACCTTTCTTACCGGATGAAGATTGATGTTGTATTTCGATTTGTCGATCCTTTGCATGTTGTAGCGCGGGATGACGATGTCTGTGAACCCCAGTTTCTCGGCTTCGGCAAGCCGCTGTTCCATACGGTTAACCGGGCGCACCTCGCCGCTCAGTCCCACTTCGCCTGCCATGCACCAGCCCTGTTCTATGGCAGTGTCCACGTTGCTCGACAACACCGCTGCTATGACGCTCAGGTCCATGGCAAGGTCGGTGACCCTTATTCCGCCGGCGATGTTGATGAACACATCCTTCTGCATCAGCTTGAAGCCGACCCGTTTCTCCAGGACTGCGAGTAGCATGTTGAGCCTTCGCTGGTCGAATCCGGTAGCGGCTCGCTGCGGGGTGCCGTATGCAGCCGACGACACGAGTGCCTGCGTCTCTACGAGGAAAGGTCTTGCGCCCTCGATGGCAGAGCTTATCGCCACGCCCGAAAGTCCTGACAGGTCCTGCGCGAGAAGCATCTCGGATGGATTGTTCACCTGTCGCAGTCCGTCCTGGCGCATTTCGTATATCCCAAGTTCAGACGTGCTTCCGAAGCGGTTTTTTATGGATCGCAGTATGCGGTACATGTAGTGCTGGTCGCCCTCAAACTGTATTACGGTGTCGACGATATGCTCCAGTATTTTAGGTCCGGCGAGTGTCCCTTCCTTGTTTATGTGTCCTATAAGTATTATAGGTATGCCGCTGCTTTTTGATATGCGGAGAAGGGTAGCCGCACATTCTCTCACCTGCGACACGCTTCCCGGTCCGCTGTCTACGGTGTCGGTGTGTATTGTCTGTATGGAGTCGATGATTATTATCTCAGGTCTGACGTTCTGTATGTGGTCTGTTATCTTGTCGAGCGACGTCTCACACAGTATTATCACATTGTCGTCCTTACCGTCGCCATGGTTCCCCGTGCTTTCCAGACGCCGCGCACGCATCTTCAGCTGGTGCGCGCTTTCCTCTCCGCTCACGTACAATATCTTGTATTCAGGCAGATTGAGAATCGTCTGTAGCGTGAGCGTGCTCTTGCCTATGCCCGGCTCTCCTCCAAGCAGAATGAGACTCCCCGGCACCAGTCCTCCTCCGAGGACTCTGTTGAGCTCCTTGTCGTTAAGGTCTATCCTCGGATAGTCCTCGTATGGAATGTCTTTAAGCCTTATGGGCTTTATCTCCGCCGCCTGTCTGCCGTTGCCGCCGAATCTTTCCGGTGAGATGATGGAGGATGCGGCAGTGCTAGCCGCCACTTTTATCTCTTTGAAGGTGTTCCATTCTCCGCAACTGGGACATTTGCCTATCCACTTCGTAGACTCCTGTCCGCAGTTGCTGCATACGTAAGCAACCTTGTCTTTTGCCATAGTATTCAATTTCCTACAAAAGTATAAATTATTTTCATTGTTACAAAATTTATTGTTATTTTTGCCGTATGAACAGGAACATTCTTATTATCCCGGCAGTGCTCATTGCCTCCGTTTTTTTCTCATGCGGACGTTCGGCAGAGGAGGTGCGGCGCATATCGCGTGAAGAACGGATGAAACAGGCAAAAGAGGAGAGGATGGCATTGAAGATTGCTGTTATGCCGACACTCGACTGTCTGCCTGCCTTTGTTGCCAGAGACTGCAATCTGTATGACACGGCAGCCGTAGACATAAGGCTCAGGAAGTTCAGCGCACAGATGGATTGCGACACGGCTCTCATCGGAAGAAGTGTCGAAGGGGCTTTCTCAGACTTTGTACGCACGGAACGCATGAAGAGCCACGACGGACTGCAGCTCGATTACCTGTCGTCCACAAACGCTTACTGGAATCTTGTGACAAGCCGTAAGGCGCGTGTAAGGAAAATCAGCCAGCTCGACGACAAGATGATAGGCATGACGAGATATTCGGCTACCGACCTGCTCACGACAAAGTTCACGGAAGGCATAAGGCTGAAGTCGCAGGTGTTCCGCATACAGATAAACGATGTGAACGTGCGTCTGGCAATGCTTCTCAACAATGAGATAGACGCTGTGTGGCTGCCCGAACCGCAGGCTACGGAGGCACGGATGAAGGGCGGTAATGTGATAGCGGACAGCCGTGATAAGAAAAAGGTGCTCGGCGTGTTGGCATTCCGTGCTGAGGTGATGAAAGACTCACACCGCCGTAAACAGCTCTCCGTATTCGGGAAAGCATACAACATGGCGTGTGATTCGCTGAACAAGAACGGACTTCAACACTATTCGGCGGTGCTGAAAAAGCATTATGGTATAGACGACAAGGTGATAAAGGCATTGCCGAAGATAAAATATACACATATGAAAAAGCCGTCTAAGGCAGAGACAGACAATATTGTCTTATAACATTTCCGGAGTAATGCCGGTAAGAAGCTTTAAAGAAGTATGCAGAAAAACATTATACATTCGATATTGTACAGACAGGATTTGGGTAGGGCGTTGCGCGGAATGCGTGAAGAAATCAGCGGCGACAGCATTTATTCTTCTCTTGAAGGCGAGTTTGAGGCTATAGAGAAAGACTATCAGCTGATGCGTGACTATATGCTTCGCGGATATAAGGATCCGCAGATAGAGTCTGTGTACAGGAGCCTTCTGAGACGCGCATGCCGGCTGTATGGTTCCATGTGTCTTGCGGAAATGGTAAAGAGACGCCCTTCTTATATCTCTGCCGGAATCAGTTCGGGTGGTCTTTCACTACAGTCTGACGACGTGCGCGACGGGCTTGAGAGGTTTGTGCAGGACGTGGCGATGGCGTCTCTCGGCGTCGCAGGCATGCAGGAGGCTTCTTCTGACGACATTTATGCGCGCCACCAGCAGTACATGTCGCGCCTCTTCGATGCGGTGCTGGTGTCCGGACAGTGGAGTGACAACGGTGCGGAGGCTGTAAAGAGGCTGTTGACATCACCTACAGTAGACTCCAATGACGTGACGCTTCTCCTGAGTGCGGTTATGCTGTCGGCAATGAATGTGTTCGATCTGAACAAATGGCTTGTGATGGTGGATGTGTATGAAAACGCTTCGGATGAGAGGATAAGACAGCGCGCGCTGACAGGATGGGTCTTTGCAATGCCTTCAGACGACATGTCGCTGTTTCCGGAAGTGGAGCAGACGCTTGTCCGCCTTACAGGAAATGAAAGCGTATGCCGCGAGATTCTCGAGATGCAGATGCAGGTGATATACTGCAACAATGCTGACGCCGACAACATAAAGATACAGAATGACATCATTCCCAGTCTGATGAAGAACAACCGGTTTGAGATGACCGGTTCCGGTATAATAGAGAAGGATGACGACAGGATGCAGGATATACTTGACCCGGGTGCGGCAGACCGCAATATGGAAGAGTTGGAACGGTCGCTCAACAAGATGATGGAAATGCAGAAGTCCGGGTCGGACGTATACTTCGGAGGCTTCTCGCAGATGAAGCGTTTCCCGTTCTTCAATCAGATGAGCAACTGGTTCTGTCCGTTCTATATTGAGCATCCCCAGATAAGAAGCCTTAGCGAGAAGATGGGAAACAACAAGTTCATACAGAGGCTTTTCAACGATAGTCCGTTCTGCGACTCGGACAAATACTCTTTCGTTCTTGCCTTGTCGTCTGTAATAGGACGCATGCCTGACAATATAAGGGAAATGTTGAACAGCGGAGAAGTGCTCGGACTGCCGTCAGGGATGGATGTCGACGTGTCCGATCCGGCTTACATACGCAGGATGTACCTGCAGGATCTTTACCGCTTCTTCCGTCTCAACCAGTACAAGAACGACTTTACGAATCCGTTCACTGGCAGAGGCAGGCAGACTGGAGGACTGTTCTTCGCCAATCGGCTTTTGTCCGGTGTGTTGCCGGAAACGTGTGTTGTGGAGCTCGAGAAGTTCCTTTACAAACACAAGAGGTATGACATGATATTGTCACTCGCCCAGGTCTATGCCATAACAGATTCGGAGGAGCATCTTATTATGGCGGCAATGTCGCATTTACGGCTTGGACACAGCAGTGAGGCAGAGACCATATTCAGGCAGATACTCGGCATTAATGCCGACAACGCGCAGGCTATAAAGGGTATGGCACAGATTGCATTCGCATCGCGCAGGTATTCAGAGGCGGAGACATATTACGGAAAGCTTTCAGAACTTTATCCGGAAAACAAAAACTATATTCTGAACAAGGCAGTGTCGCAACTGTGCGACGGTAAGCCGGAGGAGGGTATGGCTGTCATATTCAGACTTGACTACGAATATCCGGAAGACAACAACGTAAGAAGGGCTCTGGCATGGGGACAGCTTCTGAAAGGTGAAGCGCGGAAGGCAAGTGACATTTACGATGCCCTCATAGCGGACGGGAGATGTATCAGGGCTGACTTTCTCAATTCAGCGTATACCAGATGGTTCGTTGGAAACATGGGCGCGGCGGTGGACAGGCTGCGCGAGTATGTATCATACAATGGCGACAATATGGGATATGAAGAGCTTGAGACGGCTCTTGCCGAGGACAGGAATGTTCTTGAGGCTTATGGTATCACCGGTCCTGAAATGAAGATAATGACAGACTTGGTGTTCGGTTCGTGATGCCGGTATGTTGTCGCAAGGTAGCTGCGACTTTATGTCAGGCAGGACAAGTCGGTAAATATCGGTTTTCACGACTTGTCCCGCCACAACGGCAGAACTGTTTGTCGTGACAGCAGTCTGACGCTTGTCGCTCTCAGTGAATGTCCTTCACTTCCTGCGGCATGCTGTCAAGATGCGCTTTCCATCGGCCGTCTCTCTTTCTCATGACAATAGTGTAAAGGGCTGATTCCTTTATTTTTGAAGGCACACCTATGCTGTCCATCATAAGAAAATTCTTCACTTTTATTGTCACTACTGCCGTTGTGTCGTCAGGCATGATGATATCCGTGCTCTCGCAAGTGGCGTCGTCTTTTTGCGAGTTTAGTATGTCAATGTCCTCCTGCGATATGTTCGAGGCAGCGTAGCTCAGCCATTTCGCCGACTCGGGAGTGCACAGCTTCATGGCATCCTTATATAAACAATTGAAGAAATACTCGGCAAAGCGGCACGCTCCGTTTTCTATTTTCTCCTCTTCATTATCTTCCTTGCATGATGTTACTGTAAATGCCGTAAGCAATATGAGTGTTACGACAGATGCCGCAATGATTCTGTCAAGAGTGTGTTTCGTTGTTTTCATGAAATGGCATATTTTGTATTGATTCTGCAAATTTAACCAAATACTTTTGCTTATTCATATTTTTTTAATACTTTTGTGTGAAAACAGTGCAAGTGAGTGCCATGAGAGCTTCTCTCAAATTGCCGGACGCAGCCTGTCTTTAAATAAGATAGCACTGGCAGGAGCATTAAGAGCGTGTTCTTAGATTGTCCGGTGCAGCCTGTTTATAAAATCAATAAGGGTTCTGATGTTTAAATTCATATCTTTTGGTAGCGGTAGCAGCGGCAATTGCTATTGTCTTTTTACGGAAACGGACGGGTTGATGATTGATGCCGGTTTGGGCATACGCACAATAAAAAAGTATTTCTACGAATACGGATTCTCGTTCCATATGTTGCATAATATTATTGTTACGCACGACCATGCCGACCACATCAAGTCGGTGGGAACACTCAGTACAGCACATGGTTTGCCTGTCTATGCCACCGCCGCCGTGCATCAGGGAATAATGCGAAACTATTGTGTCAGAAATAAGATACCGGAGAACAACAAGCGGATTATTGAGAAGAACGTGCCGTTTCATGCAGGTGAATTTGACATCACAGCCTTCGATGTGCCGCATGACAGCAGTGACAATGTAGGCTACAGAATAGAATACGGTGGCAAGGTGTTCTGTATCATTACTGACGCCGGGCATGTGACGGACGAGATGGCGGATATGATAGGGAACACTGATTATCTTGTTCTGGAGTCCAATTATGACGAGGACATGCTACGGGACGGACCGTATCCCGAATATCTGAAGTCAAGGATAAGAAGCGGTAGGGGACATCTTGGCAACAATGAATGCGCTGCTGCACTGGAAAGATATGCGTCGGGGCGTCTGCGCCATGTCTGGCTGTGCCATCTGAGTGAGGAGAACAACCATCCGGAGATAGTCCGCAAGACTGTCGGACAGATACTCGATTCGCCGGAGACGGTGAATGCGCGGCACTTCGAGATTGACATTTTGAAGCGCAAAAGCCCCAATGGAGTTTTTGAACTTTGATGGGTTGAAGTGTATTCGGGAATATCAATTGACGTCTATGGCATAAAATGATGCCATACGGTTTTGGTAATATAAGATGAAAACATTGTGTGTACGGAACATATAGTATGTTACCGGCAGACAGTTAGGAAATATATGGTATGAGTCCGGAATTGCGCATACATATGACTATTCAGTCTCAGTGCGGCATTCCGGACTCATTGCGGTGATGTTGTCTGTAGGTTGTTGGTTCTGCAACTCCTTACAGTTTTTCTTTCAGATATTTTCCTGTGATACTCTTTGGACATTCAGCCACCTCTTCAGGTGTGCCGCAACAGACAAGGTCTCCTCCCCGGTTTCCTCCCTCAGGTCCGAGATCTATGATGTAGTCGGCGCATTTTATAAGATCCATGTTATGCTCTATAACGATAACGCTGTGTCCTTTGTCTATAAGCGAACCGAATGCCTCAAGCAGTTTCTTTATGTCGTGGAAGTGCAGACCGGTTGTCGGTTCATCGAATATGAACAGTGTAGGTTCCTGCTTTTCCATCCCGATGAAATATGCCAGCTTCACTCTTTGGTTCTCACCTCCGGAAAGAGTGGACGAACTTTGTCCGAGCTTTATGTATCCAAGTCCAACCTTCTCGAGCGGTTGCAGTCGGTTTACGACAGTCTTTTCTCCATGTTTTCCAAAGAAATCAATGGCTTCTGATACAGTCATGTCAAGTACGTCGTTGATGTTTTTTCCATGGAATCTTACATCAAGCACATCCTGTTTGAAGCGTTTGCCGTGACATGCCTCACATTCAAGCACGAGGTCTGCCATGAACTGCATTTCCACATTGATGACTCCCGTACCCTTGCATTCCTCGCATCGTCCGCCTTCCGCGTTGAATGAGAAGTATTGCGCAGAGAACCCCATCTGCTTTGCGAGGGGCTGCTCGGCATAGAGCTGCCTTATTGCATCGTATGCCTTGAGGTATGTGGCGGGGTTGGAGCGTGTGCTTTTTCCTATCGGGTTCTGGTCAATCATTTCCACATGCCTTATCTGTTTCCAGTCTCCTTCCAGCGACGAATATTCTCCCGGGGCGTCAGCGGCTTCGTTGAGATGACGCTTCAGGGCAGGGTAGAGGATGCCTTTGAGCAATGACGATTTTCCGGAACCGCTCACACCGGTTATCACCGTGAGAATGTTCATTGGAAACTTCACGTCTATTCCTCGCAGATTGTTCATTCTTGCGCCTTTTATCTCTATTGCCATGTTCCATTTGCGGCGTGTCGCGGGAATGTCGATTCGTTCTTTTCCTGTAAGATATTTCACGGTATGGCTGCGTGTGTTGTTGTCTGCAAGGCTGTCGATGGAGGATGTGTCGCCTTCGAACACTATTTCACCGCCAAGTCGTCCGGCGTCCGGTCCTACGTCAATGAGGTAGTCCGCCGCACGAATTATCTCTTCGTCGTGCTCTACCACTACCACCGTATTGTTGAGAGCCTGAAGCTCTTTGAGCACATGAATGAGCCGCTGGGTGTCGCGGCTGTGCAGTCCGATGCTCGGTTCGTCGAGAATGTATACAGAGCCTACGAGCGAACTGCCGAGCGATGTTGTAAGATTGATGCGCTGGCTCTCACCTCCACTGAGCGTGTTTGACGGTCGGTTGAGCGTCAGATATCCCAGTCCCACGTCAAGCAAGAACTGCAGTCTGTTCTTTATCTCAGTTATCAGACGTTTGGATATCTCCTTCTCGTTGTCATCGAGTTTTATGTTGTCAAACCATTCTTTAAGGTTCGTCACAGGCATGTCAACAAGGTCTGATATACTCATTCCGCATATCTTCACCCATGACGCCTCCTTTTTCAGTCGTGTCCCATGGCAGTCCGGACAAACGGTCTTGCCGCGATAACGGCTCAACAAAACGCGATACTGAATCTTGTATTGGTTCTCTTTCACCATCCGGAAGAACGAGTCTATGCACACCTTTTCGCTTTCCGGTGCGGACTTCTCAGACGGCAGACCGTGCCAGAGCATATTTTTTTGTGCCCGGGTAAGATTATAGTATGGCTCGAATATAGGGAAATTGTCTTTCGTAGCTCTGCGGCAGAACTCGTCTTTCCACACACTCAGTTTATCGCCGTGCCAGCATTGCACGCATCCGTCATATACGCTTAGCGATGAGTTTGGTATGACGAGCTTTTCATCTATTCCCATTATCTTGCCGAATCCCTCACATGTGGGGCATGCTCCGGCAGGAGAGTTGAATGAGAACATGTTGTCGTTGGGTCTCTCGAATTCCATACCGTCAGCCTCGAACTTCACAGAGAAGTCATAGCATATGTTTGACGGAAGGAAGAGAAGGCGGCAACTGCCGTCGCTTTCGTAGAATGCGCTTTCCGCAGAGTCTGTAAGTCGTGATATGGCTTCCTTGTCATGGCTTACGCTCATACGGTCAATCAGCAGATATATTTCTCCGGCTGGCGTGTTCTCTATGGCTTCATCGTTTTTCAGGAACTCGTCAATGCGCATGAACTCACCCTTATGCCATATTCTGGAATATCCCTGCTGGATTTCCATTTCGAGCTGTTTCCTGAGTGTCCGTTCCTTTATTATCTTCAGTGGTGCGAGCACTGCGAACTTTGTGCCTGGCGAATATTGCATCGCGCAGTTCACTATGTCCTCCGGAGTGTGTACTTTCACCTCATTGCCGCTGTATGGTGAATATGTGCGTCCTATGCGTGCGAAGAGCAGCCGCATATACTCGTATATCTCGGTTGATGTGCCGACCGTGCTTCTCGGATTTCTTGAGTTGACCTTCTGTTCAATGGCTATGGCAGGCGGCAGTCCCTTAATGAAGTCGCACTCGGGTTTGCTCATCCTTCCGAGATATTGTCTGGCATACGATGAAAGAGACTCCACATAGCGTCTCTGACCTTCTGCATAAAGTGTGTCGAATGCCAGAGACGATTTGCCGGAGCCTGAGACTCCGGCAATGACTATGAATTTGTTGCGTGGTATTTTAAGGCTCACGTTTTTCAGATTGTTCACACGTGCGCCTTTTATTTCAATGTATTGGGACATAAATTATGAATTCATTGAGAGAAGGAACTCCTCATTGTTCTGAGTGCGGGTCATCCTGTCGTGTATCGAATTCATCGCCTCGATAGGATTCATGTCTGATATGTATTTTCTCAGAATCCACATGCGGTCGAGTGTTGTCTTGTCCTGGAGCAGGTCATCACGGCGTGTGCTCGATGCCACAAGGTTGACAGCAGGGAATATTCGTTTGTTGGAGAGTGTGCGGTCAAGCTGAAGCTCCATGTTGCCGGTTCCCTTGAATTCCTCGAAAATCACCTCGTCCATCTTCGAGCCGGTGTCTATGAGAGCCGTGGCGATGATTGTAAGTGAGCCGCCTCCTTCAATGTTGCGTGCTGCACCGAAAAATCTCTTCGGCTTCTGCAGGGCGTTTGCGTCCACACCTCCTGTGAGTACCTTTCCCGAAGCGGGTGCCACGGTGTTGTAGGCACGCGCAAGTCGTGTTATGGAATCGAGGAAAATCACCACGTCGTGTCCGCATTCCACCATTCTTTTTGCCTTTTCAAGAACAATGCCGGCAATCTTCACGTGACGTTCGGCAGGCTCGTCGAATGTGGAGGCTATGACTTCCGCGTTTACTGTACGTGCCATGTCGGTAACCTCCTCGGGGCGTTCGTCGATGAGCAACATCATGAGATAAGCCTCAGGATGGTTCGCTGCTATCGCGTTTGCTATGTCTTTCATGAGGATGGTCTTACCTGTCTTCGGCTGTGCGACGATGAGTGCGCGCTGACCTTTTCCTATAGGAGAGAACAGGTCAACTATTCTTGTGCTGAGGTTTGTCGTGTTTCTTTCGCCGCAAAGAGTGAACTTCTCGTCAGGAAACAGCGGTGTAAGATGCTCGAATGCTATGCGGTCGCGTATCTCTGACGGGTCGCGCCCGTTGATTTTATCGATGCTTGTAAGTGGAAAATATTTCTCTCCGTCATGCGGCGGGCGCACATGGCACTGTACCACGTCACCTGTCTTCAGACCGTATCGTTTTATCTGTTGTACGGATACGTATACGTCGTCGGGTGACGAAAGGTAGTTGTAGTCGCTTGAGCGCAGGAATCCGTATCCGTCGGGCATCACCTCAAGCACACCGTTCGCACTGATAATGTCGGAGAAATCATATTTTACGCTTTCCGGTACAGCCGTCTGTGTGTAAGTGGGCTGCGACTGGGGCATGATGTTTGTGGGATTGTCAAATATGTCGAATGTCGGAACCACGCCCTGATCTTCTATCGGCAGGTCTACAATCGGAATGAATTCAGTTCCGTCTCCGGGGTCTCCTTCCCATACACCGTTTGCCATAGCCTCCCGTTTTTCGCTTGTATCTTCGTTGTGGGCGTTTATTTTTGCCTGAAGCTGTGCTATCAGTTCGCTGTCTGTCTCGTCGTCGGTTCCATTTCCGGCAGCGGCATATGCTTCTTCAGGTATGATGTTTTCCATATTCATTTCGTTTTCTTCCTCTTTACCGTCTTCCGGTTGTTCTTCCGCACCGGTAGCTGTCTGCTCCGCTTCCGGCTCGTCTGCTGTCATGGTTTCTGCGGTTTCGTCCGCTTCCTTTTCCGTTGTTGCGGCAGTTTCCTTCAGACTTTTCCTTCCGCGTCGCTTTGTTGCCGGTGCCGGTGCTGTTTCCGTAACATCCTCTGATGTGCCTGATGTCTCCGGCTGAGTCTGGCTCTCCTTGAATAGTGACTGTTGTTCTGCCACTGCCTTATTTTTCTTAAGATCGAAGTTCTCTCCGTCTTTTCCGTTGACCGAGTATACTCTGTCGGTGTCTTTTTTCAGTATTCTTGTTCTGCGCCTTTTTGTTCCCAGCGGGTTTTTGTTGCCTTCAACTTCAGCTTGTTTGTCTAATATGGCGTAGATTATTTCCTCTTGCGTTTTACTATTGTCTACATCTATGCCTGCTGTCTTTGCGATATCTTCCAGTTCAGACAAGTTTTTAGATGATAATTCGTCTTTGCTATACATGGATTATAATAAAATTGGTGTAATATGATGTTTCACGAGTGGAAACATGTGTCGTACTAAAATTATAGCGCAAAGATAGTAAAATTATTTGTAGTAAACGTAAACGGAGTCTTATATTTACTGTCGTTAACATTAGTTAACCAACCGTGCGGACGTGATATTCTTTCGCGATAACGCCTTGTTCGCATATCCTTTTTATGCTCTGACAGACCGTTCTGCCGTGACACGGGTTGTTTTCCTTAGGAAGGCGGCATGTCGGGTGTGGCGGTGAAGAGGACTGTGCCGGAGCTGACTGCGTCCGGACGTCCGTCGCAAACAAGGTTCCGGCACATGCCGCACGTTCTTACGCGCTGTAAACGTTTAACGTTTTATATTAAAGACAGCGTTGACATTGTCGTTTGTCTGTCGCATTATCTCTTCGGTGGAAACATTGTAGCATGCGGCGAGCACATCTATAATATGTGTGATGAACGCGCTTTCGTTGCGTTTCCCGCGCATCGGTACCGGTGCCATGTATGGCGCGTCTGTCTCGAGCACTATGCGGTCGGGCGGTACGGCTGACGGCAGTACGGTAGGCAGGTTGCTCTTCTTGAATGTGAGCACACCTCCTATGCCGAGCATGAAGTTGTCGAATGCGAGCAGTTCGGCTGCCTCGTGGCTGTTGCCGGTGAAGCAATGGAACACGCCGCCCGGCAGTTCTTTCCTGTATCTGCGGAGTATGGCGACAAGCTCGTTCTGTGCTTTCCGACAATGTATCATCAGCGGCAGGCGCGTCTCGACCGACCATCTCACCTGTTCCTCGAAGGCTGCAAGCTGTTCGTTCTCAAACTCGCGCGACCAGTAGAAGTCCAGTCCCACCTCTCCTATGGCGATGAACGGTGATGACGGCTGTATCATCCGCTTCATCGAGGCAAGCACATCACGCCAGTCCGGACGCACCTCCTCCGGATGCAGACCTATCATCGGGTAGGCGTAACCGGGATAGCGCGAGCATATTTCGGTGAGAGCCGGCAGATGCTCCATGTCTATCGCCGGAACGAACATGGCTGCACAGCCTGCCTCTCTGGCGCGGCTTACAGTCTCGTCACGGTCGGCGTCAAACTCCTCTCCGTCAAGATGGATGTGTGTGTCAATATATGTCATCAGATGTTGTTCAGTACAAATGTTTCTCGTTTCGTCTGTAATAATAAACCACTCCGAGCTTGCGGCATTCGGCATAGCGGCGTTCGGGCGGCTCGTTCTCGTAGTGACGCTCTATCTGGTTCCATATGTCGAGCAGCAGGGCGTCTATCTCCTCGCGCTGCGACTGCACGTCCTCGAGAGCCTTCTGTGTCTTCATGACACTCGCTCGTTGCTTGGCGTACATCTCGCGGAATATCTCATAATGTGTCGACACCATGCCTATCGTCGGGTTGTATATGGGTCGTCCGCCTTTCTTCAGGCGCATTTTCTCACCGTTGATTACCTTCGGTGCCCATTCCAGCAGACCCTCAGGCGACTTGATGTTCGGCAATGCCGTGGTGTCGGGGGTTAGTCCGTAAAGCTCAAGATTATGTTTCTTTATCTCCTTACGCTCTACAGCGAGAAACAGAACCTGCAGGAAATGACTCACATACATCGATGCGTTGCGCATCAGTCTGTCTATCTTTGCCGTGTGACGCTTCTGTGCTACGAGCAGAAGCCTGTACTGACTGCATGCCGTGTAGAGTCTGTCGTATGCCGACTGTGCCTTGTTGAGTGATTTCCACCCTACAAAATTGTTCCTGACTGTGTAGATGTCGTTGTTGTCCAACAATGTCTTCAAAGCCTTGAGCCTTGCTGCGTCTGTCTTCGGCAGTCTCCTGTATGGCATGTGTATCTGTTTTCTCTCTGTTAAATAATGTTTGTGTCAATAATTTCTTTTCATCATCACCGAGACATAGTTCATCAGTTCCGCCTTGCGCTCCCGGTCCACGCTGACGGCGTCGATGTACTTCCTGCTCTGCCTGAAGTAGTGGTTTATCTTCTCCAGAGCCAGACGGTCTATGCCAATCTCGTCGTATATCGCCCTGACGGAGGCTATCTTCTCTCCGGCGTCAAAGTCTTTCGCGCCTATCCATTCCGAGAGTCTCCTGCGCTGTTCGCTGTCAGCCCTGTTCATGGCATTGATGAGCATGTATGTCTTTTTGTTCGATACGATGTCGCCGCCTATCGCCTTTCCGAACACCGAAGGGTCTCCGTACACATCAAGATAGTCGTCCTGCAGCTGGAAGGCGAGTCCCACCTGTTCGCCGAACCTGTACAGATTGTCGGCGTCTGCTGCCGGAGCGTCCGCCAGAATCGCGCCTATCTTCATCGAGCATGCGAGCAGTACGCTCGTCTTTAGGCGTATCATCTCTATGTATTCATCCTCTGTCACGTCGTTGCGGTGCTCGAAGTCCATGTCATACTGTTGTCCCTCACCTATTTCAAGAGCCGTCTTCGAGAAGAGGTCGAGCACCGGTTTGAGCTTTGCCGGGTCACATTGCGCCATGCGCTGGTAGGCAAGCACCAGCATGGAGTCGCCCGACAGTATCGCCGTGTTGGCGTCCCATTTCTTGTGTACGGTCTGATGTCCGCGCCTCAGGTCGGCGTTGTCCATAAGGTCGTCGTGCAGAAGCGTGTAGTTGTGGTAGGTCTCTATGGCGCATGCCGGCATTATGATGTCCTCAGAATTGTCCCTGAACAGTTCGTATGTGAGCATCATGAGAACCGGACGTATGCGTTTCCCGCCGATAGACAGCACATATCTTATCGGCTCATACAGTGTCTCCGGCTTCCGGTCTCCGGAAATAGTGTCAAGACGCTCGTTTATTTTCTGCAATATTTCGTTTGAGTTCAACATAATATTGATGTGTATTTATATTTTAAAAACTATCGGTATTGCGAACATGGTGCGGCATGGCTTGTCCTTGTCAACGCCGGGTTTCCATTTCGGCATCATTCCTATCACGCGCATCGCCTCGCGGTCGAGAAGCGGGTTGACGCCTTTCATCACCTTCGCGTCGGATATTGAGCCGTCCTCGTTTACGATGAACGACACGACCACCTTGCCTTGTATCTTTCTGTCTCTTGCCTGTTCAGGGTATCTCAGGTTGACAGACAGCCATTGTATGAACGCCCCCATCCCTCCGGGAAACTCGGGTATCTGTTCCACCACGCGGAAGCTCAGCGCAGGCATCTCCGGCTTGTCCTCCTCAGTCTCTGTCTCTTCTGTGGGGGCGGGTGCGGGCAATGTGGGCTGCCCTGCATACTTGGCTGTGTCCGCCTTTTCGCCGGATTCGTCTTTGGTTGCGTTGCTCTGCGCCTCGTCTCCGGCTATGCGCAGCCTGTCATGAGACTGTTTTCCCTCCGCGCGTGCCGTTGCAGCCCTGAATGATCTGACCTCTATCGTCGGATAAATGTCCATGTCCAAAGACATGTCCTCGAGCAGTTCCTCGTCGTCAGGCGAGCCCCCGTCCGTTGCGGTATATTCGAAAGCGACAAACAGCAGTGAAAGCGCGAACACCACACCGAGCAGAAACCATGTGGCTCTGTAGTTGTCTATATCCGCTTTTTTTGATTTCTTTATTTCCACAATCCTACGAACCGACTTTTTTATTGTATACAATTGCAGTTAGGTGTCAGATGCTCCGGCACCGCGCGTAAGGGCATAAGCCATCCGTTTGCAACCGTCGTTATGGCATATAACGGTACAAAGATAGTGCAAACGAGCGCAATGAGAGCTTGCTCTTTTATTGCCGAGTGCAGCCTATCTTATGCAAAGATAGTGCAAACGAGTGCAATGAGAGCTTGCTCTTTTATTGCCGAGTGCAGCCTATCTTGTGCAAAGATAATGACAGGTGAGTGCAGAAGCAAGAATGTGAGACGAAGTTTCACATTACTTGATACTGCCGAACCGCATCTTATCTTATGCAAAGATAGCATAAATATAATACAGCGCAAAATCTAACGCTTCCTTTTTGTCATGTCCGTGCCAGCCTGCTCAAATAATGCTTCCATATGAATGCCGGAACGGTTGCGCCATGATTAAGAGTATTCTGCACGTCAGGCAATGCGCCATATATGTCCATCCTGCCTTTTGAGGTGCGTTATGTATGGCATGACATTGCGCATGGCGCGCCCATGTCTCCGCCGTGTTCTTATGCCATAGAAGTTCTTCCGTCAATGTATTGTATATATGTATAAGTATACACTTTCGTTTGTCTCATTATGCATAAATATTCATCGCAACTCCGTAATACCCGCGTTATTTCGTGCGACAGCGCGAACGGACGCAAATACGCGGGTATCCGGCACTTTGCGCATCGCACTGTCAGTCAGCCGGTTATGCTTTATTGCTTCTCCGGACGCCCGTTCCGGTGTCACAGAAGAGCCTCTTCCGCGTGCCCGAAGAGGCTTTCCCGCACAACGGAAAAGTCTCCGTCGGGTGCCAGCAACGGCTCTTCCGTAGTGCAGGAAAGCCTTTTTCGCATGACGGTTATGCGGATGTCGTGCTCCGACTGTGATATTCCGGCTACACAAAGCACTTTTTTTCATGTCATGACAGTTGTTTTTCCATATTCTGTTTCCTGTTCCGCAGTTTTCCATTGTCAAAACTTTTTACTTCCCGGATGCATAAATATGCAATACCGTATGCTTTTATGTGAGCCGTGTCAGTAATACTGTCCTTCATTCTTTGTATGAAAATCGTACATGGATATTTACCGGTATTCAGAAAAAAATCATTTCCTTTGCAACGAAATGAGGACACGGCGCGTCTAACCAACAGAAACAATTAAAAAACAGAAAAGGCAATGAAACATTTGTTATTGGTATTGGTGATGTTCTCTGCATTGAACGCAGCCGCCGCGGACACTGCTCCGCGCCACCGTCACCAGCATGTGGACGCTGCCCTTGTGCAGCCGGCTGATTCAGCCAACGGCGTCGAGGCTTACTCAGACACTACTACTTACGAGACTTATGATGACGAGCCGGAAGAAGCCGTGAGCACTCCTGCGCGCAGCGTCAGTCCGTCTGATTACAGCGATCCGTTCTCCTTTTACAATGCCTTGTGGACGGTAGGTGTGGGCGGAGTGATTATCGCCATACTGCTCACGCTCCTGTTCCTCGTACTCATTCTTGCTCCTGTGGCTATCGTGGTGGTGCTTATAAGGTATCTGTTCAAGAGACATAACGACAGGATGATGCTGAGGGAGAAGGCTATGGAACGCGGATATGCGCGCGGAGAGACAGCCGGGGCTACGGGCGCGAACGTTTCCGGACAGCCCATATACAGTCAGGCTGATTATGAGAAGGTGCGCGACGACTATATGTTGAAGCGCGGAATCCAGAATGTCGCCGTAGGAATGGGTCTCGTGATCATGTTCGGCTGCTGGGGCGCGGACTTCCTTGTCGGTATCGGCTTCCTCGTAGTGTGTCTGGGAGTAGGGCAGATTGTCATCTCACGTCTGGTGCCGGGCGTAAGCGGCAAGCGCGGTCACAACTCCGGTGTAAAGGTCGACATCCAGATACCCAAGCGTAAGCACGGTAGGGACAGAAGGCGTGGCGGAAGACCTGACGCGCATGACGCCTCCGCAGAAGTGTACGACGAGACTAAAGACAATCAATAAACAGTCCTGCCGTGAACGAACTGAACGACATCTCTCTTGTCACTCAGGTGGCTGTGTTTCATAACAGGCGCGCTTTCGACCGCCTCGTGGTGAAATATCAGTCACCTATAAGGCGGTTCTTCCTGAACCAGACTTTGGGAGACAGACAGTTGAGTGACGATCTCGCTCAGGACACGTTCATCAGGGCATATGTGAATATCACCAAGTTCCGGGGACTCGCGTCGTTCTCCACCTGGCTCTATAGGATAGCCTACAATGTGCTTTATGATTACAGGAGAAGGTCGAAGACGGCATGCGACATCGACGATGTGCCCGGGGTGAGGTCGCGTCATGAAACTGCCGACAGCAACCTGAAGATGGATTTGTATGACGCGCTGTCACGTCTGAACGATAATGAGCGTTCATGCATAAGCCTCCAGCTGATAGACGGCTATCCGATAAACCGCATATCGGAGATAACGGGGATGGCGGAGGGAACGGTGAAGTCGCACATCTTCAGAGGCAAGAAGAAGTTGTCTGAATATTTAAAACATAACGGATATGACTGAATATGAAGATAAGAGGATAGTGTCTTTTTTCGAGGAATATGCCCGGAAAGAGATTGCTGATGACGGATTCTCGCAGCGTGTGATGCGTTCGCTTCCGTCGCATGACTATGTTTATAAGCAGCGTCTCAACAGAATATGGACGGCAGTGTGTGCCTTGGCGGCTGCCGTGCTGTTTGTCCGTGCCGACGGGTTTGCCGTCCTGAAAGGCATTGCCGCCGACTTCGTTGTCGACGCGTTCACGTCCACCATGTCGATAGATGTGAGCGGAGTGTCGCTTTTGATGGTGGTCATGACACTCCTCACTTTTGTATATGTGGCTATATACAACATACTCACGTCCGACAATTAGCATTTTTTGAGTCTTTGAAAGTATAGTTGCCGGGATGGCTCCGTCTCATTCTCACTCAATGAAAATGACGGAGTCATCCTCTTCTTTGCCGTCTGTGCCGGTGGATTGGGACTTCGGCTTCGTCTTCAGATTGCCTTTCTCGTCGAACATTCCGTAGGTTGTGCGCAGCACGATGAACTCAGTCCGCCTGTTCAGCTGGTTGCAAATCTCCTGCTTTTCCTCGTCAAGCTTCTTTATGAAATCCTCTGTCAGCACGTCGCCTTCCTTCAGCCAGTCATACTTCTCGGTGAGTTTCTTCCTGATGGTCTTTGGTTTTTCTTTTCCGTAACCCACCGGACTGAGCCGGTCTGCGGCAATTCCCTTGGCGGTGAGATAGTTCACCACCGATTCGGCACGGCGTTGCGCAAGTCCCTTGTTGTATTCCGATGAGCCTTTGTAGTCGCAATGCGCGCTCAGCTCTATGGTGACATTGGGGTTCTCGTTAAGCATTTTCACAAGCTCGTCAAGCGCGGTTGTTGACTCAGGTCTGAGCGTTGCTTTGTCGAAATCATAGAATATGTTGTCGATAAGTACGGGTGCCGTGATAGACGCAAGGGGGAACTGGAGGACGTATTCTTTCGATTCCTCTGTCTTGTCTGCCCTCAGTTCCTCCTTGTGATTGAGGAATCCCTTGCATGTGGCGAGGAATATGTATCTCACGTTCGGCTCTATCACCTGTTCGAAAGAGCCGTCGCCCTTGACGCTCAGTTTCAGGTTGGTGCCGTCGTCGCCTATCATGTAGACCTGCGCGGCGGGCAGTTCGTAGCCGTCCTGTTCGTAAACCCAGCCCTTGACATTCTGTATTATCTCCGGATTCTCGAAGCTGTAGATGTGGTCCCAGCCCCGTCCGTCGTTACGGTTTGACGAGAAGTAGCCTCTGTTGTGCACTCCCTCGAAAGTCATTCCGAAGTCGTCAGCCTGCGAGTTGAGCGGATAGCCCGGGTGCTCCAGCACGTAATGACCGCTTTTGTCGGGCTTGGCTATGTAGATGTCGAGCCCTCCCATGCCCGGATGACCGTTGCTCGAGAAGTACAGGTCGCCGTTAGGTCTGAACGTGGGAAACATCTCGTCGCCCGGAGTATTTATCGGTTCGCCGAGGTTTTCCACCCCTCCTAGTCCGGCAGACGTGAGCCGCACCCTCCATATGTCGAGTCCGCCGAGTCCTCCGGGCATGTCTGACGTGAAGTAGAGCCATTGTCCGTCAGGCGACACGGCGGGGTGGGCGTAGCTCGAAAGAGTGTCGCGCGTTATCTCAAGCAGTGACGCCTTGCCCCACGATGCGTCCGCTCTCGACGATGTCACTATCTGTGCATAGCGCGGATATGACGGGTCTGTCTGGCATTGGGTGAGGTACATCTCGCGCTGGTCGGGCGACAGAGCGCACGCGCCTTCGTCAAACTCGGTGTTCAGTCCGCCTTCCACGACTTCCGGTTTGCTCCATTTGCCTTTGTCGTCTTTCTCCGACACGAATATGTCACCGGGCTTTGTGCCGGTTATTCCACTCAGTTCGTTGCCCTGCGCCTCGTTCCGTGTCGATGTGAAATAGAGCTTTTCGTACTGGTCACCGGCAAGGACAGGCGAGAACTCCGCGCGCCGCGAGTTGAACACATCCATGCGTTTCACGGTGTATCTCGACCCTTCCTTCTTCCATTGCGGTGCGTTCTGCGCTGAGACGAGTCCGTTCTTGGCAAGCGTGTTGTCCGGCATGGAGTCGAGAACAGCCTTGAATTCGGTTGCCGCCTGTTTGTAGTCAGCCGTCTTGAGCAGCTGTCGTGCGTATGCCAGACGGTGGTTCATGTCTGCCTGGTTGTAGCGTATGGCGTTGCGGTAGGCAGCCACAGCTTTCTGCACCGAGTTTGTCTTCTCGTAGCAGTAAGCCATTTTCAGCGCGTATTGTCCTCTTTTCTCACGTTCCTTAGGTGATGTCTTTGTGTATGCCTGTTTGAATTGCGTGGCGGCGTCATAGTATTCTCCGAGCGCGAGATACTTCTCCGCCTTCTTCAGATTCTTCTCCGCTCCGCACGAACAAAGCATGGCGCACACCATGACCCAAACGGTGATGTATGTATGTCTTCTCATTTCCAGTCAGTCTTTCCCTTTTCATTAAGAAACGAAAAAACCGCTGCTTTATTGCGAAACGGCGGTTTTTAGATGTCTCAAATATATCCTCAGTTGTTTTTTGCCGCGAAAGCCACCCTGTAAGTGCATCCGTTCTTCCAGTTGCTGCATCCGTATGCGGTCTTTCCCTTTATTATAGTGCCCTTTCCGCAGAGCGGACATTTCGTGCCGATGATGCTGTCGTCGGGCGTCTGTCCGGCTTCAGTCTTTCTCGCGGCGGTGCGTGTCTTGCCTGCGGCTGATGCCGGGGCTTTCTTCTTAGGTGCGCTTCGTGTCGCGCGTTTCTTCTTCAGGTCGTCGTCGGTTGTGGTCGTTATGCGCCTGTTGCTGTTGTCGCGCAGCACGTCGTTCACTATTTCTGTGATTTGCGTTTTAAGTTCGTTTATGAACAGGGAAGCGTCGTATCTCCTGTGTTCTATGTCCCTCAGCTTCTTTTCCCATATGCCAGTGAGCTCGCAACTCTTCAGAAGCTCCTCGTGTATGGTGTCTATCAGCTCTATGCCCGTCTGTGTAGCGACGAGGTTCTTGCGCTCTCTTCTGATGTAGCGTCGCTTGAACAGGGTCTCTATTATGTTGGCGCGCGATGACGGACGACCTATTCCGTTCTCTTTAAGAGCGGCGCGCAGCGTCTCGTCCTCCACAAACTTGCCGGCTGTCTCCATAGCTCTCAGCAGTGTCGCCTCGGTGTAGTATTTGGGCGGAGTCGTGGTTTTCTCGCTCAGGGTGGGCTCGTGCGGTCCGCTCTCTCCCTTGACAAAGGCAGGCAGGGTGCGCTCGTCGTCGCCCTTCTTTGATTCGTCTTCCACCGCGTCGGAATCCTCTCTGGCATACACCGTGCGCCATCCCGGTGAGAGAATCTCCTTGCCGCTCACCTTGAACTCAACGTCCTCAACCTTTCCGAGCACCGTTGTTGTGGAGAACTTGCAGTCGGGCCAGAATGCGGCGATGAACCTTCGGGCTATCAGGTCGTACACATTGCGTTCCATGTCGGTAAGGTTTACGGCAGGCACGCCTGTGGGTATGATGGCGTGGTGGTCGGTCACTTTTGACGTGTCGAATATGCGTTTGGGCTTTATCAGAGCCTTTGCCAGCAACGGGCGTGTGAGCTCCTGATAGCCGCGCAGACCGTTGAGTATAGCCGGACACTTGGGATAGATGTCGTCACTGAGAAACTGCGTGTCGACGCGCGGATAGGTTGTGAGCTTGCGTTCGTACAATGCCTGTATGAGGTTCAGCGTCGTCTCCGCGCTGTAGCTGAACTTCCTGTTGCACTCCACCTGCAGTGATGTGAGGTCGAAAAGACGTTGCGGAGCCTCCGTGCCGTTCTTTTTCTGCACGTCTGTGATGCAGAACGTTTTGCCTGCAATGGTCTCAAAGGCTTTCTCTCCCTCCTCCTTGGATGCGAAGCGTCCATTTGTGGCGGTGAAGAGCGTGTCGCGGTAGACTGTGGACAGCACCCAGTAAGGTTCCGGCTTGAAGTTGTCTATCTCCTTCTGTCGGTTTACTATCAGTGCGAGAGTGGGTGTCTGCACCCGTCCGATGCTCAGCACCTGACGGTTCTGACCGTATTTCAGCGTGTAGAGGCGTGTTGCGTTCATGCCCAGAATCCAGTCGCCTATGGCGCGGCTCAGTCCTGCTATGTAGAGCGGATTGTACTCCGACTGGTCTTTCAGAGAGTTGAATCCCTCGCGTATAGCCTCGTCTGTCATCGACGAAATCCACAGCCGCTTCACCGGACACTTCGCTTTCGCCTTCTGCATGACCCACCGTTGTATCAGCTCACCCTCCTGTCCGGCATCACCGCAGTTGATTATGCCGTCGGCAGCCTGCATGAGTCTCTCTATCACTGCGAACTGTTTTCTTATTCCGGCGTCGTCGATGAGTTTTATGCCGAATCTGTCCGGAATCATCGGCAGTGCGCTCAGGCTCCAGTGTTTCCAGTTCTCGGTGTAGTCGTTTGGCTCTTTCAGTGTGCACAGATGTCCGAATGTCCATGTCACCTGATATCCGTTGCCTTCCATGTAACCGTCTCTCGAGCTGTTGGCTCCGATGATGCGGGCAATGTCTTTGGCGACACTTGGTTTCTCGGCTATACAGACTATCATTTATATATGTTGTATGTTTTGCTGTTGTTATGCGTGAATCAAATTGCAGACAAAATTACAAGAAAAATCTCATACGCCGCTGTTTTGCGTGCGAAAAAAGATGAACGGTACGTGCCGGAGGGCAACCTGCGACGGTGTTTTCATGCTCCGGCGAGGTGAGGGCGTGCTGCATGCGTGACGGCAGGGTGCATCACGGAGAGCGGAACACAAAACGCATGAATATGCAAAAACGCTGTGCGCTGTGTGAATAAATATTCATCGTAATCCGAAAATAAGGCAGTATTTGCGCGCGGACAGTCTTTCGGCTGTAAATACGCGGTTTTTTAGCGGTTTGCCTATCATGCTGACAGTCAGCGGGTTTGCCTTTACAGTCATCAGAAAGCGACTGTTCCGGTATGCGGAAAAGCCTTTCCCATGCCGCGAAAAAGGCTTTTCCGCCATATGATATAAGCTTTTCTGACGCACGAAACAGCCTGTTCCGTCGTGCGGAAAATGCCGTTTCAGCCGGAAAAAGGCAGTGGACGGTTGCGTCGGAGGTATAATGTGCCATCGGGAGAGACATACGGACGAACCGTGAAAGGGCTTTCAGCGTGTCCGTTTTTCTGTTTTATGATTTTCTGTTGTCAAAATTATTTACTGCCGGAATGAATAAATATACATTCCCGCCGACCTGTTCCGGTTTTGCGAGACGGCTTTGCGGCAGGGCGTGTCGCATACCGCAAGGAGTGCGTATCGCGCTTTTATGGAGCGGAAAACGTGTCTTGTTGAATATTCAGGATATACGGTTGAGAGATTTTTATCATTTATATGAATATGTGATACAAGATTTATGTAGTTTTGCAGTTTACATATTAGAACAACGATATATACACACGCATTGGCAGAGACATGCAGAAGAGACATATGGGAATAATGAGATACATATTGCCGCTGGTCGCCGCTATAGTGATGGTTTCGTGTGTCGGGGATGACAGAACTGTCAACATTGACGAGCCGATCATAGATAACGGCGGACTGAAAGGCATCTATCTTGGTGTGTGGAGCATCGAGGGACAGCCCGACATACCGTCCGAACTGACAGTGTATGACACCGGGTTCAGCTTCAAGACGCTGCCTGTGGAGGCTGTGCTTAGGGCTGTGCTTCCCGGACACGACATAGGGCGCGCCACCGGAGTGGGCTATATGGTGCCGTATGACGAGACCGGTTACAGCGCGCAGGCAATGTATTATTCTGTCCATCCGGAGCAATGGGTGACAGGAGCGGATATTGACGGGAAGCCGCGCACGGTGATTATGCATTTCGTCAGCCGCGATGACGACTATGCGTTCAAGTCTGTCGCCACTTATTCAATGCTCTCCGGAGTGTACAAGATAGTGCTCCATATGCGGGGAATAGAGATATATGACGGTCAGGATGATGAGAGTCCGCAGACTGTCGACAGAGATTTGAAACTGACGTTCGTGACTCTCAGAAAGATATAGACACGGACATCATGACATGCCGGACATGCCGGCGGGAAATAAAAACAACAACGGATTGGAATCGGAGAAGCGTCTTCTCAACGACATAAAGAACGGCAGCAGGTCTGCAATGCGCGAACTGTATGACCGGTATTCCGGATATGCCACGGCTGTATGCCTGCGGTATATCCCTGACCGGGATGAGATGCAGGACGTGATGCAGGACAGTTTCGTGAAGATATTCACCTCGCTGGACAGTTTCGAGTATCGTGGGGAAGGGTCGCTGAGGTCGTGGATAACGAGGATAGTGATGAACGAGTCGCTCGACTACATACGCCGGAACGGACGGTTCACGTTTACTGACGACATACCAGACAGTGTGGAGGAGGACGAGCCTGAGATTGACGCTATTCCGGACGAGGTGCTGATGGAGATGATAGGACGGTTGCCGGACGGCTACAGGGTTGTGCTCAACATGTATGTGTTCGGCGGGATGAGCCATAAAGAGATAGCGGAGAAACTCGGAATAAAGACCGGCACATCGGCGTCGCAGTATTTCCATGCCAAGAAACTGCTCGCAAAAATGATTGACGACTATAACAAACGACAATAATATGAAACATAACGACTGGACAGACAGACTGCATGACAGGCTTTCAGACTACAAGGCGGTGCCTCCCGTCGGTTTGTGGGACAAGATAGAGACTGCCGTCGACGGCAGGAGAAAGAGGGCGCGGACGGTCCGCATGCGCGTGTGGGCTGCGGCGGCTGCTGTAGCCCTGCTGCTGATAAGCGGTGCGGGATATCTGCTTAACAGGAACACCATATCGCAGCTTGACAGCCGGGACGCTTTCACCGGCGTGAGTGGAAACGCCGGACGTCACACGGCTGATGCACGACGCGGCAGCACGGATATTCCGGAAGAAACTAAGGTGACCGAAGCAACTGGCGGTCTTGTGGCTGTGAACAATGTCCCAGTGTCTGTAGCCGATTGCGTGGCTGAAGCTGCGGAAGAGAATGCGGCTGAGCGTGACGCACGGCATACCGGGGAGACCGTGGCGGAGACAGCAGGAAGCGGTGCCGCTGCCAATGAGGAAGACGAGGGAGAGGGGAAAGGCAGAGGCAATGTCTCGGGACGTGACGTCGGTATGGAGAGAATGCCTGCACGTCCGGCGGTGTACGACATACGTAAGGACAGAGAGCGCGGCGGTGCATGGACGGTGGGCGCATACTCATCAAACATGTTCGGCAATTCCGGCAGTATGAACAGTGTGAACGTGATCAGCCGCGTTACGGCAGACTATTCGATGACTGAAAACATGCTGAAAGCCAGCTCGGCGTCATTCTCCAACTACAGTGAGGAAAACAAGCATTATCTGCCTCTCTCGTTCGGACTGACGGCAGGCTATGCCCTTACCGACCGCATAAGGGTCAGCTCGGGAATTGTCTATTCAAGGCTGGCGTCAGATTTTATACGCTCTTCTGACGGAGAGGAGACCACAGACCGGCAGACCCTGCACTATATAGGCGTGCCGCTCAACGTGAGTTATGACATATGGAGCACGCGCCGTTTCAAGGCATATGTGACAGCCGGAGGTCAGGCTGATTTCAACGTCTCGGCACGTGTGGAGACCGAAGGGGTGAAGACAAAGATGGACCGCGACAACGTGCAGTGGTCTGTGAGTGCCGCCGCCGGAGCGCAGTATGACGTCATTCCGCAGCTCGGCGTGTATGTCGAACCGGGCGTGAGATATTATATAGACAACGGCAGCAGGATAGAAAACTATTACAAGGATAAGCCGGTGAGTTTCAGTCTGCAACTCGGACTGAGGCTTAATATAGAGTAGGATGTTCAAACCCGAATCGGTCATCGGACTTCCATTCTCATTTCGTGCTGCTGTCAGGCAGATTGTATTCATCTTTGTCGACGATGTAGCGGGCTACATCGAGAACAAGATGGATGCAATATGACGGCGGCAGAGCGGAAGAAGTATGAAGAGCTGACAATAAACATTAAATGTATAATCAGCGGTCTGATGACCGATTTGGGTTTAGGTTTGTTTTTAATGTGTGCGGACGGCGGGTTCTTTCAATACGAATCTGCCGTCTGTCCATATTGTGCGGTAAGGCTTGATGCTGTAAAGGCACTCTTCCACATATCTGTCCTTATCGTTTGTCTTCTCTTTGTCGATGAGCAGATACGGCAGACGTCCGCTGTGGCGGTAGGCTGTGTCGATGTATCGCCTGTTCATCATGTCGCTTGTGAATACCGTCGAATATACGGCGTAAGGCTTGCATCCGAGCAGCGATATGACTGGAATGGAGAAATTGCATATCATGTGGCTGTTGTCGGGAACATGCGGTTTCACGTTGTGTATGATGTAGTTGTTGAGGCGCGCGTTCTCTTCCGACGTGTAGATATGCCTTGTAAGCGGACTGTCTATTGTGAAGCGGCACCGCATGCGCGTGCTTTCCTCCATCATCGGACGGCACATGTTGGTGTATATCATGGCTATGCAGATGAACGCATAGCCTGTGCGCAAGGCGGTGTATGCCGGTTTCTGATATGCCGACTTCAGTTTTCCCGCTCCTTCGCATATTACGCCTAAGGCTGCGGGAAGCGTCATGAAGCACATGTCTTTGCCGTAGAAATCGGGACCGGCATTGCTTCCTATGGGCAGGACAAGCGGTATGAATATTGACAGAAGGTATAGTGAGGCTTTCCCGTCTTTTGTCTCCGGACGTACGAAAAGGAAGGCTGACGCGGCGAGACATATGCCTACGGTTATGTTGGACGGCGATTCCCACAGGTATATGTTGGGAATGATGAGCAGTGAGAGAATGGCAGTCGCAATGTCTCTCTTCATGCCGCTCAGTCTGAAACGGCATAAGGCAATCAGGAAAATGAGGAGCGCGATGACGGAGAATCCCTGTATCTGTCCCTGATAAAGTTCGTAAATGCTGATTATTATGGCTTTCGCCCCGTGAGGGTCCTGCGGGTCGTGACTCCTTGTGAGTATGTCCCGAACGGTCATGTTGAACACATCCAGCATCCCCGTGGCATATAATGATATTGTTACGGCGGCGCACGCGGCTGCCGTGCCGGTGAAGAATGCGGCAAACTGGTGGCGCGTTTTCAGCTTTGTGTCATACTTATATGATATGAGCCAGGCGAGAAACGGTATGCCGATGAATGTGATATTGACTATCCTGAAATAGAATGCCGCACCGACAAAGACACCGCTTAGGAATATGCTTGTCAGTCTGTCGCGCGCAAAACCGTGATGGTATGCCATGACGGCGATCGTCAGCAGACCGGCAGAATAGTCGTTGTAGTTTATTTCCGTATAGCTTCCGAAGTGTGCGAGGGTGGCAAGCAGCATGCCGCTTATTATAATGCCGCCTCTTATGTAGCGTCTCAAATAAAGATATATGACGGTCTGTGACAGGACTACAAAAATAAGATGGAGGACTCTGAGCCCGAGATATGAGTCGATGGAAAATGCCTTGCAGAGCCATGATGTAAGCTGGAAGCTGAGCAGCCACTGCCCGAGAAAATAGGAGACATAGGGCTCGTCGGTGAAGTGCTGGTAGCCTGACATGTAGAATCCGATGTCAAGCCAGGAGAAGCCCTGGAACATCTGCGCTCCCAGATATACGGTTACGAAAAGTATGTAGAGTATGAACGGATATGCGGAGCCTGAAGTGCGGAGGTTGTGCATGGACATGTTATGTTTCTTATAATTCGAATGAAAACTTGCAGGACGTGGAGCATCCTATGCTTTCCTTGAAGTCGCAAAGACCGTAGTTGGGCGTTCCTTGCTCGGTGGACGGTCCGATGTCCAGAATCCTTACGCCTTTGTCGTGATAGAATCCGAATATCCTGTATGCGAGGATGTTCATGGGTCGCAAGCTGTTGTAGCTGCCTATGTTGCCCCAATAGATGACCTGGCAGATGTCGTCAGCCACATGGAACACCTGCGCTGCGGCTACGTCGTGTCCGGAGTGTGTGAGGATGAAGAAGTCGGCTGGTATCGTCTTTACCGTCATAAGGACATCCTCCGCACTCATTCTGAGCGGATAGCCGTGCTCTTCGCGGTTTGCCTTTATCACGTTGTAGGCACGGATGATGCCTTCGTCGTCGTTGTCACGGATATGAGTGAAGGCGAACGGCTCCTTCAGAGCCTTATGTAGGTTTTTCCTTGCGTTGCGTTCTATTATATCCTCGTAGCCTGGGAAGCGCGTCGTATCGAAGTGATAGTTTATGTCGATGTGCCTTATCCGTCCTTCTCTTGAGAGCGAGCTGATGCTCCGTACTGGCTGGGACGCTTCATAGATTGTCGGCGGAAGTGTGACGATGACCTTTTTATGAAGACTCTCTCCAAACGATTTCAGGAGTCTTGCTGCCTCGTCTGTCAGCATGACGCTCTGATTTTTTCTTGTGCAGAATCCTCCGAACGGTGCGGAGAACGGTGACAGAAGTCTCTCTCCGTCGTCTCCGAGAACTATCCCGAATCGTGTCTTCGAATCCTCAAATAAGAGATAGTACAGTCTGTCGGCTTTATATCTGTTGAGCTCGGAAAACTCCGCGCTGTTGTATATATGCGGATGTCTTCCGAATATATCCTTATATTCTGCGGCTGTAGTCTCTCTTATTTTCATGTCATCTGAATTGATTGAGAAGGCGGGCGATGGTTTCACGTTCCTCAGGTTCGAGTATCTGGCTTACGGGAATGCTCAGTTCCTCTCTGTGAATGCGTTCTGTAACGGGGAACGAAAGGGCTGCAAGCTCCTTGTAGCATTCCTGTTTGTGTGGCGGGACAGGATAGTGCACGTCGGTCTGTACACCGTTGCGCAGCAGATAGTCTTTAAGTTCGTCGCGTCTGTCACACAGTATCGGGAAGATGTGGAACACGCTGCTTTCCCAATATTCGAGCGATGGCAGCTTTATGTTTCTGTTGCTTACATTATTTATATAATACCTTGCGTTGTCCCGACGCTGTTCGTTTTCCGCGTCAATGTATTTAAGCTTCACGGTCAGGATGGCAGCGTGCAGCTCGTCCATACGGCTGTTTATGCCGATGTGTGAGAATATGTATTTCTTTGCCGAGCCGTAGTTGGCAAGACCTCTTACCATCTCCGCCAGCACAGCATCGTCTGTCGTGACTGCTCCGGCGTCGCCTGCCGTGCCGATGTTTTTTGTGGGATAGAAGCTGTGCGCGGCTGCGTCGCCGAGTGAGCCGGTACGTCTGCCGGCGTATCTGCATCCGTGTGCCTGCGCGTTGTCCTCTATCAGCTTCAGTCCGTAGTGCTTGCAGAGCCGTCCGATGGTGTCTGTGTAGGCGCACTTGCCGTAAAGATGCACAATCATGATGGCTTTTGTGCGTGGCGTTATGGCTTCTTCTATTTTGCTGTCATCCATCTGAAGCGTGTCGATATCGGCTTCCACCAACACCGGTTTCAGGTTGTTTCTGCTTACGGCGAGAACAGACGCGATGTATGTGTTTGCCGGTACGATGACCTCATCACCCGGTTTCATGACGCCAAGTTCTATATATGCGCGCATGATAAGCGTGAGTGCGTCAAGTCCGTTGCCGCATCCCACACAGTGGCTTGTGCCTGTGAATTGCGCGTAAAGCCTTTCGAACGTTGCCGTTTCCTCTCCTTTAAGAAACCATCCGCTCCTTAATGTCCGTGCGAGAGCTTCATGCAGCTCGTCGTAATGTAATGCCGTGATCTTCTTTAAGTCGAGAAACTGAATCATTTTATGTATTCAAGATAGTCTTCATATTCACGTATGTAGTCGCTTTCCTCAAAAAAGTCGGAAGCGAGTACAAGACAAACAGAGCCTGAGGAAAAGTCGTTGAGTGTGCGCCACGTGCCTGTCTCGACAAGCAGTCCCTGATAGGGATGGTTCAGAAGATAGGTTTTCGAGTTGTGTCCGTTGTCAAGTGTGACCGTGAACGAGCCGCTTACGGCTATTATGAATTCACGGCATTTTTTGTGGGCATGTCCGCCCCGGTTCTCACCTGACGGCACATCGTAAACCCAGTACACGCGTTTAACCTCAAAGGGGATATGTCTTATGCTTTCCGCAAAAGTGAGATTTCCCCGCGGATCAGTTATTTTAGGAAGCTCGATGATTTTTCCTTCAGGAATGTTCATTACAATATTCTATTTTATTATTGTTTCTGCAAGACGTTTGGCTTTGTCGCGCAGGTATGTCGTGTCATCGTTTATGTCACCGTAGCATAGCACTATTCCCATGCGGCGGTTGACATGCTGTTGCTGTTTCCCGAAAATCCTGATGCGTGTCCTGTCTTCTTTCAGGGCATCGATAAGGTTGTATTCCGGCTCGTGTGCGGCTTCCTCTTTTGCCAGAACGACCGCACTTGCACCGGCATGTTCAAGGTGTATGGCAGGTATTGGAAGTCCCATTACGGCGCGGAAATGCAGCTCGAACTCATTCAGATTAAGCGTGTGCCCGAGCGTCACCATACCTGTGTCGTGCGGTCTTGGTGACAGTTCTGAGAAGATGACGCCTTTGTCGCGGGTCAGGAAGAACTCCACGCCCCATATTCCGGCTCCGGTCAGTGCTTTTGTTACGGCGTCAGCCATTCGCCGGGCTTCATTAAGGTCGTCCTCGTTTATAGCGAACGGTTGCCAGCTTTCGCGGTAGTCGCCGCTTTTCTGTACGTGTCCTATCGGCGGACAGAACAGGGTCGGGCCGTCTTTCTGTGTTACTGTGAGCAGTGTGAATTCGCTGTCGAAGTGTATGAATTCCTCTATTATTATTTCCTTTACGTCGCCTCTGCTTCCTGCCATCGCCTCATTGAACGAGTTTTCAAGGTCGTCCGGCGTCTTTGCAACGGTCTGTCCGTGTCCCGAGGAAGACATCAGCGGCTTGACGACACAAGGGAATCCGATTATCGCAGCGTATTCTTTCAGTTCGTCAAGAGTCTTCGCGTAAAAGTATTTTGCCGTTTTCAGCCCCAATTCTTTTGCCGCAAGGTCACGTATAGCCTTACGGTTCATGGTGAAGTTTACGGCTTTCGCACTCGGTACGACCTGTATTCCGCGCTTCTCGATGTCGAAAAGCCGCTCTGTGCGTATGGCTTCTATCTCCGGTACTATTATGTCCGGACGGTGCTTGTTTACAACATTCTCGAGCATGTCTCCGTCGAGCATGTTGAACACTTCACACTCATCAGCGACCTGCATTGCAGGTGCTCCGGCATATCTGTCGCATGCTATCACATATTGTCCGGCACGTTTTGCTGCGATGACAAATTCTTTTCCGAGTTCTCCTGAACCCAATAGCAGTATCTTCTTCATTATGTTTTTTTATTTTATTATTTGCCTTATCATCTGCCATTCCGGCGATACGGCGATTTTGCGAAGGCTTGTTTCCATTATCTTCCTCATCGTTTCCTCCGACAGCTTGCGCTCATGTGCTATGTCGCAAAGGCTTTTCACCGGATTGCCGAACAGTCCGTAGTAATCCTTCAGCGCTTTCTCATTGTCCGGAGGGATTATGCGTATGAGGTGCATGATGTAATGTTCAACCTTCTCACTTACACAGTCGGGCTCTTTCCCGAGCCGAATGAGAAAGTGGTGAAGTTCTTCTGAAATCGTATCCATATCCTATGCCGCTTTATATGCAGACGGTTCTGTTGAATAAAAACACTTATAACTGTTGTTGGGGTGCTGTATGTTGTGCGACGGCAGACTTTATACTGAAAATTTCACCATGCGTCCGTGATGTTCCGGAACCGCATGATGAAATTCTGCCGCAGATGACATCGCTTATCTGTTGCCGTACATCTGTTCGTAATATTTCTGATATTCGCCGCTTGTCACATCCTTTATCCAGTCCTGATGTTCCAGATTCCAGCGTATTGTCTTTACTATTCCGTCGGCGAATTTTGTCTCCGGATACCATCCGAGTTCGTTCTTTATCTTTGTCGGGTCGATGGCATAACGCTGGTCATGTCCCAACCTGTCTGCCACAAAAGTGATCAGTCCGTCGTTTATCCAGTCAATTCTTATGTCGCCGTTCTCGTCGAGTTCCTGTTTCCTGAGCACTTTCCTGAGTTCCGGCTCGTTCTCCATCATGTCGTGGATGGTCTTTATTGTGAGTTTGACAATGTCGATGTTCTTCATCTCGTTGTGTCCTCCAACGTTGTAAACCTGACCGTCACGACCCTCCCGTACAACGAGGTCGATTGCCTTGCAATGGTCTTCAACGTAGAGCCAGTCGCGCACATTCTCTCCCTTTCCGTACACCGGGAGCTTCTTTCCTTCAAGTATATTGTTGATGATAAGGGGTATAAGCTTTTCCGGGAAATGGTAAGGACCGTAGTTGTTCGAGCATCGTGTTATGGTGACAGGCATGTGGTAAGTGTCGTGATATGCCATTACGAAAAGGTCGGCGCTTGTCTTTGACGCGCTGTACGGACTGTGCGGGCAAAGCGGAGTTTCCTCCGTGAAGAATCCTTCCGGACCGAGTGAGCCGTAAACCTCGTCGGTCGCAACCTGATGAAAACGCTTTCCTGCCTTCCATACAGGGTATCCGGCATCGTCCTTCCCTGTAACCCATGCCTTGCGTGCGGCATCCAACAGGTTCTGCGTTCCGAGGATATTTACCGACAGGAACAGCTGCGGGTCCTCAATACTCCGGTCTACATGGCTTTCTGCGGCAAAGTTTACGACATAGTCGATGTCGTTTTCGGCAAACAGTCTGTCAGCGAGTTCTCTGTCCCTTATGTCTCCGCGGACGAAGAAGCAACGCTCGTTGTCGATGTCGTCTTTAATTGTGCCGAGGTTTCCGGCGTAGGTCAGAAGGTCGAGCACAATGACTTTGATGTCCTCATTTTTGTACTTTCTGTGAAGCAGGTACTTGATGAAGTTCGCACCAATGAATCCTGCGGCTCCTGTTACAAGATAAGTCTTCATGTCTATATACTTTTTTTAATGATTTTTCCTTTTGCGTCCATATGCTCCGTGTGGTTATGTCCGTGGCGTCAAGTTGCCTGGACTTAGGTCATCATATGCGGCTTCTCCTTCATCGCCAGCGTCAGGAAGCAAGCCCGCGGCACACACCTCCGTATGCATGCATGTGTATGATAGGCGGCGGGACGTGCGTATTGCCGTTCTATCTGTCGTAATCGTTCTGTATCACTTTGCGCGGATCAGCCAGCGTGATGACCTCGCAGTCTTTGAAGCGGCTGCCGTCTATGGTCAGCCTTACGAGTGTCCTGTCCACGTGCCACCCCTGAAGTCCAGCCGCTCCCGGGTTGATGTGCAGCAGTCCGAGAGTCTTGTCATATTTTATTTTAAGTATATGCGAGTGTCCGCTTATGAACAGCTGTGGCGGTGATGCATATATTCTGTTTCTTATGCTTGCGTCGTAGCGTCCCGGATATCCGCCTATATGTTTCATAAGTACATCCACATCCTCGCACCTGAATCTGAGTATCTCCGGAAACATCCGTCTCAGTTCTCCTCCGTCACAGTTGCCGCATACGGCTCGAAGGGGGCGGAAGGCAGCCAGTTTTTCTGCGAGCTGTGTGGAGCATATGTCTCCGGCATGCCATATCTCATCGCATGTCTCAAAGTATTCCAGATATTTGTCGTCCCAATATGAGTGGGTGTCGCTTATTATTCCGATTCTTTTCATTGCAAACGTACTCCTTGGAAAGAAGTCATGGCACGGTTACAAGTCTTGCCATGCAAAGATAATGATATTATTTAAATGTAGCAAGCATGTATTTTGTTTTTATCCCCTGCGTCACGGTTATACTCCCCGGCAAGGGTCTGACGTCATGTTCTCTGCATCAGATTGCCTGCACGTCTGCAAAGGAACACGAGCAGCAGTGTAGTCAGAACGGCGGCAGCTGAATATGAATAGAAACTGAATGCGGCTGGTCTTGCAAGATAGTCTATCGCCGGTTCTTCGAGAAAGTAGAACAGCAGACTGTTTGTTCCGATGTAGCCAAGTATCCGGTTGCTGATGTTCACGTAGCGTACGGCGTTTATCATGACCGCAGAGAACAGCAGACTTGATATTGTTGGGTTGGGGTGGAAGTATTGCAGCAAGGCAAACAACAGTGTGCCCGGCAGGATGACATATACCGGCTGTATATGCCTCAGCTTGTCGTAGAAAAGGGCGGTTAACATGCCTGACGGGAAGTTGAGCACCGTGATGAACCACCACGGATCCATTCCTAACACGTAATTTGCCAGACAATAGTATGCCACGCACACCGAAGAGACTGCCAGCACGCATGCCCTTGGATTTCTGAAAACCTTGAATATGACGATGGAGAGGGCGTAAAGACCTATTATGACCTTATAGAACCACGCCTCGTTGGCAGGTGGTATGTCAAGAGAAAGAAACGATGTGAGCAGCCGGGGAGTAAGCTGACTGCTGTCATACAGTATATATATGATGAGGCTTACTGCCCAAAGCCACAGGTAGGGAATGAACAGTCTGATGAATTTGCTCCTTATGTATGCCCTGCCGGAAAGCCTGTTGCGTCGCAGCGAGAAGAACATCCCGAATCCTGAAAGAAACAGAAAGACGCCTGTGCCTCCATATCCCCACAGCCATCCTGTGCCCACACCGGCGAGCCAGCTGTCCGTGTGGCATCCGGGCATGTCTATGGCACTGAGGTATGTGTGGTGCACGATAATCATAATCATGCACACTCCTCTCAGGGCATAAGAGTCGTTTTTCTCCAGCAGACCGTGTACCTTCATGTACGTAGGCGGCTTATGTTGTCACATACCGAACTTTTTCCGGATGAAGTCCTTTATGAGTTCTTCGGTCTTTTCCATTCCGAGTATGCTCGAGTTGACGCACAGATCGTACGACGCGGAGTAGCCCCATTTCTTGCCTGTGTAGTAATTATAATATGTGGAGCGTTCGCTTTCCCTGTCGTTTATTATTTTCATTGCGGTCTCGGCTCCGCATCCGTGTCTTTTGGCAACGCGCTCTATCCGTTCCTTTATATCCGCCGTGATGAATATGTTGACGGTGTTCTCATATTCGCGCAGCACGTAGTCGGCACACCGTCCCACAAACACGCACGAGCCTTCCTGCGCCGCCTTGCGTATGGCATCGCTCTGAAACTGGAACAGACTTTCCTGTGACAGACGGTTGTTGTAGAATCCCGAGCTTGAGAGGAACGGCATGTGGGCGTAGAAGAACGACTTGAGGAATCCTTTCTGCTCATCGTTCTGCTCGAAGAACTTCTCACAGAAGCCGCTCTCCTTAGCCGCAAGGTTAAGCAGTTCCTTATCATAGAACTTGCATCCGAAGTCTTTGGCAAGCATCGAAGCGATGATGCGTCCGCCGCTTCCGAGCTGGCGGCCCACATTTATTATTATCTTTTTGTCATCCATTGGTGAGCTCTCTATATTGTTTTTTGAATTTTTTCATGTATAAAGCCATTATCCATGCGGCTATGATTGCCGCAATGGCGTCGGATGCCGGCATTGCCGCCCACACGCCGTCTATGCCGAACATATGTGGCAGAACAATGAGAAGCGGCAGCAGGAACAGCAGTTGTCTCGACAGCGAGAGGAATATGCTTATCTTGGCTTTGCCTATACTCTGGAAGAAGTTGGTCACCACCATCTGGTAGCCCACTACGGGGAACATCAACATGATGGTGCGTATGCCCTCTACAGACATGTCGATGAGTGTGGCGTCTGTTGTGAACAGCCTTGCGCACAGCTCGGGTATGACCATCGCGATGACGAATCCTGTGGTCATGATTACGGTCGCCGCTATCATCGCATACTTCAGAACCCGCATCATCCTGTCAAGCTGCTGCGAGCCGTAGTTGTATCCGGCGATGGGCTGCATGCCCTGGTTCAGACCCATGTTTATCATCACAAAGATGAACGCCACGCGGTTGGCGATGCCGTATGCGCCCACCGCAAGGTCGCCGCCATACTTCACCAGGCTGTTGTTTATGAATATCACGATGATGCATGCGCACACATTCATCGAGAAAGGCGACAGACCTATGGCTATGATATTTCTCGCGATGTCGCGGTCGGGACGGTATATGCCCCTGTGCAGGTGCAGCAGTTCGTTCTTGTTGCTCATTATATGCATCTGCCATACCAGCGCGGCTATCTGCGAGAGCACCGTGGCGTATGCCGCACCGCTTATGCCGAGACCGCATCCCCATATGAATATCGGGGCGAGAATGGCATTCATCACCACCGTGGCTATGGTTATGAACATGGCGTGTCTGGGCTTGCCTGTGGCGCGCAGCACGGCGTTTGTGCCGTAAAACAGCTGGCTGAACACGTTTGCCGCAAGGATGACTGTCATGTATTCGCGCGCATAGGGAAGCGTCTGATGGCTCGCTCCGAAAAAGCGAAGGATGGGGTCGAGAAAGAGAAGGCTGACAGCTCCCACCGCGATACCGATGACAATGTTGAGCGTCACGTTGTTTCCGAGAATGCGTTCTGCCGTCTTGTAGTCTTTCTGACCGAGTTTCACAGACAGATAAGTGGACGCACCTATACCTACGGCAGCACCGAATGCCGCTGTGAGGTTCATGAAAGGGAAAGTGATGGCAAGTCCTGAAATTGCCATGGCACCAACGCCTTGCCCTATGAATATGCTGTCAATCATGTTGTAGAGCGAGGCTGCCGTCATTGCTATGATGGCGGGCAGGGCATACTGCATGAGCAGTTTGCCTACCGGTTTGGTGCCTAATTCTAATGTTGCTTGTTTATTATCCATAATTAAAAATCCTGTGCAAAGTTACTGCAATTTGCAGATATACGAAATAAATTGGCTTTGTTTTTCAACCTTCAGCATTCATTTTATTTCCCGTTACGGACGGCACGGCTGCTATCCGATATACTTATATTATTTTGATGGAACACCTCTTGCAGATTCATGACATGATGCATAATTATGCAGGAAAACGTTCCTGAGAATGCATTAATATACATCGGAACGTTCAAATTAAGGCGGTATTTGCACAGAGAAGTCCGTCCGGCGGCAAATACGTGATTTTCGGGCGTTTTACGCAACTGTCTGTATGCCAACGGATTGTGTTTTTCAGTCTTCCTGTTCCGCCATTTCAGCTTTGTAGAAAAGGCTTTTCGGTGTTGCGGAAAAGGCTCTTTCGCGTTGCAGAACATGCTTTCCCGCATGCCGGAAAAGGCTGTCCTGTATGCTGAAAGGGGCTTTCCTGCGCCGGAAAAGCCGGTGTCAGACAGTGCCTGATGTGAAAAACCGCACTGCTGACGCATTTCCGGCATGCCGTGACAGCGTTTCCGATGGTTTGCGTTATCTGTTTCGCGAAAAAACAATGTCATGTTTTTTTACTTTCATAATGCATAAATATTCATCACCGTAAAGATGCTGCGGTATGTTTTCATTTCCGCATGGAGACAGCGTTGTACGGTGAATGATGTGTTACGTAAGGCGGTTTTTCGTGTAAAAAACAGACAGACGGAATATAAATTCCGCGCGGAATGGCGGATAGTTGAGAATATTTTATAAATTTGCATTATATGAGGCGTCTGTATGCCGTGACGGATGCATATGCCTGTAACGAGTGAGACATACAAACATTAGAGTAAGGATAGCCGATGATAAATGCTCTTACCTTATACGAGTTGAACAATATGGTGGCGGAAGTCATCAGTTCTGTGATGCCCGATGAATATTGGGTAGAGGCGGAAATATCGGAGATGCGCGTAGTGAACGGGCATTGCTACATGGAGCTTGTGCAGAAGGCGGAGGACACGAAGACGCCCGTAGCCCGCGCCTCGGCAAAATGCTGGCGCACACACTGGGCTCTTGTCAAGGCTGCGTTCGGACGTGTCACGGGGCGGGAGCTGAACACCGGGATGAAGGTGATGATGCGTGTGCATGCCGACTTTCACGAGGCTTACGGCTTCTCATGGATTGTCACAGACATAAATCCGGAATACACGCTCGGCGACATGGCTCGCAGGCGTCGCGAGATAATAGCCCGTCTGAAGGAGGAGGGTGTCCTTGAGCTGCAGAAGGAGCTTGTGCTGCCGCTCTTCACGCAACGTGTGGCGGTAGTGTCGAGCGACAATGCAGCCGGATATGACGACTTCTGCAACCAGCTGCACGACAACGGCAAGGGGCTTGCCTTCACTGTGAGGCTGTTCCCTGCGGTGATGCAGGGCGAGGCGACCGAACGGAGTGTGATAGCAGCCCTGAACGAGATATATTCGAGGGCGGACGAGTTTGATGTGGTGGTCATAATAAGAGGTGGCGGCGCAACGAGCGATTTGTCCGGCTTCGACACGCTGAGTCTGGCGGAGAACGTGGCAAACTTCCCTCTGCCGGTAATCGTAGGCATTGGTCACAACAGGGATGAGAGCGTGCTCGACATGGTGGCAAACCAAAGCGTGAAGACGCCCACGGCTGCCGCCGCGTTCCTTGTGGACAGGCTGGCTGCGGTGGCTGCGCAGGTGGACAGTGCGGCGGCGTTTGTCGCAAAATATGCCGCAGACATGATGGAGCGTGAGAACAGCCGCATAAAATATCTGTCCACGGTGCTGCCGTCGCTCTATGCCACGGTGAGAAACCGTGAGACTTCGGAGCTGGCACAGTTGCGCGACAGACTGTATGTCGCCGAGAGGCAGACGGCGGCAGACGAGAGAGCCCGGCTCGGGACAATGCCCCTGCGGCTTGCCGGAGCCGCGCGGCAGAGCATAACGGCAGGGCGTCACCGTCTGGAGATGCTCGGACAGCGCACCGAGGCGGTGGATCCGCAACGCATGCTGTCGCGCGGATACAGCATCACTCTGCACGATGGCAAAGCTGTGACCGACGCTTCCGCACTGGCGGACGGCGACCGTCTTGAGACGGTCCTTGCGAAGGGCAGGGTGGTTTCTAAGATAGAAAGAGTATCAAAAAACAGAAGATAGGACTTTATGGCAAAGGAAACGCTGAAATACGAAGAGGCTATGACACGCCTCGAGAATATTGTCGCGGACATGGAGAACGGCAATCTTGACATCGACTCGCTCTGCGAGAAGGTGAAGACCGCACAGAAACTCATAAAGATGTGCCGTGACAAGCTCACCCGTACGGATGAGGAGATAAGGAAAATACTGACAGACAATCAGTGAATGCAGTGTTTGCGGACACGAATTTATGGCTTTGGGGCATTTTCTGTGACAATTTGTTGCGGTAATGTATTTTTATTGCTAATTTTGTCTCTCGGTTGTTTCATCATATGGAATATATAAATAATTCATGGTTATGAAAGATATAGACTGGTCAGGTTTGTCGTTCGGATATGTTCCGACCGACTATAACGTGCGTTGTTGCTACAACAACGGCAAGTGGGGAGAGATAGAAGTGTGCTCAGACGAATATCTGAAACTGCACATGGCAGCCACCTGCCTGCACTACGGGCAGGAGGCTTTCGAAGGACTGAAGGCTTTCCGCTGTCCGGACGGGAAAGTGAGGGTGTTCCGCATGGACGAGAACGCCGCACGCCTGCAGAGCACCTGCCGCGGAATAATGATGCCGGAAGTGCCGACAGAACTGTTCTGCGAGATGGTGAAGAAGGTGGTGCGTCTCAATCAGGAGTACATCCCGACCTACGAGAGCGGGGCGTCTCTCTACATCCGTCCGCTGCTCATCGGCACCACGGCGCAGGTGGGCGTGCATCCCGCAACGGAATACATGTTCCTTATATTCGTAACTCCCGTGGGTCCTTACTTCAAGGGAGGATTCTCCACCAATCCTTATGTCATAATACGCGATTACGACCGCTCGGCTCCGCTCGGCACCGGTGTATACAAGGTGGGAGGCAACTATGCGGCGTCGCTGAAGGCAAACGCCATCGCACACGAGAAGGGCTATGCCTGCGAGTTCTATCTTGACGCCAAGGAGAAGAAGTACATGGACGAGTGTGGCGCGGCAAACTTCTTCGGTATAAAGAACAACACTTATGTCACGCCCAAGTCGACATCGATACTTCCGAGCATCACCAACAAGAGTCTGATGCAGCTTGCACGCGACTACGGCATGACCGTGGAGCAGCGTCAGATACCGGAGGAGGAGCTCGAGACATTCGAGGAAGCAGGAGCGTGCGGCACTGCGGCGGTCATCAGTCCTATCTCTTATATCGACGATCTTGACACAGGCAAGCGTTACGTATTCAGCAAGGACGGACAGCCCGGACCCATATCCAGAAAACTGTATGAGCATCTGCGCGGCATACAGTATGGCACGGAGGAGGACAGGCACGGCTGGACAACTGTGGTGATTGGCTGACCGTAAACGGTGATTGAACAGATAATGTCAAACTTTAAAAATAAAAGATTATGCTAAGTAAGAAAATAGAAGAGGCTATCAATGCCCAGATAAACGCAGAACTGTGGTCTGCTTATCTTTATATGTCAATGGCTGCATATTGCCATGCAAAGGGTAATCCCGGCATGGGCAAGTGGTTTGAGGTGCAGTTTCAGGAGGAACAGGACCATGCCAAGGTGTTTTTCAACTACATCATATCGCGCGGCGGCAATGTGACCCTTACTCCGATAAAGGCGGTGCCGACGACATGGGACTCCATTCTCGACGTTTTTGAGAGCACACTCGCACACGAGCGGAGCGTGACAGGGCTTATCAACAAGCTTTTCGCACTGACAACGGCAGAGAATGATTACGCCACCCAGAGCATGCTCAAATGGTTCATAGACGAGCAGGTGGAGGAGGAAGAGACCGCACAGACCATTATCGACAACCTGAAGATGATAAAGGACAACGGTTACGGACTCTATATGCTTGACAAGGAGCTTGGCGCGCGTTCTTACACACAGGCTGCGCCGCTGGCTGGCAAATAAGATATGTCAACTTATAGGGCGCATGTCCGGCAAACGGACAGGTGACCCGTTATGGTTAAAGGACGGACCGACATTACGCGAAAAGCGTGATTCCGGTCCGTCCTGCATATTTGTACAATCCTCAATCTTCCATGATTACATTGCCGTAGGAAATCTATGGACATTACAACGTGTTGCCTTCAGTAATGTCACTAAGAACAGTATGTGTGTCTGTGCCGGTGATTGTATCGGTACATATGAGCATATCCGCATGCCATCAGCACGTGTCTATGCGGTATTACGGTCGGTAATGGTGAGATGACACCGGTCTGTTAATGATTCTGTGGAGACATTCTGAAGTTGATAGGTATGCTGAGTTTGATGTTCACAGGTTTTCCTTTATTTGTCGCGGGAGTGAAGTCGGGTAGAATATCTATTATGCGCTCAGCCTCACTGTTGAGACATTCATGAGCTGGCTCTACCACAAGAGGATTGCACACAGAGCCGTCGGACTTAACTACAAAACTCACGATAACACGCCCCTCAATGTTGTGTCGCAATGCATATAGTGGATATCTCAGGTTTTGTGTGATGAATTCGTTCAGTGCGTCGAATCCTCCGGGATATTCAGGCAAGACGTCCGCATTCATAAGGACGTCTTTCTCTTTAATGCTATAGTCCCATGACGGTTTTATGTAACTGATGTATGTCGTCCCGTCCACAGTGGTTGTTTCCAGCGGAATGGACGTGGATGACTCATATTCAAGTCCCGGATTGAATGTGTAGTACACGATGTAGCGGTTGCCTCCGACGTGTTTCACCTCAAGACTTTTGAGCGCATCCTCACCGCTGTCCTGCGCTCTGATTATCTCATCCGACATTGACAGTCGTGTGGCTTTGGCTGTTTGTTTGATGCACTTGCGTGTCATGAATTCTTTCCTGATGTCTTCCGGTTTCTCGTCTGAATCAATGAATGTTGCGATATAGCGTTCGTAGAATTCGTAGATACGGGCTTTTGCTTCGGTGACATCCGGGTCTTCAGAGGTTGCTGCTGTATATCCGGACGTTGTGTTTTCCTTAGTTGGAGTTCCGGCAGGACGGGCTGTGACGCTCCATCCTGCCATGATAACTAATGCAATTATTGTGCTTCTCATATTCATAATCACTTTTTGAAGGGTGTTTCCTTTCAGAGTCGTTTGATGTCAGAGCGATATGCCTTTCTCCATGTCGAGTCTGCTGTCAGGATTTGTGGTGTTGGCTTGTGTCGCTTTGACGGGTATGTCGACTGTGTAATATGTGTCGTCGGAGGATATTTGCTGCTGAGGCAGAGTGTTTACCTGTGTGTAGAGAGCCTCTGCGGCGTCAGCGTCCTCCGGCGCATGATATATGCGGATGATGCATGAACGGTCTCCCAGGAACAATGTTTCCGGAATGCATTCAGCCAGCCCGCCTTCTTCGGTCAGTGCAATGTGCAATATCATATTGCAGTCCTTTTTTATGTAAAGGCGTGAGGTAATGCTCTGGAGAGTCTCCTTTGTCTTTGCCGGCATCTGGTTCAGAGACACCTGCTCCGACATGTTGTCGTGTTTTTTGAAGAATCTTATTGAATTGCTGACGAGCGGATAGTTGTCCATATTGTCGAAATGGATGTTGTCGCGTCCCAAAAGCAATCCTCTCGAACCGGAGGATTTCTCTTCCACCTTCTCGTAGTCCATGAAAACAACCTCGTTGTATCCGCGTGGTACGAATGAGATTCCGTGGAAGTCAGGCTTGAAAGTGTTTATCTTCAGATACACGTCAACGTTCCCGTCGTAGGCAGGATCTATGGAGTAATCGTTGTGCTCCACAATGCTGTCCGGCGATACTACCTCCCATCTTCCGCCGGCAAACTTCCCCGGCTTCTCCATGTTGGTGCGGAAACTGTACCACTCGTGGTCTTTGGTGTAGACCTTGAACTCAGGTATGTAGTAGGTGTGGCCGTTATGCTTGGTTACACGCTGCCACATCCCGACGGCGTTTTTCTCTATCTGTTCCATTTGTGTCTTTCGTTGACTGTCTTTGTCTGCTTTTTGGGCAATGGCGCAGCCGGCTGTTAATGCCAGTGCTATGACGGTTGCTGCAACTCTTTTTGTGTTCATAATCTTGTTGGTTTTATAATATTGTCTGTCTTTATGTTCTTGTTGTATGGTCACCTAATCAGGTAACCTCCTGTGTTCGTGGCAATCATGCTCATTCGGGTGTTTGTAGCCACCCCGTAAGCAGTGCCCGGTTTCCATTTTATTGATTCCAGTTTGTCTTTCATCCTTTGTTTCACGATGTCTTCTATAGGCTCTTCGTCTTTGGCTTTTATGTCGATGATGTTCACTTTACCTATGCTTCCATCGGAATAGACCATGAATGTTATCTCCGCCATACGGTCGCCAAGTCCCTCCACGTTGCGCATGAAGGTGTTTGTTGTGCTGTCCGGCAGTGTCTTGAAGGACGGCAGTTCATGAGGCTTCATGTCGTCGCGGTCGAAAATGAGCGAACTTATGTATTTTCTGATGTTGTTGTCTTTCAGCGGTGAAGTGAGGATATTGTCAATCACGTAACGTCCGTTGTTTATTGCAAGATGTACAGCCACATGCTTGTATTCGGCTTTCTTGGTGAAGAGAGCCTTGCCATATTCCACCATGTACCAGTTCATTTCGAGCGGCTGCACATTCAGTGTGCGCTCTGCCCAAGAGTCTGTTTCGCTGTTGTCAAGCAGTGTTTTCTCAATATCGTTTCCCATGCGTGAAAGCATATCGTCAGTGAAGTATGCGTTTCTTATATTGCTCTCAATGCTCTCGCCGTGCGGTGTGAGCGCATATATGCATGATGAATAAAGATTGTACAGAAAGCGTGTCGGGTCGGTGACATGCTGTTTGTCGCTCATCCAGTCTAACGGCATTGTCATCGCCATACTCACGGGTTTGCCGTCGATTTTAGCCGGACGCCATTTGGGCATTGTGTAGAATATGTCTTCCACACGTTTGTTTTGCTCCGCTGTGAGAGTTCCGATACAATGAACATCAGTCACGGTGCCGTCGCTCCTGACGATGAACCGCACCTTGACACGGTTGTCAGCCCGTAGTATATTGCCGATACTCTCCTGAATGTCACGCTTTGAACCGTTGTATACAGGTGCTTCGTCGGCATGTGTGTATACCTTTTCGTTTCTCAGCTTTTGTGACAGTTGGTTTGCCATACCGCGTTTTGTGTCTGTATAATCGCCTGAACTCTTGTCTGAGGATGTTGTCTTGTATAAGTCGGCATGCTTCAAAAGACCTCTTGGATATGTTTTCTGTTTGCTTTCATCATCTGACGGATTGTTTACACCTACTGATGTCATGTATGTCCGTCCGATATGTATCTTGCCGTTTCTGTCAATGTGGCATTCGTTCACTTTTATGAGCCAGGAGTTTGTCCATACTTTATAATGCCTGTTGAGGCTCCAGTTGTCCACGTCGCGCGCTTCTGAAATGTCGAATGTAAGCAGTGTGTCCGGGGCATTGCACGCCCTGCTCTCTATCGCGAACACAGCTTTAGGGCTGTCTTGACCTATTATTTTGCTGTCGGTAATATTCCCGTTTCCGTCGACAACGCTCAGGCGGTAGTCGGTTGATTCGTCACTGTGCATGTTGGTGAACGCCACTGTATATCCGTTTCGTAACGACATCTTTTGCCCTTTTCCTGCCATTGTCAAATCCTGATTTGATGCAGTGCTTATTGCTTTTACGCTTTTCAGATTGTCAAGATCCAAATCTTCTGTATCCTTGTCTGCTTGGTCGTCTGCCTCAAGAATCGGAATTTTTATGCTCTCTTTTATTCTTTCGACAATCTCCTTTCTGCTTTCTTCCATTTCGGTTGCTATTGCCTCTATTTTAGGACTGGCAAAGGCTATCAGTGCAAAAGTACTTGCCGGTATGATGTAAAGGTATTTGCATATGGTCCATCGTCTGGATTTGTCTCTCAGCATCATTATTATTCTGGATTTGAGTGACGTGTGTGAGAATCCGTTTGCGACGGTAAGGAAATGTGGTTTCGCAAGACGCGAAACAAGAAGCAGCTGATATTCCTTCATTTGTGTGCCCTGTCTTAACACGTGCTCGTCTGCCTCATATTCGTGAATGGCGCACAGGTCGTGACGCAACATCCAAAGAACTGGGTTGAACCACTGCAATGTCTCTGCAATTGCCATTACTATAATGTCCGCAGAATGATGGCATGCCACGTGTGCGCGTTCGTGTGCTACCACTGCGTTATATGACGGTTCGCTGGCGTCTTTTTCGCCTATGACGATGCTTCTCATCCAACTGAACGGCTGTATGTCGCCTTTGTGGCAGTATATTGTCGCGTTGTCGTCAAGCCTGCGTTTCCATATGCAGTCACGGTGTATGTATAGGTGCAGTGATATTATCTGTATTGTGCGTAATAAAAAGACAGATATTGTACCTATTATATATACCATGACCAGAATCAGAGGCAACATGCTTTTGCCTTCATTATGTTCTTGTGGAGAAGCAATATCACTTTCTGTATTTCCCGTGTATGCCGTTATGGCATTCTCGTTTATGCCAGATTGGATTTTACCGGTGCTTTCCTGACCATTCTGAACCATCGGGGTCTGTGACAGCGCATTGTCGAGATAGTCCGTTGTTATTTCTCCTATTCTTGCGCTGTTGGTGCTTATGCTCATCACGGAAGCGTTATTCCATTCTATGTGTATTGACGGAATGATGAACGATACGGCAAGTATCGACAGCAGTACAATACGGTTCAGGCGGTGTCTTTTCTCATTTCTAAGGAATAGGGAAAACGGCAGGTACAGTATGGTAAGGCATAAAGCTGACTTTATAGAATATATAATGAGAGATACCATAGGCTTGAATATTTAGTTATGGTTTATTTTTTAGCTGAGGTTACGGGCTGTCTTTTCTATTTGCTGTTTATCAGTCGGATGAGTTCTTGGAGCTCATCGTCATTCAGATTCTCGTTTTTCACAAAGAAGGACACTAACGATTTGAATGAGCCTCCGAAAAAGGTGTTCTTCATTTCGTTCGTTTCCAGTTTCAGGTATTCGCTTTTGCTTATGGAAGGATAGAAAACAAAGTTCTTCATACCTTTGTTTTTTTCGTATTTGACGAAACCTTTTTGCGTCATGATTCTCAGAAAAGTAGCCAACGTGGTGTAGGCTGGCTTAGGGTCGGGAAATACAGATAGCAGTTCGTTTATGGTGGCTTTTTGTTTCTCCATGCTCCATAACAGTCCCATAATCTGTTTCTCGTGCTGTGTCATTTTTCTGTTTTTGTCCATAAATAGAGTTGTTCTGGTTTCATGTTTTTGCAAAGATATAGATTAAAAATATACAGAACAAACATTCTGTTATTAAATTTTTAGTAAACAAATGGTTTTAACTTTTGTTTTTAGTAAATGAATATCATATGACGGTTTTTATATTAATTATACCAGCTATCTGTATTATTGGTGCATATGACAGTGAAAACAGCAGCTTTTGTTTTGTATTATGCGTGATTTACAGTAACTTTGTCATCAAAAAACTATACGAAAATATGGGTAGGGGAAAATTAGAGAAGTTTGCTGATATGGAACGGTATGAGAACGTTTTCGAGTATCCGTATCATGTGATGGAGCAGAAACCTTTTGATATGAAAGGACAGTGGCGCGAACGATATTTTAAGAACGACGGACCGATTGTGCTCGAGTTGGGATGCGGACGAGGCGAATATACCGTGGAACTGGCAAAGCGTTTCCCTGAAACAAACTTCATTGGAGTTGACATAAAAGGTGCAAGAATGTGGAGCGGAGCGACCCAGGCTCTTGAAGAAAAGCTGCCTAATGTAGCATTCTTGCGTACTAATATAGAAATAATAGACCGGTTCTTTGACTGTGATGAAGTGCAGGAGATATGGCTGACGTTCAGCGATCCTCAAATGAAAAGCGTCCGAAAGCGTCTTACGAGCACATATTTCATGAACCGTTACCGTAAATTCCTGACTGACGGAGGGCTTATACACCTTAAGACTGATTCTAATTTCCTGTTTACATATACTACATATATGATACAGCGAAACAGTCTTCCTTTGCTCTTTTCTACAGAAGATCTTTACCATACAGAGGGACTTGACGAGCAGACACGCAACATTCTGGGTATTAAAACATATTATGAGACCCAGTGGATAGAGCGAGGATTGAATATCCGTTATATGAAATTCAGACTTCCACATGGCGGTGAGCTACATGAGCCTGATGTGGAGATTCCGCTCGATGAATACCGTAGTTACAAGCGTACAAAGCGCAGCGGACTATCTGTAGCGAAGTAACTGTATACAATCAATGAGTGGTTGTATATTCCGGTTATTCTTCTCTATATATATAAATAATGTATATGGAGCTGCAATAACATATTTTTTATATATTTACAATTTTATAATGACATTTTTTTTGACTTATAGTGCTACTGAATTGTTATTAATATAAAAGCCAAAATTGTATATTACATGGACAGAAGAATTTTATTTTTTGCATCTCTATTGCTACTGGCTGGAGTGTCAGAGTTGTGGGCAGACACAAAGAAAGAGCCGGTGTCGTATGTCAATCCTATGATTGGAACAAGCGGTATGGGGCACACTTTTCCGGGAGCTTGTGCTCCGTTCGGAATTGTCCAGCTCAGTCCTGAAACCGACACAATACCACAGAACATAGACGGACGTTATGTTGGGAAAGTGTATGCATACTGTGCCGGTTACCAGCATGATGACCCGACAATCGTCGGATTCAGTCATACACATCTCAGTGGAACCGGACATTCTGATTTGGGAGACATTATGATAATGCCCCAGACAGGTGCGCTGAAACTTAATCCAGGTACAGCCGACAAGCCTGAAAACGGTTACAGGTCGCGTTTCTCACATGATACGGAAATCGCAGAGCCGGGATATTATGCCGTTACTCTCAGCGATTATAACATCAAGGCGGAGATGACGGCTACACAGAGAGTAGGTGTCCACCGTTACACTTTCCCTCAAGGCAATGACTGCCGTATAATCCTTGACATGCTGCATGGCATCTATAATTACGACGGTAAGGTGTTATGGAGCAGTCTGAGAGTGGAGAATGACACATTGATTACAGGTTATCGCATAACCAACGGTTGGGCTCGTTGCAACTATACTTATTTTGCGATGTCACTAAGCAAGCCTATAAAGGATTATGGATATAAGGACATGAAGACTCCCAAATATCAAGGTTTCTGGCGGAAGTTCAATGTCAACCGCAACTTTCCGGAGATTGCGGGGCGCGATATAGTGGCTTACTTCAATTTCGACAACAGCGATTCACAGCCGCTTGTCATTAAAGTGGCATTGTCGGCGGTAGGGACAGACGGCGCGTTGAAGAACCTTCGTGCGGAGGCTTCAGGCAAATCCTTTGACCAGATTCGTACAGAGACCGAAGGACTTTGGAATCATGAGCTCGGGCTAATAGAATGTGAGGGAACCGATGATCAGAAAGCCATGCTCTATACGTCGCTTTATCACACTATGATCAATCCTTCCATATACATGGATGTAGACAGAAGATACCGTGGACTTGACGGTAATATACATGTCGCAGAGGATTTTGACAATTATACCATATTCTCTGTCTGGGATACTTATCGTGCGCTCCATCCGCTTCTCGGGCTTATAAAGCCAGACCGTAATACGGATATGGTCAAGTCGATGATAGCCCATCAGCAACAGAGTGTGCACCATATGCTGCCCGTCTGGAGCCTTATGGCAAATGAGGGATGGTGTATGACAGGCTATCATGCCGTAACTGTTTTGGCAGACGCGCTTGTAAAAGGTGCTGATATCGACCGCGACGAAGCGATGAAAGCTATGGTTGAAACAGCCACCTGCCCTTATTATGAGAGTCTTGGAGACTATATGAGGCTCGGTTATGCACCGTTCGACAAGAACGGCACAGCCGCTTCGAATACTCTCGAGTATTCTTTTGACGACTGGACCATATACAGTGCAGCCAAACATTTGGGAATGGAAGATATTGCGCGGCAGTTTGAAAAGCGTGCGCTTAATTATCGTAATACATTCGATAAGAGCATCGGATTCGCCAATGCGCGCTATTCCAACGGTTCATTCAAGAAAGACCTTGATCCTTACCAGACATCCGGTGAAGGTTTTATCGAAGGCAATTCGTGGAACTTCTCGTTCCAGGCGCCTCAGGATGTGGATGGTCTGATAAGTCTGTTTGGAGGAGACAAGGCGTTCATAGGTAAGCTGGACAGACTTTTCGAGATGGATCTTCCTGCCAAATATTATGAGCACAATGAAGACGTTACGGCAGACTGCCTCGTCGGAGGATATGTTCATGGCAACGAGCCAAGCCATCATATACCTTATCTCTATGCGTGGACGTCACAGCCATGGAAGACCCAGACATGGATGCGCACTATTATGAACAAGATGTACCGTAACCATATACGCGGTCTGGGAGGCAATGATGACTGCGGTCAGATGTCCGCATGGTATATCTTCTCGGCTATGGGCTTCTATCCGGTTTGTCCCGGAAGCGACCAGTATGTGTTGGGTGCGCCATATCTCCCGTATATGGATGTAACCCTTTCTAACGGAAAGCACATCATCATCAAAGCTCCGAATGTGAGCGACAAGAACAGATATGTGCGCAGTGTGAAGATAAACGGCAAGCCATACTCAAAGATGTATGTCACTCACTCAATGCTTGACAGCGGATGCGAGATTGAGTTTGTCATGGGCAGCAAACCAAACAAGAAACGCGGTCTGGCTGAATCAGACAAGCCATACTCAATGACAAAAGGAGCATAAGCGCCTTTACGGTTTTGCGATAAAAAAAGGAATCATATAAAAACATTAATAACAATGAAAATCAGAAAGACTATTACAATCGCCGCTTTGGTTGGCGGTATGGTGATGTTCACGGCATGCGGAACATCCAAAAAGGCTGCTTCAGCCGGTAAGTGGGAAAGCTTTAAGATTAAAGACATCTTTTTTGACGATCAGGCTCCTGACAGCAAGGGCTCGAAAATCTATCATGCCATTATTCCCGACCCTGAGGCTTATATAAACAAAGTGTCGCGTGAGGTGCTCAACACTCTCTATTTCTCACCAAAAGACAGTATTCCCGCATTGGAGAGACTGCACTATAAGCTGGAAGACACAAAAGGTATCTCGGCAAAGGGTGGCGGCAACGGCTATGTGGACATATTCTACAGCACGCGCCATGTGGAGCGTTCGTTTGCCAATAACGACACGGCTCGTGTTGATTTTGAGACAAGAGGAGTGTTGCTTCATGAGCTCACCCACGCTTTCCAGCTTGAGCCGCAGGGTATTGGCAACTATGGAAACAGCAAGACGGTATGGGCGTTCATCGAAGGAATGGCTGATGCAGTGCGTGTTGCCAACGGCGGTTTCCACGGTGAGCAGGATCGTCCTAAAGGCGGCAATTATACTGACGGATACCGTCATGCAGGCTATTTCTTCGTATGGATAAGAGACCATAAGGACCCTGACTTCCTGCGTAAGTTCAACCGTTCTACTCTTGAGGTCGTTCCATGGTCGTGGGACGGAGCCATAAAACACATCCTCGGCGATAAATACACCATGGACGGACTGTGGCATGAATATCAGGTTGCCGTAGGCGACATAAAGGAATAAAAACATAAAAAGGAATGAGAAAATACGTATTAATGACAGTCATGGCTTTGTCCATGACTGTTTACGCAAATCAGGATGGTGGCGCGCGCCTTATAGACTATGTCAATCCGTTTGTCGGAACAGACGGATATGGCAATGTGTATCCGGGCGCGCAGATTCCTTTCGGAGGAATACAGATAAGTCCGGACACGGACGAGCATTTCTATGATTGCGCTTCCGGCTATAAGTGGAACAGACAGTCCATACAGGGATTCTCGCTCACTCATCTCAGCGGAACAGGCATTCCGGACCTCGGTGACTTTCTTTTTATGCCCGGTACGGGCGAGATAAAGCTCAATCCTGGCACCGATGAGAATCCTGACGAGGGCTACCGCTCACGTTTTTCACATGAAGAAGAGAAAGCCACTCCGGGATATTACGGTGTTATGCTGAAGGATTACGGGGTGAAGGCAGAGATGACCTCTGCTGTGCGAAGCGGCATGTTCCGCTTCACTTATCCCAAGTCTGACAAGTCGTTCATTCTTATTGATCTCAACCACACGTTGTGGCAGAAATGCGTTTGGTCCAACATACGCGTCGAGAACGACAGTGTCGTGACCGGCTATAAGCTTGTGAAAGGATGGGGACCGGAGCGTCACATCTACTTCAGGGCTGTATTCTCCAAACCGTTGAAGAATTTCATGATTTATCAGGACCAGAAACCTGTGATATACAACACGTCCCGTTTCCGCAGCAACCGCGAGGCATGGGGACCTAACATCATGTTCACAGCCACATTCTCTACGGATGCCGACGAGGTCGTTACGGTCAAGACATCAATCTCCGCCATCAGTACCGACGGGGCGGCTCTCAATATACGTGAGCTCGACGGCATGACTTTCGACAGTGTCAAAGCCCTTGCCGAGCAGAAGTGGGAGAAAGAACTCTCCACGTATACCATAAAGGGAACACGCGAACAGAAAGAGACTTTCTACACATCAGCATATCATGCCGCGCTGTGTCCGTTTGTATACAATGACGCCGACGGCTCTTATCTCGGACTCGACAAGAACGTCGAGAAAGAGAGCGGGTTCACAAACCGCACCGAGTTCTCGTTCTGGGACACGTACAGGGCATTCCATCCGCTGATGAATCTTGTGCATCAGGACATTCAGGCGGATGTGGCAAACTCCATGCTTGCACATTATGACAAGAGTGTGGAGAAGATGCTGCCCTACTGGTCGTTTGACAGCAATGAGACATGGTGCATGATAGGCTATCATGCCGCGGCTATATTGGCAGACATGATATGCAAGGACGTCAAGGGATTCGACCACGAGCGCGCCTTCGAGGCAATGGTAACAACAGCAATGAACAACAACTACGACTGCCTGCCTGAGTACCGTTCGCTCGGTTATGTGCCGTTCGACAAGGAGGCGGAATCGGTTTCGAAGACATTGGAATATGCCTACGACGATTACGCCATAGCACAGGCTGCGAAGAAACTCGGCAAGAATAAGGAATACGAATACTTCATGAACCGTGCCATGAGCTATCAGAACATCTATGACAGTCAGACGGGATACATGCGCGGCAAGGACGTTAACGGCAAGTGGCGCACTCCGTTTGCCCCTGTGGCTTATCAGGGACCGGGCTCGGTTCATGGCTGGGGCGACATCACGGAGGGCTTCACCGTGCAGTATCATTGGACCGTGCCGCAAGATGTCCAGGGGCTTATCAATCTGATGGGACGCGATCTTTTCCGCTCAAGACTTGACTCGCTGTTCCTTTACGAGTTGCCCGAGGACATACCGGGAGCACACGACATCCACGGACGTATAGGCGCATACTGGCACGGCAATGAGCCTTGCCACCACGTTGCCTATCTTTACAATTACATAGGCGAGGGATGGAAGTGCCAGAAATGGGTGCGTGAGATTGTCGACAGGTTTTATGGCAACAAGCCGGGATCGTTGTGCGGAAACGACGACTGCGGTCAGATGTCGGCATGGTACATATTCAATTGCCTCGGCTTCTATCCTGTGTGCCCGGGCAGCGGATACTACAACATCGGCTCGCCTGCGCTGCCTGCCGTCGACGTAAGGATGAGCAACGGCAGCCACATCAGAATGACTGCCAGAAATTGGAGCAAGGATGCCGTATATATTAATAAGGTGTATGTCAACGGAAAACGCTACACCAAGTCGTATCTCACATGGGATGACGTGAAGAACGGCATTGATATAGAGTTTGTCATGAGCAAGAAGCCCAACCGCAAATGGGCTGTGGCAAAGGACGACATCGCTCCTTCCGTGTCGGTGGAAGGCAAGACTGTGGCATATAAGCATGGCATGCGTCTCTGATGCATACTCGTATCAGGACATCACTGATATCATTGAGGACGGAGCCCAGGGGTTCCGTCCTTTTTTGTTTGCGCCGGTGTGTAGTGACATTTTGCACTTCCCTTCTTGTCATATCAAGCGGATGTTCAAAATGAATTGCCGTCATATTGTGTGCTGTTCAGCAGCTGCATTTCAAAGTCCGATGATGAATTGTAGCGGGCTACACTACCGATGAGACTCTGGAATGAAGCCCAGAAGAACGCACAGGATGATGGCAAAGATGTATATAACATATGAGTAATTTTATAATATCGGTTAATTTTGAACAGCTACTTATAATATTTATTGTAACTTTGCCATGAAATATCCTTTAAAAGCCATCATTGCCGCAAGTGTGTGGTGGCTTTGCGCAGAGTCAGCCCGGATGCGGGAGACTTGCATGTTACAGTTTCGGGCACGATATTTGCATACATTTTATTCATATATTATATTACGGATTTCAATCAATAAAGCAATACAGATATGGTAATATATCCTGAAATAATAAGGAAGGCACTGGAAACAGTGATATATCCCGGCACGAAGAAGAACATCGTGGAAAGCGGGATGCTTGCCGACAATATGAGAATAGACGGCATGAAGGTTTCGTTCTCGCTCATTTTCCCGCGCGAGACAGATCCTTTTCTCAAGTCGGTTGTGAAGGCGGCAGAGCACGCCATCCATTTCTACGTGTCAGAAGAGGTCGGGGTGACGATAACCACTGAGTTCACCTCAAAGGCACGTCCGAAGCCCGGAAAGATGCTGCCACATGTGAGGAACGTTGTTGCTGTAAGTTCAGGCAAAGGCGGGGTAGGCAAGAGCACCGTGGCTGCCAACCTTGCAATAGCACTGGCAAAGCTGGGCTATAAAGTAGGAATACTCGACACTGACATCTTCGGTCCGTCGCTTCCGAAAATGTTCGATGTGGAGCATGAGCGCATTTACAGCATAGAGAAAGACGGACGCACACTCATCCAGCCGCTGGAGAAATATGGAGTGAAGCTTCTCAGCATAGGCTTCTTCGTGAATCCCGACACTGCGACTCTATGGCGCGGAGGCATGGCTTCAAACGCCTTGAAACAGCTCATAGCCGATGCCTACTGGGACGAACTCGACTACTTCATTCTCGACACGCCGCCGGGAACGAGCGACATTCACCTTACGCTGCTGCAGACGCTTGCCATCACCGGTGCGGTTATAGTCAGCACGCCGCAGGACGTGGCTCTGGCTGACGCGCGCAAGGGCATCGACATGTACACAAACGACAAGGTGAACGTGCCGATTCTCGGACTTGTGGAAAACATGGCGTGGTTTACACCCGCCGAACTGCCGGAGAACAAGTACTACATCTTCGGTAAGGAAGGCTGCAAGAAGCTCGCAAAGGAAATGAATCTGCCGCTGCTCGCGCAGATACCGATAGTGCAGGGACTTTGCGAAAGTGGAGACGAAGGACAGCCGGCAGCACTCAACAGCGACTCCATTCTCGGTCAGGTGTTCCTCAATCTTGCGCAGGCGGTGGTGACGGTGGTCAACCGCAGGAACAAGGAAATGGGACCAACGAAGATAGTAGAGGTGAAAAGCTGAGGCGCGGATGCCGCATGCGGCATATTTTAAACGGTGCCCGTAGAAGCCTGATGTATATGGCTTTTGCGGGCACTGTTATTTTTTATTCATCATCTTATAATGATGTCGTCAGTGGAACTGGTTGAGACTGCCTTTCCGCAACCTCTCACATGATTGTCCTTCAGCTCCACATGCCTTGCGTTGCGTACGACTATGCCGCAGTCGTTGGAGCCGTTGCCTATAATTGTGTTGCCGTATATGCGTATGTTCTCATGCAGGAATGTGTTGTCAGTCTGCGGTGCGTCTATCACCACGGCTATGCCCGACGCGCCGAATTGGGTTCCTGCGCCGAGTCCGCAGTTCACCATCACGTTGTCTGCAATGGTGACGTCCTTTGCATGACTGCCTTCTTTCCAGCCCGACTCCGCACCCACGTGGACAGCCGTTCCGGTGCATCCTCGGAATATGTTTTCCTTTATTTCCACCCCGCGTGTCTTTACAAGCACTCCGCGAGCCATCTGTCCCCATACCGAATTGCGGCAGAAACTGAGTCTCGGAAGTTTGGATGCGTTAAGCAGATAGTATTCTCCGAAATTCTCGGGCAACTCTCCGTCCAGCCTCACCTTCACGTCCTTTGCTTTAGGAGAGTGTTCTACGTATGTCACCCTTAATGTCTTTTCAGGCACGAGTGTCGCTATGCGTACAAGCTCAAGGCTGTCGCCGACCTGTGGTATGTCAGCCATCTGCGCGTGGGTAAATGTGGGTGAGCGCAACTGCAGCGTGACCGTGCCGTCCTCAACGGAAGCTATGTTGTGATAGTAGCCATGCACGTTTGTGGCGTCATCGCCTTGTCCGCGGAAGCTGCATTCGTCGAAGCTGATGTGTCCGCGGCACGATGCGAAGTGCGTCGCGTCTGTGTTGGTGGAGAACACGAATCCTTCTGCCGGACTGACAGACAGCCGGTGTATTGTTATGTCGGTGCTGTCGAATCCTACGATTCCCATGCCCGGCTGTGAGTGTATTGTCACTCCATCAAGTGTTGTCGATGTGCTGTTGCCTATGAATATGGCAGGGCGGAAGTGGAAGGAGTGCAGGGCTGCAATGTAAGCGCCCCGAAGCCGTTGCGGCAAGTGCCCTTCAAATTCCACACGGTTGTTGCCCAACAGTCTGCGTCTGGGGAAGTAGAACGGTTCTGCGTAGAATCCGCTTATGGAACTGTCCCACAGTGTCATGCGTGTTATCGGTATGTCATCGGTTATGATGCGCCTTTCTTCAAATTGAACGACGAACGAGTTGTCCTTTATTTCCTGCACAATGCCCTGTGAGAACGGCTTGTGCTTGTAGTCGATTGTCAGTCCGCGTACTGTAAGGTTGCGGCAGTCGGTGATGGACAGCGGTTCCATCCATCCCTCACACATCAGTATCGCGCCTGTCGCCTCGATGGTGACGGAGTCTGAGCCGTTGAAGTCGAGTCCGCGCACGTATGGGTAATACGGCGTGAAAATCACTTTCTCAGGGTCACCGCCCATTTTTCCTGACAGCACCTGCTGTTCCAGTTGTTCGGCTGCGGCGTCACGCAGGCGGTATGTTCCGGGCGGAACAGTAAGAGTCGTACCGGGATGGCGGCGGCAGTACTCGGCTGCCTTGCGCAGTGCGCGGGTGTCATCCTTGCCGTCATCGGGCTTCGCTCCGAATTCAAGTACGGAGACATTCTTGGCTGTAACCGGCAATGTGTGGAGTCCGGACAGCATTAATGCGAGCATAAAAAGTTTTACGATTGTGAGGTGTCTCATGGTTCTTTGTTTTATGTTTGAGCACAAAATTATAAAATTATATCGTATTACGCATGTCTTATATTCATTATTTCCCGTATATACAATCTGTTTAACTCTGATTAACAATACTCCTTTTTTGATTCACATCGTTATGCGTCATGCTGAATATGTCATATTACTTCATATGAATGACGTGCTGTTGTACTGTCGGTCTGTTACCGTTTTTGTCGCTGATGCGTCGTACTGCTGCTGCCAATGTGTGTAATCAGGATGCCGTCGGCAGTAGGGAAGAGGGATGGGATGCATGCTATTCCCAATCGGTGGTCGTACCGCCAAAGCCGTTTTTCCGCTTGATTATCGGCTCTTCATGCCTCTTGCGCACTGATGAGTTTATCTTGTCTCGCGGTTTTTTCTGTTGTATTCTGCCATATCTCATACTGAACGGGAAGCCAAAACGGAGGGAATTTGTATTTGATACGGATGAATTACGTTATCCGAACCGGTATGATTGAGCGAGAAATCGGCACAGACGATAATGAATATGCGGTCTGGTCAGTGTATATTTATGCAGTGTTGAAAGTAAAAAATTTTGACAGTACAGATTCGCAAAAGAGAGTTCCGCAACACGGTCGTGATGTTTCCGGGCAGGGTAGGTGAGCATTCCGGATTTGCCATTTGTACAGCCGGAAAGCCCGTTTGACAGTTAAAACCTGTCAGGAAACGGCTTTTTATGCATGTCTGTATGTATTGCAAGTTTGCGGAACGGTGCCTATTATGTGCCGGAAAAGGCTTTACCGGTGTCTGAAAGAGGCTTTATGGCATGCCGGAAAAGGCTTTCTTGTATGGCTGTGGAAGCAATGTCAGTGCCGCGCAATGTTTATTCTGTTGATTATCAGTGTATTCCTGAAAATGCCGAAAACTCGCGTATTTGCCGGAGGAATGGCTCTCGCTTGAAAATATTGCAGTATTTCGAAGATATGGGTGCATAAATATGCAGTGACGGGAGGTATATATGCATATTTATGCACAGCCGTTTTTTCTTTTTGCAGCGCACTGCGGCGCGTCTCATTCCGCGCTTTCCGGTGTCGCCTTTTTGCCGTCGCGGCTGTCTTTTGTTTCGGCAGCCATCTTTCTGTATACCATGCATGCCGTTATGAGGTATACGGCTGACTGTATCCACAGACAGATATATTCGGTTTTTATATCGGAGAATGTCGCTCCCATACTGTTCATCTTGATGAACGCCTGTATGCCGAATGTGGACGGGAATATGTAGGACACGTATTTCCAGAACTCCGGAATGTTGGTCGCTGGCCATGATATGCCTGATATGAAGAGCAGCGGCACTGACGTGAACACGACAAGCAGCATCACCTCCTCGCGCTCTTTCATGAACACAGAGACGGTCATCGCAAAGAAGATGCACGCCAGCAGATAGGGCAGAAGGAACATGGCGAAGTCGCCGGGGTGAACGGTGTGTATGAAGTTGAATATGCGGGGTATGCCCAGAAGTACGTATGTGGCGAGCACGGTGAACATTGCGAGATAGCACAAAGTCTTGCCTGCCACTACCGGAAGGAGCGCGGTGGGTTTGGGAGCGAACATGTGGTGTATTTTTGAGGGTCTTCTCTCTCTGACCGTACCGTTGCGCATTCCGATGCTCAGCAGCAGCACCTGCTGTATGATGAGTATGAGAACACCGGGAAGAATGAAGCTGCCGTATCCGCCGGTTGAGTTGAACATTGCCACCTCTTCAATGTTGATGGGGCTTGTCGTTATCTCGTCCTCGCGGTCGGTGTGGTTGCCTGACACGCTCTTCTGTATGTCTGAGTTTATCTCTCCGATGACTGTTGTGGTGGTCTGATATATGGCTTTGTAGGTGAGCATGAGTGCCATGTTGCAGTAAAGGCTCACTGTTGACTGTTCCATCCGGCTGACGCGGGTCTCAAAATCTTCCGGTATATATATCACTCCGTAGACCTCCTGTAGACCGATAAGCCGCCGCGCCTCTTCAAGGCTTCCGCAGCGGTAGGCTGTCTCAACGTCGGGTGAGGCGTCGAGCATGCTTGTAAGCTTGCGGCTGAGTTTGCTGTCAGAGTTGTCGACAACGGCAACAGGAACATCGCGCACTACTTCGTTGTTGTATATCCACGAATAGAGCAGCGGATAGAGCAGTGGCAGCAATACGGTGAATATGAGCAGACCCTCGTCTCTGACTATCTTCTTGGTCTCGTCTATCCATATTGTGCATATGTCGTTTATGATGGCTGTTATCTTGTTCATGTTACCTTTCGTCATTTTTATGGGATGTATACGTATTCCGATATTGCCTTATTGAGGCGCGGAAGTACGAAAACCGGCAGTGCCGCGAATATTATCAGCGCCACTATGTTCTGCCATACGTCTGCCATGGGCATGCCGTTGAATATGCTTATCTGATAAATCATGAAGAAGTGGCGCAGCGGGAATATCGCAGAGAGCAGCTCGAGCTGCGGATCCATTGCGAACGTCGGGAAGGCTGTGCCGGCAAGCGAGAAGCCGAGCACGGCAAGTAGTGAGCATACGCTCATGGACATTCTCATGGACGGGAATATGCCGAAGAAGAACAGACCCAGTCCTTGAGCCGAGAGTACTGACAGCAGTCCGAGTAACGCCATCGGCAGAATGCCGCCGGGATGAGGGAAACCGAGTACGCCGAATACATACAGCATGTAGGCATATATTATAATAAGGTGGATGACAAACTGTGGCAGCAGTTTCCCCAGAATGGCTGTCATGATGTTTCCTCCGGCTGTGGTAAGCCATTTGCGGGCGGTGCTTTGTTTCAGCTCACTGCCGACGGAGTAGGCTGTTATGAGGAAAATGAACAGAAACAGACAGCCGGGAATGAGTGTCGTGCTGAGGTAAATGTTGTAGTTCACCCAAGGGTTGTTCACTGCGTGGAAGTCGAGTGTGACTGGCTGCAGGAACGTGCTTATCTGTTCTCCTGTGTATCCTTTTGCCGACATTGTGGCTGAACCGACTGACGCGGAGCCGAGCATTGAGATGGTTTTGAGGTCGCGGAACACAAGCGATCCTGCTGTCAGTGACGTGTTGCTGTAGTAGAATGATATTTCGGGGCGGCGTGCCGACAGCAGTTTGTCGGTGGTTCCTTGCGGAAAGAGCATGAAACCGTATATCTCGTTCTGTTGCATCGCGCGCCGCGCCGCGTTGAAGTCTTTGTAGTGTCCCTGTACCCTCGTTCCAGAAAAAGCGTCGAGGGTCCTTGTGAGTTTGCGCGTTGTGGCTGTGTTGTCGAGGTCTACGATGCCGACAGGCAGTTCCTTCGGCTGTCCTTCATCCATGAGTGAGGTGAAGAATATGGTCACTAACAGCGGGAACACAACCATGCACAAGAGATAGACCGGATTGGATTTCAGTCTGGAACACTCTCTTGCCGCAAGGCGGAAAACACGGTTTATGAGTCTGTCACTATGCACTTACTTTTTCTTTATTATAAGCGACATTCCCGGACGCAGCCCGTCTATCCTGTCCAGTGGGCGTGCCTTAACCTCAAATGTTTTCAAATCGTATTCTCCGTTTGACTTTGTCGCTTTCCATGTGGCATACGAACCCTGGTCCTTGATGTAGTATACCTTCATTCTTATTTCCTTGTTGAATGCCGGCAGAAAAGCCTTGAAGACGCTGCCGTTCTTCATGCCTTCAAGCTGGTCCTCGCGTATGTTGAATGTTCCCCACATGTCGTTGAGCTGGGATATTGACATTATAGGTGAGCCGGCGCCTATCAGTTCGCCGGTCTTGGGATATATGTCGCTCACCTCGCCTTCCATCTGCGCGATCTGCATTGTCTCGTTTATGTAGGAGTTCACTTCCTCTACGGCACCTTTGGCTCTGTCCACCTGTGCGGCGGCTGCCTTCTTCTCTTCCTGGCGTGCTCCGTTCACAGCCATGTCATACTGGCTCTGTGCCGCTTTTGTCTGTGCCTCGAGAGCCTTGTAGTTGGCAAATGCCTCGTCGCGTTTCTGCGCAGTCATCACGCCTTCGTCGAACAGACGCTGCACTCGTTCGTATGATTTCTTCGCTATGTCAAGTCCTGCTTTTGCCTGCTGGAGCAGTGCGTATGCGGCGCGTACCTGTTCCTTGCGGGCACCGTTGTTCGCCATCTCGCTCATGGCTGCGGCTGCGTTCTCTGCCGATTCAGCCTGCATCATCTTTGCCTTCACGTCAGGTGCGTCGATGATGGCAAGTGTGTCACCGGCTTTCACGTAGTCTCCTTCTTTCACGCGCAGTTCGAGTACGCGTCCGGGCACTTTGCTTGATACCCTGTATTCAGACACTTCTATCTGTCCCTGTATTATCTCCGGCTCTCTTGCCATGGCTATAGTGCCGATTATTACAGCAACTGTTATTGCAGCAACGGATATTGCTATCGCAATAATTATATTTCTCCTTTGTGTTTTTTCTGACATAACGATTCTATTCTAATATACCAAGTGCCTTCCTGAGATTGATTTGGCTTAGTTTGACATCTATTTCTGCATCTATCTTTTGTGACTGGGCTTGAAGCCAGGCTGTCTGTGCTTCCATCACGTCTGTGGTCTGCATGACGCCTTCTTTAAAGCCAAGGTTCGCGCTGCGAAGGTTTTCCTCAGCGCTTATTATGTTCTTGTTTGCCATACTGAGACGGCGGTTTGCCTCGTCTATTTTGAATTTGCTCTGGCTTACCTGAAGCTCTACTTTCTCCTGAGCCTCATTCAGTTCCAGCCTGGCAATGCTTGTCGCAATCTTGCTCGACTTGACTTTGTATTCGCTTTCAAACCAGTTCCATACGGGTATTCTTACAATCACGCCCACATTCCATACACCGGAGAACTTGTTTTCAAATCCGTTGTATATGTTGGGGTTTGTAGTTGTATATCCTGCGGTAAGGGCTACCTGAGGAAGATATGCGGCTCTTGTTATCTTTGTAGACTGTTCACTGATGCCTACAGCGTTCTCGAGCATTTTCAGTTCCGGACGGTTGCTTATTGCGGTCTGTACGTCGGCGTCTTGCTGAATGTTTTCCGTTATGATGTTGTCCCTGCTTTCATCTTCAAGGGTAATATCACTGTCGAGAGGCAGTCCGCACAGCTGGCACAGATACATCTTGGCAAGTGACAGTCCGTTGTCAACCTGCGTGACGGTCATCTCAGCCTCGTTCACCTTCACGTTCACCCTCAGTCCGTCTGCCCTTGTTGCCACTCCTTCACGTATCATCTTGGCTACATCGTCGTCAAGTTTGCGTACAAGGTCAAGATAACTGTGTGAAAGCTTCTGCTTGTGTTTTAATGATACGACAGTCCAATAGGCAAGATCTATGTCGTATATTGTGTTTTGTCTTGTTGCTTCCGCGCCGTTTCTGGTAAGCTCCTCGTTTATTTTTGCCATCCTGTTCGCGGCAATTATGCCGCCACCCATGTATATGGGCTGTTTCAGCATGACGGAAGCCATGAACATGTTTCTCGTGTCTGTCTCAAAGGCGTCTACTATCTTATGCCCTGCATGATTCAGAACTTCTCCCATTGACGAGCCGAAGTGTGATATGAAATTGCCGAGATGACTTGCCTGTTCGGGCGTTATGATGCCCTGTTGCGTGAGGCTCGAGATGATGGGCGTCACTTCATTGCCAATCATTCCGTTCGCCTTATTGCCGATGTTGTTCAGTCCCGACTTCTGCTCATCGCTCAAAAGGGATATCTCCTTGCTTGTATATTCATATCCTCCAAGTACGTCTATTTTGGGAAGATACTTCGTCCTGACCGCCTTTCTGGTGTTTCTTGCAACTTCCTGTTTCAGTCTTGATATGCTGAGCTGTTTGTTGTTGCGGATTGCCATGGATCTGCAGCTGTCAAGACTGAGCAGTTGTTGTGCGGAAGCGGACGACGCAATGCATAGGAATAATAATATGTTGGATAATCTTACCATTTATTTGAATGTAAAGCTTCTTGAACCAATCATGTTTCCATCGGCAAATATGCTTACCTGATATGTGCCTTCAACGAGTGTCTGTGTCACGTCCCAGTAGGTAGTGAGCGCAAGTTCCTGCCCGCCGTATTCAACGGTCTTCTTCATTGTACAGTTGAGGCTGCGGTTCTCGTAAGCAAAAGAGCCTGCGTTACCGAGCAATGCGCCGGTAGGTGATGTTATCCTTACATAGAATGTTTTCATGCCGCTTTGAGCAGTCACATTCTTGGTTACGGTGAAGTTTACTTGTATTGTTTTACATTTCTTTATCTTCTTTGTGGACTTCCCACGCTTGTTGTTGAGAGTCATGGTGATGCCGGTAGCGTCGAGCTGTGCCGCAATCGCCACCTTCTCAGACAATGAGGCTTTTTCCGAACTGAGACCTTCTATCTGTCTGGTAGCCTCGGTGTACTGGCTTTTCACCCTTGAGTTCTCTTCCATCAGGTTCTGGTTCAACCTGTTCAAAGAGTCTATCTCCAGCACGTAACTGCGCAAAACGGCTCTTACGGTGGCAAGTTCTTTCTTCAGACGAGCTATTTCTCTGGCATCGCTGCTTTTCACTTGCCTGAGTTCTTCAAGCAGTCTCTGGGTCTTTTCCTGTTCAGCCGTGAGTTGTGCGACGATTGAGTCGTTGCTTATTTGCGTCTTCATCTCACTGTACTGGTTGGCAAACTGCATGTACTCGTTTTCCATTTCCTTCTTGTCAAGTTCGGCAAGTTCGAGCATGGCTTTGTTTTCCTGCTTCTGCTTCTGAAGTGTTATTACGAGATATGCGATGCTTCCCAAAAGTACTGTTCCGGCTATTGTTATTATTATCCAGGTCTTCTTGTTCATGTAAGTATGTTCTTTTGTTTTGCTGTTGAGAAATGTTTTGCAAATTTATGCCTTTTATCTTAAATGCGCAACAAAATTCATCTTGCATTTCTTAATATATCTAAAAAGATGCGATTTGCCGAAAAACAGGAGAGCGTATGCGTGATTCAAGCCCTTGTCTGCCCTTAAATCTCATCCTGATTCTGTGCTTGTTTCAGAACGGACCATTTCCTTTTCAGCTGAAGTCGTATCAGATTGAATCCGGCATAATCGGAAAACAATATTGCCGCAACTGTGGGGAAAGATGCGAATTAAAGGTTTTTAAATGAATAAAATCGCTTTTACGGTCTGGTGACATATTACGTTCAAAACTCGGACGGAAATGAGTATGTCTGACATTTGTGTTTTCATGACGTTGCAGTTTCATGCGTTCCGCGTTTTTCTATAACGGAGTTTGTTTGTCTTAAAAGGCGTTTTCTGCTTTTATTTTCTAAAAAAACAACAGTGCAAATAAATATAAATGACATATATATTGTATATTTGCACAAGTACGAATATGTGTTTATGAAAGACATGCAACATTGTTTTTTCTTTAATAACATTTATGAATAAGTTCTTATATAAAGTTTTTGACCTGTATTACGACGGCTTCAGAAACATGAGAGTCGGACGTACTTTATGGCTTGTCATTCTGATAAAGCTGTTCATAATATTTGTCATACTCAAGCTGTTTTTCTTTCCTGACTTTATCGGAGAGCACTCCACTCCTGGTGGGGAGGCTGAATATGTTTCGGGACAGCTTACCGGCAGATGAGCGTAACGGATTATAATCAATCACAAACAATTTAAAACAATAAAGCTTATGTACAATCTATTAATGTCTGTAGATCCTTCAGCAATCGACTGGTCGAGGGCACAGTTTGCGCTGACAGCCATATACCACTGGCTGTTCGTGCCGCTGACACTGGGGCTTGCCGTTGTGATGGGAATCATGGAAACGTGCTATTACCGCACGAAAAATGTTTTCTGGAAGGACGTGGCGAAGTTCTGGCAGCGTCTTTTCGGTATAAATTTCGCAATGGGTGTTGCCACCGGAATCATCCTTGAGTTCGAGTTCGGCACAAACTGGAGTAATTATTCATGGTTTGTAGGTGACATTTTCGGCGCGCCTCTGGCTATAGAGGGAATAGTGGCTTTCTTCCTTGAGAGCACATTTGTCGCCGTTATGTTCTTCGGATGGAAAAAGGTGTCGCCCGGTTTCCATCTTGCCTCCACGTGGCTTACCGGAGTAGGAGCCACGCTGTCAGCCTGGTGGATTCTTGTGGCAAACGCATGGATGCAGTATCCTGTAGGATGTGAGTTCAATCCTGACACCGTACGGAATGAGATGACAAGCTTCGCCGACGTGGCGTTGTCACCGTTTGCCATAGACAAATTCTTCCATACGGTCATTTCATCATGGATAGTCGGAGCGGTGTTTGTCGTTGCTGTGAGTAGTTGGTATCTTATAAAGAAGCGCGACCAGAGACTTGCCAGGGAAAGCATGAAGATTGGTGCGGTGTTCGGTCTGGTGGCATCGCTGCTTGCCGCGTTTACCGGCGATCTCTCGGCGGTCAAGGTTTCAAAGGTGCAGCCGATGAAGCTGGCTGCCATGGAGGCACTCTACGACGGTGGAAACGGAGTGAGCCTCACCGCCTTTGCGGCTGTAAACCCGTTCAGGCAGCCTGACTATGCCGCAGGAGGCGAGCCGCCTCTCCGCATAGGCATACCATACGGACTTTCCATTCTCGCCACACACGACCCGCAGGGATTTGTCCCCGGAGTGAACGACATACTCAACGGATATGTCCGTCCGGACGGAACACGAGAGCTGTCGGCTGAGGAAAAGATGGAGAAAGGCCGCATCGCGATAAACACTCTCGCACGATATCGTGAGCGCAAGGCTGCAAATGCCGACAGCAGTGAGCTTGCCGGACTTAACGACACGCTGCAGGCAAACATGCCGTATTTCGGTTATGGATATATCAAAGACAAGGCAGAACTCGTGCCGTACATACCTTTGTGTTTCTATGCCTTCCGTGTAATGGTGGGTCTGGGGGCATATTTCATACTTCTTTTTGCTGTCATAATATTCCTGCTCTACAAACGTGACATACAGAAATACGGCTACCTGCTGTGGCTCGGAGTCCTGTCATTGCCGCTTGCATACATTGCCAGTGAGGCGGGATGGATAGTGGCGGAAATGGGACGGCAGCCTTGGGCGATACAGGATCTGCTGCCTACGTGTGCGGCTGTGTCCGACATAAGCGCCGGTTCGGTGGCTGTCACATTCTTCATATTCCTCGCCCTGTTCACCACGCTGCTCGCTGTAGAGGTAAACATACTCTGCAAACAGATAAAGAAAGGTCCGGAATACACCGCCAATTGAGCACTTTGTATATTCCGCAGGTCATGATCTGATTAGCAGACTTGTTTTCAGAGACTTGCGGAAGCGGTGACATAAAACGTTAAACATTAAACAAATGAAAATTATGACATACGAATTTTTGCAACATTATTGGTGGCTCGTTGTGTCGCTTCTCGGTGCGCTGCTTGTCTTTCTCATGTTTGTACAGGGAGCAAACTCCATGATATTCAGTCTGGGACGTACTGAAGAGGAACAGCGCATGGTAGTGAACAGCACCGGCCGCAAGTGGGAACTTACGTTCACAACCCTTGTAACGTTCGGCGGAGCATTCTTCGCTTCGTTCCCGTTGTTCTACAGCACCAGTTTCGGCGGAGCCTACTGGCTGTGGATGCTCATTCTTTTCTCGTTCGTGCTTCAGGCAGTGAGTTATGAGTTTCAGAACAAACTGGGCAATCTGCTCGGCACACGCACGTTCAGATGGTTTCTCGTAGCTAACGGCATTCTCGGTCCGTTGCTTCTCGGAGGGGCTGTAGCGACATTCTTCAACGGTTCCAACTTCATTGTCGACAAGAACAACATTGCCGGCGGCTTACAGCCTGTCATAAGCCGTTGGGCAAACAGCAGCGGAGGACTGGATGCTCTGCTCGATGTCTGGAATCTTGTGTTGGGCTTCGCCGTGTTCTTCCTTGCCCGTGTGCTCGGCACTTTGTATGTAAGGAATAATGTGAATGATGAGAACATCCGCAACCGTTGTGGCGTGAGGCTTTTGGGTGCTGCGGTGCCGTTTCTGATACTTTTCGTGGCGTTTGTCCTGCATGTCCTGCTGAAAGACGGTTATGCCTACGATGCCGCGACAGGTGAGATAAGCATTGTGCCGGGTAAGTATCTTGACAACATGCTTACCATGTGGTATGTATTCGCGGCCTTTGTAGCAGGTGTGGTGCTTGTGCTTTACGCCATAGCAAAGACCGTGTTGGACAAGACATATATCAAGGGCATCTGGCCCGCCGGTACAGGTGTGGTTCTGACAGTGCTGGCACTGCTGCTATGCGCGGGATGGAATGGCACTGCATATTATCCGTCCAATGCCGACTTGCAGAGCTCGCTGACCATCGCCAACAGCTCCAGCAGCGAGTTCACGCTGTCGGTCATGGCAGTGGTATCGCTTCTCGTGCCGTTTGTTCTGGCATATATCGCATATGTATGGCGTGCCATGGACAGAAAGAAGATTGATAAGGCGGAGCTCGGTACAGACGAGATGTATTGACAACTGATTATGATTCTGGTATGAAAGACGGATATGTCATGTATAAAAACAGGAGTATACGAATGCTGAGACAGATATTATTATGTATAGTAATGTTGTCAGCCGGAATTCCGGCAGTAGGGCAGGACACTCTGCGTCATGTGGTTCTGCTTCAGACCAACAAGGGAAACATACGCATATCCCTATACAACGAGACACCGCTCCATCGCGACAACTTCCTTAAGAATGTGCGTGAGGGATGGTATGACGGACTGTTGTTCCACCGGGTCATAAGCAATTTCATGATTCAGACGGGCGATACGGCAAGCCGGCATGCCGAGCCGGGACAGCTGTTAGGGGAGACTTCTGAGACATACACCGTGCCGGCAGAGTTCCACTGTCCGCAGATTTATCACAAGCGTGGCGCGGTGGCTGCCGCCCGTGAGGGCGATGCCGACAATCCTGAGCGCAGCTCTTCTATGAGCCAGTTCTACATTGTCTATGGCATACGCTACAATGACGCCATGCTCGACAAGACCCAGCAGAAGCTCGATGTCGCGACCGGCGGCAAGGTGAGGCTTACGCCTGAGATGCGTGAGACATACCGTACGCTCGGCGGAACACCTCATCTGGACGGACAATATACGGTGTTCGGTGAGGTGACTGAGGGTATGGATGTGGTGGAGAGCATACAGGGCGTGCAGACCGACTCGAACGCGCGACCCTTGGAAGATATAAGAATAGAGAAAGCGACGGTCGTGAAATGACCTCCATAATGATTTTTTATATCTGAAAATCAGGTAAAGACATACCTCCTTTTTATTATATCAAGCCTTCCGGTGACAGTTCACAACTTGTTGTCGGAAGGCTTTTTCATTCCGGTACGCATCAATATTCATCCGTATGTCGTGCTGCCTGCGTTGTGGCAAGGCTCCGGTTTTGTAGATGATGAAGCGCGATTTATGCATAAAATAGGATTCGGTCCGGCAATGCCAAAGCAGGGAAGTCACAGTCTTTCGTCTTTGTCGCTGCTCTTGCCTTTCACTATATTTGTATAATATAGGATGCGGCTCGGCAACATCAATCCCGGTAAAACGTTGTTTTCCCGTCTTGCTGCTGCTCTCGCCTTTCACTATTTTTGTATAAAAGCTGCGCGATTAATATATAAGAAACGTGACTCTGGACAGTTGCTCAATCGCTGATGATTAATCGGAATCTTACGGTCATGTTTTAATCCAATGCTTGTCATTATAAATACTCTGGTTAATCGTGAATCCGCATTAAGCCTCATTCGCGTCAGGTTCCGTTGTCATGCCGACCGGATGCTGCTTTTACCGCTGACGCAGCGGGATATACAGATAAAAAGCAGAAAACAGAATGTCGGCTGGAGTGATGGATATGGGTGAAGTGCGGACAGCATAATGCAGATGTATTGTTATCGTTCAGATTGCCGGTTCTGGTTAAATGAAAATACGTCATTATACCGCCAATGCCTGTTTTTTTCACATAATTATCAGCTCATCATCCCTTTTTCGCACCGCTGACACTATCTTGCTTGCCGATTTTTCATGATATAGCGCGCTGCATCTTAGACCAAACTGGAAACCAATCTGCACGTCAGAAGCATGAATATGGATGAAGTCTGATAATATGTTTGGGTTAAAATGATGTAAAAAAGTTTGCCAATTCTTCTGTTGCCATTAATTTTGCACCCATGAAACCATGGTTCTTTATATTTTTCATTCTTCCTCTTCTGGGATTCGCTTACGTAGTGTGGCATGTCTGGCAGATATTGCCTCTTCCTCCGACGTGGAAATATGCTGCGGTCACGGTGATGTCGCTGCCGGTACTTTGCCTTTTTTCCCATTTCCTTATCGGTCCGGACCAGTTGCCGCTGGCAGCCGGAAGAGTAGTCTACGAAGTGGGCACGTCATCGCTTTTCGTGCTTCTCTATCTTGTCATGATATTCATTCTTCTCGATGTCGGACGGCTTTTGAGACTTGTGTCTCAGTCTCTTCTTCATCACAGTGTTGCCGGAAGCGCGGGCATTCTGGTGTTTGTATGCGTGCTTTTCATTTATGCCAACATCAATTATCGCGACAAGCAGATGCGCACTATGGAACTGCGCGCCGCACAGCCGTTGTCGTCTCCGCTGAGAATAGTGATGCTGAGCGACATGCACATCGGCTATCATAACAACGCAAAAGAGCTTGAGAGGTGGGTGGAGATGATAAACGCGTCGTCGCCTGACGTCGTGCTCATTGCCGGAGATATCATCGACGGCAGTATGAAGCCGTTGCGCGAGGAAAACATGGCTGCCGTTTTCAGACGCATAAAGGCACCTGTGTATGCCTGTCCGGGTAATCATGAGTATTATGCCGGCATTGCCGGCGCTAAGGAGTTTTTCCGTGAGGCTGGCGTCACATTGCTGTGTGACAGCAGCGTTGTCATAGGAGGCGAACTCACGGTCATAGGCCGCGACGACCGCTCGCAGGCTGGACGGAAGAGCGTGGCGCGGCTTGTGGCTGAGTCGCCTAAGACAAAATACACAATATTGCTCGACCACCAGCCTTATCATCTTGACAGAAGCGCGCGTGCCGGAGTGGATTTCCAGCTCAGCGGACATACCCATTACGGACAGGTATGGCCCATAAACTGGATAGAGGACGCGCTTTACGAGAATGCGTATGGGGCGATGCGTAAGGGCAATACAGACTTTTATGTGAGCAGCGGTATGGGCATCTGGGGCGGGAAGTTCCGCATCGGCACAAGTTCGGAGTATGTGGTTGCGGTGTTGAGATAGTTGTCCGGAGCGACGTGTTTTATGTGGTGTCTGCCCGTGACGGTGTGCCGTAAGGATGTGTACGCTAACTGTCATGACGCTTTATTACAAATCCCGTCTGGCAGCATCCGTAATTTTCGCTGCCGCAATTCATACATGTCTATTATTTTATGGAAAATGCTGCGGACTGAATCGGTAAAAAGCGGGAAGCAATATTGCGGTGGCAGTGTGTGGTATGGGGCGGGAAAAGGAATGTGTATGTGGTTTTTGTGTATATCGGATGAATGGTTGTGAATTAACCTGGACTGTAATCATGCTTCATACGTATCTCGTATTGATGTCCGTCAGACGTTTTTTTTCTTTTATCGAAGACAATGCGGATTGCACCGGGAAAAACCGGACGACAAGATGGCACAGACTGTACGGAGGGTTGACAAAATGCAGATAATCATGCGAAAAAGATGGCTATGACTGTCCTGATGACAGATTATGGTTTAACCCGAATCGTCATTAGACTTCTATTCTTATTTTGTACTGTTGTCAGCCGGATTGTATTTCGCTTTATCGTAGATGTAGCGCGCTACACCGGGAAAAAGTTTAATGCAATATGACGGCAATATTTTGGAAGAATGATGAAGGACTGACAATAAGCCTTAAATGTGCAATCAGCGTTCCAATGACCGATTTGGGGTTAACTGTTTTTTAGTTAAATGCAGGTCGCATTTTACGTGTCGGATAATCAACGTTACTGGAGTAATAGTGTGTCTGAATGTCTTTCACAGTGTCATAAAAAGGAACTTGTATTGCGTTTCGGCTATAGTTTTAATGCGGAAAGGGCTTTTTTGCCATTCCATAAAGCATGTTTCATGCAGCGGTATAGCCTTTATTGCAATGCTGAAAAGGCTTTTTCGCATCATAAAAAAGGCTTTCCTGTGATTGGATTGGTATGTCATTAAGATTCCGTTACGGCTCAACGTGCTGATTGTCAGTCTTATTGCAGAGTATGTGAAAATTGTGCCACAATTGTGATGTCGTAGTTTTTCTTCAGCGTAATAAGTTTTTATAGCACCTTATTTTAACATATCTCTGTTTTTACACATCGTATTTCGCATAATGGCATTTGTTCTTTGCTGAATACAAACGCTGCCGGATGTTGTTCCGGCAGGCGTGTATGCAATGTTCTTTCAGAGTTTATAGTCTTTTGCCAGACCGCCTTCGCTTGTCTCTTTGTATAGCGACGGTATGTCGTGTCCGGTCTGTTTCATCACCTCCACCACACGGTCGAATGACACACTGTGTTTTCCGTCAGAGTAGGCGGCGTACAGGTTGGCGTCGAGGGCGCGGGTCGCTGCGAAGGCGTTGCGCTCTATGCATGGTATCTGCACGAGTCCGCACACAGGGTCGCAAGTCATCCCCAGATGGTGTTCCAAGCCCATTTCTGCGGCATATTCTATCTGTGACGGACTTCCTCCGAACAATTGGCATGCGGCTGCTGACGCCATTGCGCATGCCACGCCTACTTCTCCTTGGCATCCTACGTCCGCACCTGATATAGAAGCATTTGTCTTAACGACGTTGCCGAATATGCCGGCAGTGGCAAGGGCGTGCAGAATGCGCGTGTCGCTGAAGTTGTGACTGTTGGACAGATGATAGAGCACAGCGGGCATAACTCCGCACGAGCCGCATGTCGGAGCCGTGACAATGGTGCCTCCCGAAGCGTTCTCCTCGCTGACTGCAAGCGCATACGCATATACAAGACCGCGGGTCTGGAGCGATTGCTTGTAGCCTCTTGCCTTGACGTAGTACGTGGGCGCCTTGCGGGGAATGTTGAGCGGACCGGGTAACGCGCCTTCATGGTCGAGTCCGCGTTCCACAGATTCTTTCATCATATTCCATACTTCCATAAGGTAATCCCATATGTCGCTGTTCTCGTTTTCCTTGACATACTCCCAGTAGTTGCGTCCGTGAGTGTTGCACCAGTTCATTATCTCGCTAAGATAGTTTTTTTCGTAAACGTCTTCGTGTGAGTCCTGAAGCCATTTCGGAGTGTCGCCTTCAGACAGCGCGCCTCCTCCCACACTGTATACTGTCCATTCTCCGCAAAGATTGCCGCCTTCGTCATATGCCGAGAATTTCATGCCGTTAGGGTGGTAGGGCAGAAACACCGACGGTTGCCATATGATGTTCAGCCTGTCATCACCGCCGAACACCTCTTTTATAGCGGTGTCTGTCATGTGTCCGCGTCCTGTGGCGGCAAGGCTTCCATACAATACTACTTCTATCTTTTTCGCATCAGAATAGTGCTCGTTGAATATTTTTGCAGCCTTCTGCGGTCCCATAGTATGACTGCTTGAAGGACCTTTTCCTATTCTGTACAGCTCTTTAAGTGATTCCATATACTATATAAATATGTGTTATATATATTATAATAATGTGTCATAAATGCTTTTGTCGGGCTTTTGTACGGCTCTGTTGTTATATGGGTGTTCATGTGTCCATACGCGCGACAGCCGTCCATGATAATCCATTACAAATATACACAGTTATGGCGATATGCGCAAATTAAGCCGAGGCTTTTTATCAGGGATTGCTCATCATGCTTAATCTGTATTTCGTACTGATGTCGTGCATGTCTGTTTCCGCTTTTGGGCGAGGATGTGTCGTGCTGCATCATGGAAAAGTGTAATAAAAAATGACGGCTGTAGTGTGCAGGACGGATGAAGTGGGGGCAGCTTGGCGTAATTTTATTAAATGCTTTCAAATATCGTATTTGGACTTGACTGCTTTTTTTCGGTGCAAGAATGGGTCTAAAACTTGATTATAATCAATTATTCAATAAAAATTCATGAATATTTCAAAAAATATCCCGAAAGATTTGGATTAAATTGAAAAAGTGTATACCTTTGCATCCGCTTTCAGGAACGAAGTACTGAAGCGAGAAGAAAGAGTTCTTTGAAGAAGATTACATAAAAGACAGAGAAGTAGTACAATGAGCACGGTTCTCCTTGTCTCGTATGAGGGGAGCCAGAGGTAAACGAACCGTCAGATTCGTAAGAATATGATGTCAGGTGCTTTTTGAACCGAGAATACGGCGGTCCTGGACAGAGCAAACGATGCCTTCCGCTTCTGTTTCTTCGTAAACGGATGCATGGGCAGTAAGATATTATACAATGTAGAGTTTGATCCTGGCTCAGGATGAACGCTAGCTACAGGCTTAACACATGCAAGT
>ERZ857775.48-NODE-48-length-151737-cov-10.460259_pt1 | contig 151737 bp, 124 predicted proteins | sample MGYA00519698_ERZ857775 | MGnify/ENA primary metagenome ERZ857775 (study PRJEB31778, sample SAMEA3449363) | human gut metagenome | biome: human gut; feature: human-associated habitat; material: faeces | place: United Kingdom | collected 2010/2012 ...
CTTGCATGTGTTAGGCACGCCGCCAGCGTTCGTCCTGAGCCAGGATCAAACTCTCGATTATATTGTTATATCTAAAGCTTTCGCTTTTTATATACTCGATTGTTTGTTAGCTCTTATCGAATACTAACGTTTTGTAAAGTTCGCTAAAACTTTTTAAGGAATTGACAAGGTATTATACCTTGTGCAATTGTCGTAACGATTCGTCTTTCGACTCTTTCGTTACCGCTTAATCACTGTTTACTTTTCAAACATCATCCGTCGCCTCAAAAAAGCGACTTGCCTATTATATCACAGTTCTTCGTTTTTGTCAAGTCTTTTTTTCAACTTTTTTCGAAAAACTTGTGCCGCTGTTTCGCTTTACTCAGCAATGTTTTCTCAATCGCCTGATTGTCTTGCCCTAAGTTGTCCTCTTGCTCAACAGCTTTCCTATTATATCACAACTCTTCTCTCTTGTCAAGTACTTTTTAAAACTTTTTTGAAAAAATTTATTTAAGTGTATTTTCAAAAGATACTTTGTTGTGACAACTTTGATATTATATCACGATATTGTAGGTTTGTCAATACCTTTTTTGAAAATTTTGAAAATTTTTCCGAAAAGTTAATTTTAGTTAATTTTCAAAGTAAATTCAATCAAAAAACAGACCCGCACAAAAATGCAGGTCTGTTAATTCTTTAAACTAATCCAAGAAATAAATCCTTACGGCTCTTCTGCCGAATTCATAACACTTACTTCTTGACGGGAAGAACAAGTCAACCTTGTTTCCCTTAATTGCACCGCCACAGTCACCTGCGATAGCGTATCCGTAAACGTATTTGCCGTCAACAGACTCAATATACATCTTTGTTCCGTAAGGAATAACCCTCGGGTCAACCGCAACAACTCCGTATGTCAGCGGCATACCCGTTGAGGTTTTGCCTGCCCACTTGCCGTTATCGGCAGGAGACGCATCATATGCCGTTGCCGTAAACTCCATTACTTTTGAATAGTTGGTCGGCGCAGATGCCGGGATTGCACCCAGTTCCCAAACGCTTTCCGGTCCGTATTCAACAACTTCATTCACAGGGTCCGAAAGTGTAGTTTCACTGATTAATTCTCTGCTTACCTCTGTTCCGTCCTGATACGAAATGCGATAAACATATTCCTTTATTCCTTTTTGACCCTGTTGTGTAACCACTCTCTCGCCCTGAGCCAGAGATGCGTTTTCAACTTCTTCGGTCGCAAAATCGAGTTCCTCTTGAACGGTGATATTGTGTGTGTCATGTGCTATTATTGTAATTGTATCACCATCGGAAACATTTTCGTAAGTTGCCGGATAAACCTCGTATGAGTCATTAACCGCGATTTCCTGTTCCGCAAGAATAGCGGCAACGGATGTTTCTGTTGTGGTAACGTCACGGGTTTCACCCATATAAACAACTTTAACCGATATTGCTCTGACTATTTCGATAACCGCATTGTCGCCCACCTCATCATTGAGCGCATAGTTCACGCGGTCACCCTCGTTCAAAACGATACCCTGTTTGGAAAGAATCTTGCCAACCTTGGTATCGGTAGTCTTGATCTGAACGGGATTATTACTGTCCGAATCGCTGATTGTGATTTTGTTCGGAGCCGCGTAAGCAAATCCGCAGCAGCTCGCCGCCACAATCGATACAGATACAGCAACCGCAATTTTTTTGTTAATCGCTTTTGCCGCATCGGACACTTTACCTTTCAGTTCTTTTAACATCAAATCACCTCGTAATATTTTTACACCGGTTTTCCCTTTAAAATTTCTTTAAGCTTTGTTGCCGACAAATTTAAAGATTTGGAAAATACTGGTTCAGCGTACTACCTTGCCATTATAACTTGATTTTTTAAAAACGTCAAATCGCCAAAATCGACTGACCTTTGTTTATTCTGAAATATTTTGATTGAAATCGGAAAATTTTTAATTTTTTATCTAAATCGTCCGTTTTTGCCCACTTTCTTTCCAAAACCTTTAAATTGGAAAAATATGTATGTAATTTTGGTTATTGTGCTAAACAAAATAATCTGTTATACTATTATATGAGAAAAAAATTTTTAAAGAACCCGTCCGAAAATTGAAAACAAAAAAATTTGAGGGTTGCCGAAAATCCCATTCTGACAGAGTTTTTTCGGATTCGGCGTCAAACGCCGAATGGTTCAAAATTTCTTTTGTGCATTTTGTACAAAAGAAGTCCGGCTTTTTAGCTTTTTATACAAATTAATTAATATTTGGAGGAAATTAGCAATGGAACAAAATTTGATTTTATCAAATGAAAGAGTGGATGACCTACAGCTCAACGGTCTGAAAATCATCCAAAATCCCGAGTGGTTTTGCTTTGGCACGGACGCGGTTTTATTGTCGGATTTTGCCGCAAAAGGCATAAAAAAGGATGCGGTAATTCTGGATATGTGCAGCGGAAACGGAATAATTTCGCTTCTTCTTTCGGCAAAATCCGCCGCAAAAAAAATCTATTCTCTCGAGGTTCAAAAGGACGTGTCCGAAATGGCAAAACGTTCGGTTTTGATGAACGGGTTAGAGGGCAAAATCAGCGGAATCTGCGGCGATTTAAAGGACGGAGAAAGCATATTCGGAAGGAGTTTCTTCAATAATATTATATGTAATCCTCCATACAAAGAATTCGGCGGCGGATTGGTCAATAAAAATGACCCTGTAACCATCGCAAGACACGAAATTTTATGTTCATTGGAAGATATAATCCGAGTTTCTTCTATATTATTAAAGCCCTACGGAAAGCTGAGTTTGATACATCGCCCCGAACGGCTTGCCGACATATTATGTCTGATGCGCGAGTACAAGATTGAGCCGAAAAGGCTGAGATTTATCCACCCGTCACCCTCAAAGACCGCAACAATGATAATGGTCGAGGGCGCGTATTGCGGCGGACGAAAGCTGCACCTTGAACCGCCGCTTTATATCTATAAGGAAAAGGGTGTGTATTCGAACGAAATCAACGAAATTTACGGCAGAAAAAGCAAATAAAACGATTGACAAAACCGCTTTTTGCTTTTATACTATATATAATAGAAAGAAGGCATACCAATGAACGAAAATACATACGGAAAACTGTACCTTTGCGCAACGCCGATAGGCAACCTCGGTGACATAACGGTGCGTACTCTCGAAACGCTCAAAAGCGTTGATTTAATTGCGGCAGAGGACACGCGCGTAAGTGCAAAGCTTATGAATTATTTTGATATAAGCGCTCCTCTGACGAGCTATTATGAGCATAACAAGCGCGAAAAGGGCAATTATCTTATCGCCAAGCTTAAAGACGGTGTAAACATTGCGATAATCACGGATGCCGGAATGCCGGGCATATCCGACCCGGGCGAGGATTTGGTGCGCCTGTGCGTCGAAAACGGTATATCTGTTGAGGTTCTTCCGGGGGCGTGTGCCTTTGCAACCGCGCTTGTCGGCTCGGGTATGCCGACAGGCCGCTTTGCGTTTGAAGGATTTTTGACGGTAAACAAGAAAAATCGTATTCAGCGGCTTGAAGAAGTCAAAAACGATGTCAGAACCCTTATATTTTACGAAGCGCCGCACAAGCTTTTGACAACCCTTAAAGATATGCTTTCGGTCTTGGGTGACCGAAAGATAGTCCTCGCGCGCGAGCTGACGAAAAAATTTGAGGAATACCGCCGTACCACGCTTTCACAAGCGATAGAATATTATGAAGAAACGCCGCCCAAAGGCGAATTTGTGTTGATTTTAAGCGGCGCAGACCCAGAGGAATTAAAACAGGAATATTTGGCGGCATTGCCCGATGCGGAGGAGCTTTTGCGCAAATATTCGGCAGAGGGAATGAGGGCAAAGGAGCTGACAAGACGTGTTGCGGACGAGCTTAAACAGCCGCGCCGCGAGATTTATGACCTGTATTTAAAGATAAAAGACACGTTCGTATAAGCGTTACGCGAATCATGCGGAATAACTGTAACGGCAAATCAAAATAATTTCAATGAATTAATCGCCGTCCCCTGTACCGCCGTGCCTACCACGCTTATTAAAATAATCCCCTCATCGGTCGATGAGGGGATTGACTTTATCTTTTATTCATATTATTGTGTTATCGTGCCGCGCGGCGTTCGTTATATGTTTTAAGCAAGGATATATTTTCAAGAGCCTTGCCCGTACCCTGTGCCACACATTCATCGGGTTCACTCGCTATAACGGTTTTTATGCCCGTCTGTGACCGAATAAGCTCTCCGAATCCGTACATGGTCGCGCCGCCGCCGGTCAGTATGATTCCGCGGTTGCTTATATCGCTGACAAGCTCGGGCGGCGTTTCTTCAAGCACATTCTTGACCGAATCAACGATTGTACCCGATACCTCGGACATTGCTTCGTACATCTCATCGGATGTAACCTGCAAAGTCTTTGGCAAGCCCGAAATAAGACTTCTTCCGCGAACCTCCATCGCAAGCAGCTTAGGCCGCTTTGACACACAGCCGAGCTTGGTTTTAAGCTCCTCTGCCGTGCGCTCGCCGACAAGGATATTGTATTTGCGCCGTATGTACTTTATGATTGCCTCGTCAAATGTATCACCGGCAATGCGTATGGACGCGCTGTGTACGATTCCGCCGAGCGAAATGACCGCAATATCGGTCGTGCCGCCACCCATATCGATAACCATACTTCCGCAAGGCTGGGTTATATCGATTCCCACGCCGATTGCCGCCGCAAGGGGTTCTTCTATAAGATGCACCCTTCCTGCGCCTGCTTGGGTTGCTGCATCTATAACGGCACGTTCCTCAACCTCGGTTACACCGCTCGGAACGCATATAACCACTCTCGGCTTAAAAAAGTTCGCCATCGGCGAGCTTTTTGTCGCTTTTTGTATAAAATATTTGAGCATACGCTCTGTTACGGTATAATCGGAAATTACACCCTCGCGCAGAGGACGTACCGCGAGGATTCCGTTCGGAGTCCTTCCGAGCATATCCTGTGCCTCTCTGCCGACCGCAAGCAGCTGTGTGCTTTCGCGGTCAATCGCAACAACAGACGGCTCTTTTGCAATTATGCCCCTGCCGTTTACATATATCATAATTGTGGATGTTCCCAAATCAATACCTATATCTTGTCCAAACATTTTTTTCTCCTCGTTTATTACTCTTACGTTACTCTTATGTTACAAAAATATTACAAGTAATATAATACAACATAAATTGTATTATGTCAATACAAAAAACCAAATTAGGCTATTTTTTTCATCCCCATCGGGCAAATAAAAAAGGATATGACAAAATTTATTCAAGCACAAGCTCAATCGGGCAATGGTCCGAACCGAAAATTTCCTGATGTATTTCGGCTTTTGAAACTGCGTCTTTAAGCCTTTCTGACACGATAAAATAATCAATACGCCAACCCGCATTCTTTTCGCGCGCCTTAAAACGATATGACCACCACGAATATTCCCCCTCTGTATCAGGGTGCAAAAATCTGAATGTATCAACAAAACCGCTGTCCAAAAGCCGCGTCATCTTTTCGCGTTCTTCATCGGTAAACCCTGCGTTTTTTCTGTTGGTTTTCGGATTTTTAAGGTCAATTTCGTTATGCGCAACATTCAGGTCTCCGCACAGCACAATCGGCTTGTTCTTATCGAGCCCGATAAGATAATCTCTGAAATCGTCCTCCCACTCCATTCGATAACCGAGCCGCGCAAGCTCGTTTTGCGAATTCGGCGTATAGCACGTTATGAGATAAAATCCGTCAAACTCAGCCGTTATGACCCTGCCCTCGCTGTCGTGTTTTTCCATACCTATCCCATATGTAACATTTATCGGCTTTTGTTTGGTGAACATCGCCGTTCCCGAATACCCCGGTTTTTGGGCATAGTTCCAAAAGCAATAATATCCGTCGGGCGCGTAATCCGTCTGACCTTCTTTAAGCTTTATTTCCTGAAGGCAAAACACGTCTGCGTCAAGCTCGGCAAAAGATTTTTCAAAATCCTTGTTGAGACACGCACGCAAGCCGTTTACATTCCAGGAGATTAATTTAATCGGAGTTTTAAATTTTGTCATTTGTTTTTCCTCTCTTTATACATTGTAACATACTTTACAAAATTTTACAACATTTTTTGTTATACAAATTATGACAAATTCAGCGTCAGCAAATTATCCTCTGATTCTGTCTGTTATTATCCATATTATCCACACTATTCCTATATATCCGAACAGCGAATAAAGCTTTGACACAAGTGCCGAAAATCCGTAAAGCGCCGGCGGCAGAGCGGCAAGGCAAACAACAGCAGCAAATAAAACTCTGTCTTTCACCGTTTTTATCCTGTCCGAAAAGTGTGACATTATACCGAATCCGTATGACACGGCGGTCGTACATATCGCCATAAACAAAACCGCCCAATACAGGCGCTTGCACTGTTTTCCGCACATGGCGGCAAGGGTAAGCATCGGAAGCTCGCTGTCCCAGAGCATATCGAACGATGCGCCCTGAACTGTCCATACCATTGTAATCAAAAGTCCGATAACAAATCCGCCCAAAACTGCCGAACGTCGAATATCCTTTATTTTTTGGCTGTGCGCAAGCGGAACAAGAACAGAGCCTGACGTCAAGGTATTGTATGACGCATAGCAAATCGCCGATGTGACCGCCGCGCCCGTGTTTTCAAATGATACGAATGTCGAAACATCGCCGAATACCGCCGAATATACACATACGCCGCATATTCCGAATATCATCAGCGGAACAAGCACAAGGTTGAGCGTAACAACACCCGACAAGTCAAAACTTATCACCAAAAAGCATACCGCCGCCATTGCCGCCGCGCCCCACACGGACGAATACGCCGTTGTTTCATACAACAGCGCACCGCTGCCCGAAAACATAACAAACATTCCGCAAAACATATATGCAAGCATAAAATACTTGACAAAAGGCGCAGCTCGCCCCGATACCGCCGAAATATAATCGTTAAACGTTGAAATATTCTCTTCTGACGCTTTTGCGCCAATCATATAAGCGGTAAGCATAAATAAAAAAGCCGCCGCCAATATTCCCGTCGGATTTACCGAGGATATAATATTAAAATATTCCATCACTTCGCGTCCCGATGCAAACCCCGCTCCGATGACAAGACCGATGTATACCGCAGCAGTTTTCAAAACCATTTTCATAAATTCACCGTCCGTATCCAAATATACTTTAAGTCACTTATAAAAGTATATTTGAACGGCGGTGAATTTAGTATATTTTAATTTAAAATCACGCAAATACGGATTGAATCATAACCATATAACACGCCGTCCCGGCGAGAACGCTGAGCAGGGAATTTTTCTTCCATGCTTGCAGCGATGCGGTGAGCGCAACCGAAATCAGCTGCGGCAAGCCGTAAGGATATTCTAAAACAGCCGTGTCCTTTAAACAATAGACAACGAGAAATCCCATAATTCCATACGGCAGAACCTGTCCCAGTCTTGTTATCCAATTCGGGATTTTTGCGCCCTGAGGAAAGGCAACAAACGAAAAGCTGCGCAATGCAAGAGATACCCCTGCTATTATTGCCACGGTTATGGCTGAATACGAAAAGCTGTTATTCATTATCGTCTTTGCCTCCTTTGTCATCTGTTGATACGGATCTTATATCATCTCTCACGGATTTATGAACGTTATTTTGTTTTTCGTCCGTTTTTTGAAACGCCGAAACAATTGTAAGTATAATCATTGTGGGTATAACAAAATTATCGTGCAAAATAAGCAGCAAAACAACCGATAAAACGGTTGAAAATACTGCAAAGCCGCGGTTTTGACCGCTCATCCATTGGTCGATGAATATCGTAACAAAAAGCGCGGTCATCGCAAATTCGACCCCGGCGGTATTAAACGAAGTCATTCCGCCGATAAGCGCACCCAAGACACAGCCGATTATCCAATACGAATGATTCATCGCCGAAAGCAAAAAATAATAGCCGTGGCGGCTTACCCCTGCGTTTTCGGGGGCGTTATCGTCAAATGTTGATGTAAGAGAAAATGTTTCATCGGTCAATGTCGCGATTAAGTACCAGCGTCCGCGCCTAACCTCACGATACTTGCCCAGCATCGAAAGCCCATAGAAAAAATATCGTGCATTAATGGCAAGCGTCATTATCGCCGTTGTTATAAAAGACGCACCCGACGCCAAAAGGTCAACCGCAACATATTGCATCGACCCCGACACGATTGTAAGAGCCATAATTCCTGCCCATATAAAACTATATCCGTTTTTTTGCAGCAATACACCGAATCCCATACCCATAAATATATAGCCTGCCATAACGGGCAAACTGTCGATAAAAGATTTTTTTATCGTCTTTTTGTTTATACAAGAAATATTTTTTTGCATTGTTTTATTGTTTAAAACTTTGCTGTTCATTATATGCGCTTCCTCTGTATCGAAAATTTATGTATCGATTTTTTATTATATCACACCGAAATAATAATTTCAACCGCAAAAATAACCCAAGTTTAGCCTTTTTGTGACGGTTTTTGATAGAAAATAATAAATTTGGCGGCATAACATAAACCGATGCTTTTTTGCATATATTTTATCGGTGATAAAAATGATGAATTGCATATGGGGTGCGATGATAATAATCTCTCTCGTCGTGTCGCTTTTAACCGGCAGAGTTGAACAAACCGCCGCAGCGGCGGCATCGGGCGCAGCGGCGGCAATAGAGAGCTGCATCTCACTTTTGGGTATTATGTGTCTGTGGACGGGACTTGCAAAAATAGGTGAAAAGGCAGGGTTGATAAAGGTCTTTGCGCGCGCCGCTCGCCCTGTTTTGAGGCTTTTGTTTCCAAGACTTGACCCAAACGGAAGGGCGGCACATTCAATCGTTATGAATATGGTCGCGAACTTTTTTGGAATGGGAAACGCCGCAACACCTCTCGGCATAAAAGCTGTCGGTGAGCTTAACGCATTGAACGGAAAAAGGCACACCGCATCGAACGAAATGTGTATGTTTGTGGTTATAAACACCGCCTCGATTCAGCTCTTGCCGACAACGCTTATTTCGATGCGCCAGACATGGGGATCGTCAAACCCCGGAGCGGTAATCGTCCCCGTTTGGATTGTGAGTATCTGTGCCGTTTCCTTAGGCGTGGCGGCGGCAAAAATCTTTGAAAGGAGAACGTGCTGACGTGAAATGGATTTCGATTTTCGCAATGCCGATTTTCATCGCTTTGTTCGTCTTATCGGGAATGATAAAAAAGGTCGGCGTGTATGATTGTTTTGTTGACGGCGCAAAAGACGGTCTTAAAAGTATGTATGGGATAGCCGCTCCGCTTATCGGGCTTATGGTCGGAATCTCAATGCTCAGAGAGAGCGGAACGCTCGAACTCATATCATCGGCATTGTCGCCGATACTTTTAAAACTTAAAATTCCGTCAGAAGTATTGCCCCTTGCTATTTTGCGCCCAATCTCCGGTAGTGCATCGCTCGCCGTTGTTACCGATATTTTCAGGACATATGGTCCTGACTCGGCGGCAGGAACAATCGCATCGGTTATGATGGGTTCGACCGAAACGACATTTTACACCATTGCGGTTTATTTCGGTGCGGCAGGAATAAAAAACACGCGGCACACAGTCGCCTCTGCATTGACCGCGGATATAACCGCAATCCTCTTATCGACCGCTGCCGCGCGTATGATTCTATGATATTATTATTTTTATAAATCAAGAGGTTTTAAGCAAAAGTGAATTTCGGACATACTCCGCCGCCGCACTTCTGTCAATATCAAGCACCTGTGCGAACTCTTCAAAAATAACTTTTTCCGTTTCTCTGAGCATTCTCTCATCCGAAACGTGAAGACGCTTGCCTTTTTCCTCTTGGATTTTTCGGCGTTCGTATAACGCTTTTGTCAGACGAAGCAAGCCGAGCAAATCGCTGTTATCGATGGCATTGTGAAACGCCTCTTTTTGAAGGCTGTCATCCTCAACATTGTCAAACTCCGCTTTTTGCGCCGTTTCAAGCGCAAGCCGGATTTCATCACCGTTTAAAAGTTCTTTCATCTTACCCACAAGATGCTCGTTTGCAAAAGGAACCATTATTGTGGACTTGTTGTCATAAACGGGCTTTAAAATATAGTACTTATGTATCTCTGTCCCGATTTTTCTCTCTGTTATCTCGCTTATGATACAAACGCCGTCCGCACCATACATAACGGTGTCGTTTATCTGATATTCCATTACCTAAAACCTGCCTTTAAATACTTCTTTTATCTATATATCCATTATATCACTTTTTATCGAAAAATGTAAGTCTTTTTTTCGAAATTTTGAAAATTTTTACTTTTTAAAAATTTCGGATATAAAATATGCCTGTGTATTGGCGTGCCTGCCGCGGCTGTCAATAACGTCAAGTCTGAAATACCCATCCGACTCATCTATGTCAAACTCAGCATATCCGACAAGCTTTCCATCCTCGGCAAAAACCGCTTCCGCACGTCTGCCTGCCGTTGAGTACGTTATCATCTCCGCATCGGAACAGCTTATATATACCTTTTTATTCTCAAAATAAAGGCTGTGGATTATCGGTGCGGACGACACATAAAACTTTCCGTTCAAGAGCGCGTTTATAACCGAATCATATGATAAAACATCACAATTCACCATAACAAATGCGCCAAAGCTGTCGCGCATACCTTTTTTGTTATGATTATCATCGCCACAGGACACCATAATTCTTTTTCCGCTGCGCAGCATATCATCAAATACATTGATGTCATATTCATAAATTCCGCCGATATTGACATTTGTGTTGAATATCTCCACACCCCAAATCCCGTCATATTTTGAATAATCCGAATAATTTTCAAGCGACCAGCGCGGATGATTATAGCATACAAAAAATCCGTTTTCGTCTGCACGGCGTATTATGTCACATATCCCGTCCGCCGAATATTCACGGTGGTTATCCCCGAATTTTTCAACAAGTTTCGCCTTATCCTCGGGCGTGCTGTAATGGTCGGCAACAGTACTGTAGAATATATCCGCGGTATTGTTCATATCCTTTGCATACAGATTCAAATGACATACCTTCATGCTTTGATTGACAAGCGTTGATTGTTCGGGAAACTGTTTTATTGATATTTCGCACGCCGTCAAGGCTAAAAAATTCTCATCGCACAGCTCTTTATGCGAATAAAGGCGGTCGTGGTCGGTTATGGCAATAAAGCTGTACCCCTTATTTTTATAAGCATCTTTAAGTTCTTCGGGGCTTAACGCACCGTCCGACAGGGTGCTGTGGCAATGCATATTTCCCTTATAAAAATTAAGTCTGTCATCAATCAAAACGCGCCGCATATCCTAATCCTCCGATTTTTTCAGATATTCCACCATTTTTGAAAGAGCCGCAAAACGGTGGCTTATAGCATTTTTTATATGGCTGTCTATCTGTGCCATTGTTGCGTCAAACCTCTCGACATAAAATATCGGGTCATATCCGAAACCGCTCTCACCCATTGGCTTGAGTGCAATTTTTCCATCGCATTCACCCCTGAAAGTGACCGTTTCTTTGTTCGGGTATGCAATGGCAATAACGCATACGAATTTCGCATCTCTTTTGTCAAACGAAACCCCGTCCATTGCGGTCAAAAGTTTTGTTATATTCTCGCTGTCCGTTGCGTTTTCGCCGGCATAGCGCGCGGTATATACCCCCGGTTCGCCGCCGAGCTCGTCAACGCATAATCCGCTGTCATCCGCTATTACGGGTCTGTTCAGTGCTTTCATAACCGTTTCGGCCTTTTTTATTGCGTTTTCCTCAAATGTCACACCGTCCTCGATAACATCTATATCCCCCGCTCCTGCCTGTGTTTGGGTTATGACCGTGTATCCCTCGCCGAGAATTTCTTGTATTTCCCGCGCTTTGTTTTGGTTTTTGCTTGCAAGTATAAATTCTTTCATTTTAATTTTTCCTCTCTTTTGTGATATATTTGGAAACAAAACATTTCAGCCGAAAATGTTTTGTCTCCTCTTGATTTGTCTTAATCATTCCTCTTTTGAACACGAAAGCGAATACGGACAATATGTACACGCGCTGTGTCCTTTGCAGACAAACGGTTTTGCGCTTATATTTCCTTTATATATTCCGCGCGCCGCATTTTTTATATTTTCGTTTGCCTTTTCGATATGCTCCGTCATTTCGCTCTCGGACATAAAATGGTTCTTTGACGGAAGAAATGTTTCGCCGTTTTCGCCGTTGCTGTAATTCGCAATCACCGCCGCATCATTATTGACCCAACCGCCGAAATCCACTTCCTTGCTTTTTGCAAGTTCGACCGCTGAATTTTCATCACTTTTAAGATTCTCCGCCTTAATAATCGGGTCGGTCATTTGCATATAAAGCATTGCCGCCGGGCTTGCGTTTAACCTCTTGCACACTATATCCGAATACAAAAGCGGCTGTAATTTTACGCCTGCGTCCGTCAGGGCGCTGTCAAGGTCGGTTTTGCTTGATTTATAATCGATTATGCTTACATATGTTTTTCCGTTTATTACCGCCGTGTCCGCACGGTCGATAAATCCGTGCAGGTGTGCCAAATCCGTTCCGTCATCCGCCTTGATACATATGGTCGGAATATCGCCGCCCGTTGCTATCTTTATCTCATATCCGTATGGTCTGAATGCCCCCGATTTATAAAACTTTATCGTCTCCCACGCTGTTCTTGTGACAATTCCCTGCATTCGCGACACTATGTATTTAAAATAAAACGAACTCTCATATAACAGCTCCGAATTTTCTTTTGCCGCCTGTTCGACTATTTCACAAACACGTTTTCGGCACCGGTCATATGTTATCTCGCCGTAATCCGCATCATTAAATTTTAATTCGGAAAAATAGCGGTACAAAGCGTTATGCTGTATCGAACCGGTATCGCGCGAATCCAGCTTTCCCGATACTCTTTCTTTTGCCACAAGTCCGTATCTCATAAAATACGAAAATGCACAATCATTATACTTTTCGAGCTTGGTCGCGCTCAAAGCAATCACATCGCCGTAAATCGCCCTGACATTTTTTCTTGTCAAAAGCTCGGGTTCGGGTGACTTCATCGCCTCAATCACTTTTTTAAGCCGTTCGGAATACTCCGCATCGGTTTTAAAAAATTTATACAGCTCCTCCGCCGTACCGTTCAGGTTTTGTACCTCGCCGCCGCACTTGGCGAGGATTCCGCACAACGCACCGAACACCGCCTCTCTGCCCTCTGCACCGCTCGTCAAATTATCGGTTCGGTCGGGATTTGTGATTTTTATATCCGAAAAAACCTTTGTCCGAATCCTCTTTATTATCGGTGACGGAAACATCTGCGCTCCATCCGTATCGAGCATAGGCACGAACAGGTATAATTTTTCCGCCGCCGCGGTCAATACCGAATATACAAGCAGCTGTTCCTCACGTGCTTTTGCGTCCGCCCCGGGTGCAAGAGAAATGCCGTAATTTTCAAGCTTTATTCGTTCCGCATCGGAAATCAACCCTTCTTCGGTGTGCGGAGCGGGAAAAACGCCGTCGGTCATTCCGAGAACAATTACAACAGGCGTGTCCTCGGCTCTGAATCTGTCGATGCCTGCAAAAATTGCACAATCCTGTGTCTGCGGCGTTATTCCGACGCTTATTCCGCCGCACGAACTTTTGAACAAATCCGCAAAATCCTGCCATGTTATGTTTTCGCTGTCCATAAGTGCCGAAATTTGTGACAGCACCGATATAATACCGTTCCAAACCTGTCGGTATTCATCTGCAAGATACGGCATTGAATTTTCGTCAAATTCTTTGCATATCTCCGCCGTCCTCTCGGCGAGGTTGTCCGCTTTCATACATTCAAGTATAGCCTTGCATATCTGCGCCGCCGTCTTTCTTCCGCTTAATTGCTCCGCCAGACGATTCGGGAAGGAGCAAACGCAACGTCTGACCTCGTTTATCTTTTCCAAGTCAAATTCGGGAATTTTAAATGTCCAAACCGATTCCGCCCACATCGCATATGACGGGTCGGCGGCAAGAATATAGTTTTCAAATTCATCAATATCGCGCTCTTTTGCGGTCGTCATTCCCGAACGCGCAATTGTCATTACTCTTTCGTATGACCACCCATATGCAAGAATTTCAAGCGATGCGCAAAGCATTTCCGCAAGCGGCTTTGTTATTATGCTGCGCCTTGAATCCAAAAACACGTCTATGCCGCGGCTGCCGAATATCGGCGGAATTATCCTCAAATAATCCTCCGGTCGCCGCGCAAGAATAAGAAAGTCCGAAAAACGCCTGTTCTCGGTTCGACAAAGCCTTAAAATCAAGTCTGCCGCTGTTTCTGCTTCGCGATAATGATTCGATACTTCTTTTATAAAAACACTTTCGGTTTTGCCGCTGCGCGGCGATGCGGTCGGGCTGAAATACGCCTTTCGCAAAAACGTAAGTTCTCTGCCGTTGTCACGGTCAAATACGCACATCGGTTCTTCGCATTCTGTATTATGCTCCGCCGCAATCTCGGTCAGCTTTCGGCAAGTATCCGAAATAGGCGCGAACAGAGCCGACGGCCGCTTTATATCATCACAGCACATAACCGCGCAAACATCAAGGCTTTGCATAATCTCACCGATTGCCCTGTATTCCACGGGAGTAAAGCTTCTGAAATGCATAATAAAAAGACATCCGTCACCAAAATCAAAATGTTTCAGCTTGTTACAAATTATCGAAAGGTTGTCCTCTGCATCCGCCGCCTTGTCCTCCATAAAACGGTTGAATGTGTCATACATAACCGATATATCTTTTAATTTTTCGGAAAGGTCCTGTTCGTTCTGATTTTCCGATGCCGAGCCTGCCGCCTCGGACAAAGCTTGGGGTGATACGCCGTACCTTTTAAATTCGGATACAAGATTCGTCAGCTCTGACGAAAAACCTCTGCGCCTGACCGCCGATGATAAAACACCGAGTTTTGACTTGACATCGCGCACCGTTGCCGCCGCAACAATCTGCTTTCCGGCACCATCAATATATCTGAGTCTCAAAGGTCCGAGCTTTGACAAAACGAGATTGCACAACCGCGAAAAAGTTATAACTTTTATGTTTGTCTGTGCCGCAACGCCAAACGTTTTTATAACAAAACTCTCGGCAGACAGCGAAAACTGTTCGGGTACCAAAATCCACGCACAGCGGCCGCTCGCCGCAACATTTTTAATTCTGTCATACGCCGTATTTTCTATGCTTGCCGAATCCGTTCCGTATATGATATTGAACATTTTGAACCTCCCTTTTCCATTCTGTTTGTTTTATATCTTATGTTTGCATCTTTCCGCCGTAGCCGCAAATCAAAGAATCAATATATTTTATTGTTGTTGTTTTCAATCAGCATACTCGCCGATTTAATTCCGTCCACCGCCGCACTTACAATTCCGCCGGCATAGCCTGCGCCCTCGCCCGAGGGATACAGACCGCCGATGTTTATACTTTCAAGGTTTTTACCTCTGATAAATCTTATCGGCGCGGACGTTCTCGACTCTATTCCCGTCAAGACCGCACCGCCGCCCGAAAATCCCGGCATTCTGTGTTCAAAATCACAGAGTCCTCTGCGTAATGTTTCAACAACAAATTTCGGCAGACAATTTTTTATTTCCGCAATTTCAAATCCGCTCGTTACGGTCGGCTCGACTCTTTTGAGCCGCTCGGTCGGGCAATCTTTTACAAAATCCTCGGCGAGCTGTATCGGTGCAGCACCCTCTCCTCCGCCGAGCAGAAATGCAAGTTCCTCATATTTTTGCTGAAGTCTGATTCCGCCGTCCGTACCGATAAAATCGGTCGGACGAACCGGCACAACAAGCGCACTGTTTGCGTTTTCGCCGCTGCGGCTGTGATAACTCATTCCGTTGACCGCAAGCCTGTTTTTCTCGCTTGACGCATTCACAACCACGCCGCCGGGACACATACAAAATGAATAACAGCTCCTGTCCTTTTCGTTATATGTCACACGATAGTCCGCCGGCGGCAAGCCAGTTTTATCCGTCTTTGCTCCGTATTGAAGGTTGTCAATAAACTCTTGGCTGTGTTCTATTCTGACCCCCATCGCAAAAGGTTTCGGTTCTGCCGCCGCTCCCAAACTCAAAAGCCTTTCATATGTATCTCGGCTGCTGTGCCCTATTGCCAAAATCAAATTCTTGCATAAAATTTCTTCATCATCATTTATCACTATCCCCTCGACCCGACCGCCGCTGACCTTTATATCCGTCAACCGCGTATTAAATCTCACTTCCGCGCCGAGTTCCTGCATACGCCGCCGCATTGCCGTTATAACTCCGCATAAAAGGTCAGTGCCGATGTGCGGCTTTGCCTTGTATAAAATATCTTTCGGCGCACCGAATTCAACCAGAGTTTTGAGGACAAATCTTTGCCGCGGGTCACTGATTCTCGTTGTCAGCTTTCCGTCCGAAAACGCGCCTGCGCCTCCCTCGCCGAACTGAACATTCGAATTTGTATTTAATATTCCGCTTTTCCAAAAATTCTTGACCGTTACACGGCGGCTTTCCGAGTCTTCGCCGCGTTCGATTATAAGCGGCGGATTTCCCGAAAGGGTAAGAACCCACGCCGCAAAAAGTCCGCACGGACCAAGTCCGACAACAACGGGGCGACTTGACAAATATACTTTTTTTGGTTTAAGGCTTTCCGTGACTTCCGCACGGCGAATACCTTTGGCAAGTACAGTGTCGTCCGCCGTGCTTGCCAACACCGAATAAACATAATGAATGTTATTCTTTCGGCGCGCGTCAAGGGATTGTCTGTATATCTCGAAATTGTCCGCCGAAATGCAATCAGACCGCACAATATCTCGTGCGGTCTTTATTACGTCTTCGGTTGTATGCCTTATCGGCATTTTTATATTGTCTATAATAATTCGCATACAAATCCACCTATTTTTCAATCGATATTTCGACCTCGGATATATCGTGAAATATTTTCACTCCGTTCGGAATAATAAGTTTAACCTTAACCTTTCCGTTATCCAAAAGTTTATCAAGCGGAATCTGTTCGGTCTTAATCTCGTTTATCTTTGACGAAACATTTTCGTCACCGAAAACATAGACCTCAAACGGGTCGGTTTTATATGAGAAATTCTCAGGCAGCTCCTGTCTGCCGAACTCCGCCTTTACCTCTGCTTTGTGCATTTTAAGAACGGGACAATGAATATTTACATTATCAACTGATATTGAAATCCTTCCCATAAGAGCGTCAAGCATTGAAATTTCTTTGTTATCCGCACCGTAAAAAACAATCTGTGCGGATGTGTCAATGTCAACGTCTTCATTATTATAATTCAAAACCGCCTCCGCTTTGGATATTTTATCCACCGCCGATTTCGGACCGCTCAGCGTTACCTTTTTCGGGTCGCAAACAATGTCACCCGGCATATAATCGGGCGCAAGCGTTCCGATGGTCGAAACCTCTATATCAAGGGTTTTTTCTGCGCTTTTTTCAACCTTTACATTCACCGAATACTCGCTTTGCGAGCTTACGCCCTGGTTTTCAAAAGGAATAACAATCTCTATCGGGATATTTGTTTCACCCGTTTCGGTTATCGATGAAATATCCGCCTTTGCAATAATGGTTTTCATATCATTATTACCCATTTTCTTACGGCTTCCCTTTATTTTGACGGTAACTGTTGTCGCCGACTCGCTTATAACCGCAAGCCCTCTCGAATTAAGGCTTTCGCCGCCGATAAACTGAATCGGCAGGTCACGAACCGTAACCTCAATTGCGGGATTCATTACGAGCGCAATATATACCCATATTCCGATGGCAATCAAAACAGATATAATTTTAAGCGCCCCGTCGGATGCAAGTAACTTTTTCATCAGCCGCGCCTCCTTTTTGAGAGATTTGACAGCTTGAACCTCGTCTTTGATGAATCTCCTTCATCGCCGTTGCTCACAAGTTCGTTAATTTTTGCACGCAAAGTATCCTCGGTATACCCCGTGGTAAGGACACCTTTATGCGCAATCGATATTCTGCCCGTTTCTTCCGAAACGATTATCGATATTGCGTCCGATTCCTCTGATATACCTATGCCGGCACGATGCCGCGTTCCGTAGGACGTTTTGATATTCGGGTTCTGTGACAGAGGCAATACACAGCTTGCACGCGCAATTTTATAATTTCTTATTATAACCGCTCCGTCATGCAGCGGCGTATCGGGAACAAAAATGTTCTCAATCAATTCGCTTGTCACCTGTGCGGAAATATCAACACCCGAGCTTATAAGGCTGTCGATATTATCACGCTTTTCTATAATCATAAGCGCACCCGTGCGCGTGTTTGACATCACCTGTGCCGCTTTGGCAATCTCACGTATTACCTGCTGGCTCTCTGCCCCGGATTCGGAATGCTGAGAAAACAGGTTCGCCGCCGCCGTTCGCCCAACGTGTTCAAGCGCACGCCGAAGTTCCGGCTGAAAGACAATAAGCAAGGCGATAATTCCGAGTTGGAGACAGTGACTTAAAATAAAATACAAGGTATTCAGCTTTGCGAAATAACTTATCTGAGTCGCAACAACAACCAATACAACACCTTTTATAAGCTGTACCGTTCTCGTATCGCGTATAAATTTAAGTGCCTTGTACACAACATACGAAACAATTGCTATATCGATTATATCGGTAATGGTGAAAAGTTCAAGCTGATTAATAGCACTATGATAAAAATTCTGCCACCATGTCATTTTAAGTCACCTCGCTTTTGATTTTTTATTAACTCGCCAATTATCTTAACTCAACGCCGATATTAATATGCCCTGCCCCAGTAAACCATCTTATCCGCAGGCTTTCCGCAGCATATACAGGTATCCGAAATATGTTCTTGTTCAAACGGAATACAACGTGATGTCGCGGTTGTATCTTCTTTTATTTTTAGCTCACATTCTTCACTGCCGCACCACATTGCCTTGACAAATCCGCCTTTTTCGTCAATGAGCTTTTTAAATTCCTCATAATCGGACGCACTCGATGTCTTGCTTTTGCGATTTTCAAGAGCCGCATTATACATTTGCTGTTGAATCTTATCAAGCATAGCCGAAAGTTCTTCCTCGATATTATCGAGAGAAACAAATGTCTTGCTGCGGTCAACACGGCTTACCAATACCGCCTGATTTTTTTCTATATCTTTGGGTCCGATTTCTATACGAACCGGAACGCCTCTCATCTCATATTCGCTGAACTTCCAACCGGGCGACTTTTCGCTGTCATCAAGCTTAACCCTAAAATCATTGGATAATCTGTCGCGCAAAGCCGCGGCAGCGTCCAACACACCGGGTTTGTGCTGTGCAACGGGTATTATTACCGCCTGTACAGGCGCAATCCTCGGCGGAAGTTTAAGACCTGCGTCATCACCGTGAACCATAATAATAGCTCCGATTATACGGGTTGACATTCCCCAAGACGTCTGGTGAACATATTCCATTTCGTTCTCTTTGTTCAAATATTGAATACCGAACGCCTTTGCAAATCCGTCACCGAAATTATGGCTTGTTCCCGATTGCAAAGCCTTTCCGTCATGCATCATACTTTCGATGGTGTATGTTTCTTTTGCACCGGCAAATTTTTCTTTCTCGGTCTTTTGACCCTTTATTACCGGAATAGCAAGCTCTTGTTCGCAAAAATCAGCATAAACATTAAGCATCTGAATCGTGCGCTCTTTCGCGTCTTCTTCCGTTGCGTGAGCCGTGTGTCCCTCTTGCCATAAAAACTCCATACTGCGCAGGAAAGGACGTGTTGTTTTTTCCCAGCGTACAACACTGCACCATTGATTATACAGTTTCGGCAGGTCGCGGTAAGACCTGACCGCACCCGCATAATGCTCACAAAACAGCGTTTCGGATGTCGGACGAACACAAAGTCTTTCGGGGAGCTTTTCCGTTCCGCCCTGTGTCACCCACGCAACCTCGGGTGCAAAACCCTCAACGTGGTCTTTTTCTTTTTGCAGCAAGCTTTCGGGAATAAACATCGGCATATATACGTTTTCAACACCGGTCTTTTTAAATCTCGAATCAAGACCTTTTTGAATATTTTCCCATATTGCATATCCATAGGGCTGAATCACCATACATCCGCGAACGCCCGAATAATCGCAAAGCTGTGCTTTTTTGATTATATCGGTATACCAACGCGCAAAATCTTCACCCATCGGAGTTATCTCTTCCACTAACTTTTTATCCTTATTATTCTCTGCCACTTTAAAACTCATTCCTTCCAAGATACAATTACCTATTATATATAAGTATAAATGAAAACCCGAGTTATGTCAAGGCTTATAATTTTATTTTTGAAATATTTAAGCTAAACTTAATATTTCGAATAAAATTATTTCTTTAAAATACCGAAAGTATTCCGATTTCTTATTAAAAAAGGTCGGATTAAAAAAGGTCGGACAAAACAAATTGCCCGACCTTTTTCTAATCAATGTATACCGTGTTCGATGAAGAATCATACCAAAAACAACAAAATCTCATTTTATTTTAATTTTTCTTCCATAAGAGTGGCAAGAGATTCCGCACGCTCTTTAATCAAGGCTTCATCGCTTCCCTCAATCATAACACGCACAAGCGGTTCCGTTCCGCTCGGACGGATAAGTACCCTTCCGTTGCCGTCAAACTCGTCATTTAACTTTTCTATTGCCGCCCTAATTTCAGGAACAGCCATATATTTATCCTCACTTTTAAACTCATTATTAACTCTTGCGTTCACAAGAACCTGAGGATAAATATTCATTACCGATGCAAGCTCGGACAACGGCTTGTTTGTGCGTTTCATAACCGAAACAAGACTTATTCCGGTAACAAGCCCGTCACCCGTTGTGTTATTGTCAAGCAAGATAACGTGTCCCGATTGTTCGCCGCCTATCTTATGACCGTGTTTGAGCATTTCTTCGAGAACATATCTGTCACCGACTTTGGTCTGTTTTATGTTAAGCCCAAACTTTTCGCCCATTTTAAAGAATCCAAGGTTGCTCATAACCGTTGCAACAACCGTGTTGTCCGAAAGAATACCTCTCTCTTTCATATCCAATGCGCATATTGCCATAATTTTATCGCCGTCAACCTCTGTACCATTTTCGTCCACAGCCAAAACTCGGTCGGCGTCACCGTCAAACGCAAGTCCTGCGTCCGCTCCGCATTCTTTGACAAACTCGCAAAGATTATTCAGATGTGTTGAGCCGCAACCGCTGTTTATGTTGATTCCGTCGGGTTTGTCACAGGTAACAAATACTTTTGCGCCAAGCTTTTCAAGAGCTTTCTTTGCCGTAACGCTCGATGCGCCGTTGGCACAGTCAATGGCAATTTTAAGTCCGTCAAGACGAACATCCGTTGTTGACACGGCAAAATCTATATATTTGTCAACCAAAGTTTTATCCTCTGTACAATGGCCTATCCGCTCATGCGTAGCACGAACCACTTCTTCGGATTTATCGAGAATTATTCCCTCAATACGATTTTCGGTTTCATCGCTCAGCTTATATCCGTCACCGTTGAAAAATTTGATACCGTTATGTTCAAAAGGGTTGTGCGATGCCGAAATCATAACGCCTGCATCAAATCCGCATTTTCTCACAAGATAAGCGATAGCCGGTGTGGGAATAACCCCTGCGCTGACAACCTCTGCGCCTATGCTGCAAAGTCCTGCCGTCAGAGCGCACTCTAATATATCACCCGAAATACGCGTATCCTTACCCACAAGGATTTTAGGCTTTTTTCCGCTGCTTTCGGTCAGAACATACGCCCCCGCCTTACCAATTTCAAGCGCAATTTCGGGTGTAAGCTCTTCGTTTGCTATTCCTCTTACTCCATCCGTTCCGAATAATCTTCCCATATATAAATTCCTCCGAAATTCAAAATCGTATTTTTTAACATATAAATTATATGCTAAAAAATACGATTTGTCAACGTCTATTCGGATTTTTCCGAAAAAATTGTGCAAATACTCGGTACAATCCTCCAAAACGCATTATTAATGTCCAAATGTAAAACGTCTGTTTTTTTGTTCTATCAATATATCTCTTTTTGACAAACGCGGTCAACTTACAAACGCCGTTAAAAGCGCATACATAAGCGGAATCGTTATTACGCAAAGAGTATGTGAAATCATCGCCATTGACGCACCGGTCGATGTATCGCCGCCGTAAGCCGCCGGGAATACAACCGTATTCAATCCGAGCGGTGTTCCGAACGCAATCAAAGTCAGATAAAGCGCACCTTTATCTGCCCCGATAAAATGCAATATGACCATAAACAAAAGCGGCAGAACAATAAGCCTCAGCGCTGTTGCGATATACACGGCTTTGTTCTTTAAAAGTCCGACAATATTATATCCGCCGATTACAAATCCGGTTAAAATCATTGCAAGAGGTCCCATACATGACGCACAGTTCGTCACAGTAGATTTTATAAATGACGGAACATATTCCGCTGCCCCGGTCAAACCGAGCAAAGCCCCTATGATAATCGACACAAAAATCGGGTTCAACAAATTTTTCAAGGCGCTGCCGCTGTTATTTCCTCTGGGAATAAGAATAATCACACCCCATGTATAAACCGCAACATTAAGCGGCAGGATATACAGCATATAATTATAGAGTATTTTATCGCCCATAATCGCCGGCACAATCGCATTGCCCATAAAAGAAAAGTTCCCGAACGCAAGCGCGTATTTATAGATATTTCTTTTATATGCATCATCGCGCGCAAACACTTTTGACAGCGGAAGAGCAATCACAATCGCAATCACAAGTGCAATTGCACTGTACAGAATAAGCTGATAATTCTCGGATACGGATTGAACCGTACAATATTTCATAAATGTGTTTATGATAAGTGCAGGCACAAAGAAATAATTCTCGAGTTTTGACAAAACCGTTGCCGTATTATCGGGCGCAAGTTTAAGCTTGTTTGCACCGAATCCGATAAGCATACACAAAAACATAACCAACATGGGCGACAGAGTCGCCTTAAAAGTTTCAAACAATTTATAACATCCTCTCTCTATTATCCGATACGTTAAAACTGTACCTGCTGATTTGGGTCACCATCAGCTATAATAAGCTGATGCAAGATATTTGCCGCACACCAAACAAGCTCGTCACAAGGTCTCTTTCGATAAAATTCCGCAGTTCTCGGCGTTGAAACGGGTGTTGAGTCAATTTCCCGTTTTTCATCTTCATTCACTTTAATTTTAAGGACATTAGGTTCTAAATTTGTACCCGTCAAAAGATTTTTACAGATTATCGAACCGTTACGATACTTAAATTTCTCCGCTAATTTTTGTATCAAGGCATAATGCTTATCTTTTGCTTTTTTATCTTTCGGGTCGGAATATCCGTAAAGCACTCCGGCAACAATAAACATTCCCGATACCGCACCGCATACCTCTCTCATTCTGCCCATTCCGCCGCCGAAAGAAGATGCAAGTTTTATCGCGGTATCAAAGTCCATACCCATCTCTCCGGCAAACGCACCGACAACCGCTTGGGCGCAATTGTACCCCTCTTTAAACAGCTGTCTTGCTCTTTCCGCTTTTTTATCATACATAATTATCCCTGCTGTTCTATTTTGATTTTTTATATTCGGCTAAAGCCTTTGCAAGCTGGTCGGGACATGATGTTCCCCTGCCGTTGCAATCAATACCACTGAGCAGAGATATAAGCTTATCTATATCCATTCCCTCAGCGAGTTTTTGAACACCTTGAGTGTTTCCGCTGCATCCGCCGCAGAATTTTACATTGTGTACTGTATTTCCGTCAACTTCAAAATCAATTTCTCTCGAACACGTTCCGTGTGTTTTATAACTGTATTTATCCATTTTTATTTTCCTTTCTTAAAGTAAACACCGATTGATTTTCGCACATATATTACATAAAAACTTTAAATTCAAATTTTTCAATGATTACTTGTCCTATTTTATTTTGAGATGCATCGGCAAACCGTTTTTATAAATGATATTCATCTCACCCATAATCAACGGCCGTGCATATTTAATAAACTCATCGCTTACATAAGTATTATCATTAACTATCCATTCGGACGGCACAGTCTTTTCTATATTGGCTATGCTTTTAATATCCGCCGTTTCAACACTGTACACGTATTCCGAATTATCGAAAATACGCCGAATCACCGACATTTCTGCCGTCCTTCCGTTAAATGCGGCTTTCACCGCCGCAGCACCTGTTGCAACAGCCTCATTAATATCCTGCTTAGACGCAAAATGCGCCGCACTTCGCTGAAGGGTACTGATTTCGATTCCTCTTGCCTTTACGCCGAGAGTTTTTCCGAGATAATTCGCCAAGAATTGTCCCGTACCGCTCATTATTTTATGTCCGAATGCGTCAAGACCTGCGTATACCGACCCTGCCGCCGCAACATACTCTCCGTTTGAATCGCGCAATGCCTCGGATACAGCAAGCACAACAGTGTCTTTTTCGGCAAGCAGTTTTTTCACTTTATCAGCACATTTTTCTATATCAAATGCCGTTTCGGGAAGATAAATCAAATCAACCCCACAGCAATCGTCATCTTTTGCCAGTGCCGCCGATGCGGTAAGCCACCCTGCGTTTCTTCCCATTATTTCTATTACTGTAACGGATTTAAGGTCATAAACCGAGCTGTCGCATATTATTTCTTTTACCGATGCGGCAATATATTTTGCCGCACTTCCGAATCCCGGAGTATGGTCCGTTACCGCAAGGTCATTATCAACCGTTTTCGGTGCACCCATAAATCTTATATTACTTCCGATTTTTTTGGCATACTCCGAAAGTTTGGCAATGGTATCCATTGAATCGTTACCGCCGATATATACCAAACAAAAGATTTCGAGCTTGTCCAATATTTTAAAAAGTTTTTCATATATCTGCGGCTCTTCCTCATAATTCGGAAGCTTGTACCTACAGCTTCCGAGCGCCGCCGACGGGGTTTGTTTTAAAATATCGCACTCCCTGTCACCTATAATATATTGTGACAAATCAGCGTATTTTTCATTCAAAAGTCCTTGTATTCCGCCAATCATTCCGTAAACTTTGTCCGCACCCTGTGTGACCGCCTCGGTATACGCACCCGCAAGAGTAGCGTTTATCACCGCTGTAGGGCCGCCAGATTGACCGATTATAACATTTTTCACCGGTATACCTCCGTTTTGATTTTTGCATTTAAAAGCGGACAGCAAATATTGCCGCCCGCTTTTGTTTTTAAAGAGTATGTTTAATATACAGATTTTTATCCGTCTGCCGCCGAAATACAGCTCAACCGTATTTCAGCCAAGGTCTGAATCTTAAAATCAGATATTTCTTCCGATTAAGCCCAATTCAGATTCCTCTTCAGCAGCCTGAAAAGTAGGATAAACCTCAATCTCATTATACTGTCCGATACCTGTTCCGGCAGGAATAAGCTTACCGATAATAACGTTCTCTTTAAGGCCAATCAGCGGGTCTTTCTTGCCTTTGATTGCCGCATCGGTAAGAACACGAGTTGTTTCCTGGAACGATGCCGCCGATAAGAATGATTCGGTTGCCAAAGCAGCCTTTGTTATACCCATAAGCTGTATCGAGAATTCAGCGGGTTCTCCACCCTCTGATATTACCTTATTGTTTATATCTTCAAGCTCATAAATGCTTATAAGCGAACCCGTAAGCAATCCGGTATCACCGGCAGATTCAACCTTAACTTTGTGCATCATCTGTCTTACGATTACCTCGATGTGTTTATCATTAATATCAACGCCCTGTAATCTGTACACACGCTGTACTTCTTGAATAAAGTAATTCTGTACGGCGGTTGCACCCAGAATTGCAAGAATATCATGCGGATTGAGCGAACCCTCTGTCAACGGGTCACCTGCATTTATTTCTTGTTCGTCACGAACCTTTATTCTCGAACCGAACGGTATCATATATGTTGCTGATTCGCCCGTTTCTTCGTTCATAACGATTATTTCACGCTTGTTTGCAACCTCGGTAATACGAACACGACCCGATATTTCGGATATGATTGCAACACCCTTAGGCCTTCTTGCTTCAAACAATTCTTCGACACGCGGAAGACCCTGTGTGATGTCATCACCTGCGACACCGCCGGCGTGGAATGTACGCATTGTAAGCTGTGTACCCGGCTCACCGATTGACTGTGCAGCAATGATTCCGACAGCCTCACCGACATTAACCGGCGTTCCGTTTGAAAGGTTATGACCGTAACATTTAGCACATACGCCGATTTTGCTGCGGCACTTAACAACAGAACGGATTTTAACTTCTTTAATTCCTGCGGCAACTATTTGTTTAGCCTTAGCAGCCGAAATCATCTCGTTTTCGCCTATGATGAATTCACCTGTTTCGGGGTTGACAATCGCCTCGGTTGTGGTTCTGCCTTCAAGTCGGTCAATCAACGGTTCGATAATTTCGTTTCCGTCACGAATATCCGAAACGATAATTCCGTCACGAGTTCCGCAATCTTCTTCGCGAACTATTACGTCTTGTGATACGTCAACCAGACGACGAGTTAAGTAACCCGAGTCGGCTGTACGCAGCGCGGTATCTGTAAGACCCTTACGCGCACCGTGAGTAGAAATAAAGTATTCAAGGACGGTAAGACCCTCACGGAAGTTCGAACGAATCGGAATCTCGATTGTACGACCCGATGTATCCGCCATAAGTCCGCGCATCGCGGCGAGCTGACGCATCTGGTTTACACTACCACGAGCACCGGAGTTCGCCATCATATATATAGGATTGAGCTGTTTAAGGTTATCCATCATTGCGTCAGTTACTCGATTCGACGTTTCGCTCCAGATAGCAATTATATGACGATGCCGTTCTTCATCGGTCAAAAGACCTCTGCGGTATTTTCTCATAACCTTGTCAACTTTTTCTTCTGCCTCGGCAAGCAACGCCTGTTTTGCCTCAGGTATCTTCATATCGTCAACGCAGACGGTTATTGCACCTATCGTGGAATACTTATATCCCATTGCTTTTATGTTGTCAAGCAAAGTTGCCGTCTCGGTAATTCCGTGAATTTTTATCGAAGCGTTAATAATCTTTCCGAGCAGCTTTTTATCAACACCCGGTTCAACATTATCATTGATTGCCTCTTTAACCGCCGGCTTTTTAAGAACGCCGTCACCTATTTCAAGTTCAAACACCTTTGACGGGTCATCTCTGTTAACAAATCCCAAATCTTGAGGAATCTTTTCATTGAATATGAGCCGTCCGACAGTGGCATCAATCATACCTGTCCGCGGCAAGCCGTTTATAATCTTTGTCACTCTGACCTTAATCGGCGCGTGCAGTCCGACCGCATGGTTGTTATAAGCCAAAACAGCCTCTTCTCTGCTTGAAAATACCTTGCCTGTACCAATCTCGGTATCGTCTTTTAATGTCAGATAATAGCTTCCGAGAACCATATCCTGTGTCGGTACGGTTACAGGCTTTCCGTCCTGAGGTTTGATAAGGTTGTTGGCGGACAACATAAGGAATCTCGCCTCTGCCTGTGCCTCGGTCGAAAGCGGAAGGTGAACAGCCATCTGGTCACCGTCAAAGTCAGCATTAAACGCCGTACAAACGAGAGGATGCAGCTTTAACGCCTTACCCTCAACCAAAACGGGTTCAAATGCCTGAATACCAAGCCTGTGCAGAGTAGGTGCACGGTTCAACAGAACGGGATGCTCTGATATTACATCTTCCAATACATCCCATACTTCGGGCTGAACACGTTCAACCTTTCTCTTTGCCGATTTTATGTTATGCGCAAGCCCGTCCGATACAAGTTTTTTCATTACGAACGGCTTGAACAGTTCAAGCGCCATCTTTTTGGGAAGTCCGCACTGATAAATCTTAAGTTCAGGACCTACCACTATAACGGAACGACCCGAATAGTCAACACGCTTACCCAAAAGGTTCTGACGGAAACGTCCCTGTTTACCCTTTAACATATCCGAAAGGGATTTGAGCGGACGATTGCTCGGACCGGTTACGGGTCTGCCTCTGCGGCCGTTATCGATAAGAGCGTCAACCGCCTCTTGCAGCATACGTTTTTCGTTTCTTACTATTATTTCGGGTGCGTCCAAATCCAAAAGACGCTTTAATCTGTTATTTCTGTTTATTACACGTCTGTAAAGGTCGTTAAGGTCGGATGTTGCAAAACGACCGCCATCAAGCTGTACCATAGGTCTTATTTCGGGCGGTATTACCGGAATAACGGTAAGTATCATCCATTCGGGTTTATTGCCCGAATGACGGAACGCCTCAACAACTTCCAAACGGCGAACGGTACGAATCTTCTTTTGACCCTTTGCTCCGTCCAAATCGGCGCGCAATTCATCATAAAGTTTATCGAGGTCTATAGCCTGTAACATTTCAAGAATAGCCTCGGCGCCCATTCCGGCACGGAATACATCGCCGTATTTTTCATAATTTTCAGTATATTCTTTTTCAGACAAAATCTGGTTCTTGCTGAGAGTCGTTTTGCCCGGATCTATAACCACATACGCCGCAAAGTACAGAACTTTTTCAAGCGCACGCGGTGACATATCAAGGATAAGTCCCAAGCGGCTCGGTATTCCCTTAAAATACCAAATATGCGATACGGGAACAGCCAGCTCGATATGACCCATACGTTCACGACGAACCTTTGAACGCGTAACCTCAACACCGCAGCGGTCACAAACAACGCCCTTATAACGCACTCTTTTATACTTTCCGCAATGACACTCCCAGTCCTTTTGCGGACCGAATATGCGCTCACAGAATAAGCCGTCTTTTTCGGGCTTTAGAGTTCTGTAATTTATAGTTTCCGGTTTTTTTACTTCGCCGCGCGACCATTCTCTGATCTTTTCGGGTGAAGCAAGACCGATTTGAATAGCGTCAAAATTTTGATATTCGCTTTTTTGATTTTCACTATTCTGATATTCACTCATATTGAATCTACCTTTCCGTCTCACATATTCACACGCTGTCTGCCGTGAGATTGACAGACAATCAATCTTATATTATAAATACCGAATCAGTATAATTCATCATCATCCGTATCTTCGTCTTCCGCAATGCTGTCGAGAGATTCAAGACCTTCGGCATCGAGATAATCTATGTCATCGGATTCTTCACCTATTATCGACGCCATCAAATCATCGTCATCGTTCTCGTCATCGCCGATTATATCATCGAGTTCCGAATCATCGTAATCTGTTTCCAACTCGCTGTTCTCTTCGAGTTCATCCTTTTCGGCATCCGAAATATTAACCGGCAAATCAATATCGTCATCGTCAATCGATTCTTTAAGAATGATTTCGTTATTATCCTTATCCAATACTTTCATATCGAGAGCAAGGCTCTGTAATTCTTTAATAAGAACCTTAAACGATTCCGGAACACCCGGTTCGGGTACGTTTTCGCCCTTAACGATGGCCTCATACGTCTTAACACGGCCGACAACGTCATCGGATTTAACCGTCAGAATTTCCTGAAGGGTATAGGCCGCGCCGTAAGCCTCAAGCGCCCAAACCTCCATCTCACCGAAACGCTGACCGCCGAACTGTGCCTTACCGCCGAGCGGCTGCTGCGTAACGAGAGAGTACGGACCGGTTGAACGAGCGTGAATCTTGTCGTCAACCAAGTGAGCAAGTTTAAGATAATGCATATATCCGACCGTTACCGGATTATCAAACGGTTCACCGGTACGTCCATCATACAAAAGGGTTTTTCCCGTTTTGTCAAGACCTGCTTTTTCAAGAGCCTCAACAATATCTTCCTCGGTTGCACCGTCAAAAACAGGTGTAGCAATCTTCCACCCCAGTGCTTTTGCGGCATATCCGAGATGCACCTCCAATACCTGACCGATGTTCATACGCGAAGGTACGCCCAACGGGTTCAAGACAATCTGGAGAGGTGTTCCGTCAGGCAGGAACGGCATGTCTTCCTCGGGAAGAATACGCGAAATAACGCCCTTATTACCGTGACGACCCGCCATTTTATCGCCGACAGAGATTTTCCTCTTTTGCGCGATATAACAACGTACAATTTGTGTAACACCCGGCGGCATATCATCACCGTTTGCTCTTGTAAACACTTTTACATCTACTATAATACCATATTCACCGTGAGGAACTTTAAGCGAAGTATCACGTACTTCTCTTGCCTTTTCGCCGAATATCGCACGCAAAAGTCTTTCCTCAGCCGTAAGCTCGGTTTCACCCTTTGGTGTAACCTTTCCGACAAGAATATCTCCGGCACCGACCTCTGCACCGATTCGGATAATACCTCTCCCATCCAAATCTCTGAGACTGTCCTCACCTACATTCGGAATATCCCTTGTTATTTCTTCCGGGCCAAGTTTGGTTTCGCGCGCTTCTATTTCGTATTCCTCTATATGAATCGATGTGAATATATCATCTTTTACAAGCTGTTCGTTAAGCAAGATAGCATCCTCATAGTTATAACCTTCCCAAGTCATAAATCCTATAAGAATATTACGTCCCAAGCCTATTTCGCCGTTCTTTGTTGACGGTCCGTCGGCGATAATATCGCCCTTTTCGACTCTTTCACCCTCAGAAACAATAGGTCTTTGGTTGACGCACGTTCCTTGGTTCGAACGTGTATATTTGATAAGCTTGTATTTATCCTTTTTATGTTCGTCATTCTTTATGACAATTTCTGTTGCCGATACTTTATCGACAACACCACCCTCTTTCGCAAGAATACAAACACCCGAATCGCGAGCCGCCTTGTATTCCATACCCGTTCCGACAATCGGAGATTCCGGCATAAGCAGGGGAACAGCCTGACGCTGCATATTCGAACCCATCAAAGCACGGTTAGCGTCATCGTTTTCAAGGAACGGTATCATCGCCGTTGCAATTGACATAACCTGTCGCGGCGAAACGTCCATATAGTCAACGCGCATCGGCGGTACTTCGATAAATTCATCTTTATATCTGGTAACGACCTTTTTGTTGACGAATCTGTCATTTTCATCGAGAGGTTCTGTTGCCTGTGCAACATAAAAACCTTCTTCAACGTCTGCGGTCATATACTGTACATCTTTTGTAACAATACCCGTTTCTTTATCAACTCTGCGATACGGTGTTTCGATAAATCCGTATTCGTTTACTTTTGCATAACCGCTGAGCGAGTTGATAAGACCGATATTAGGTCCTTCAGGTGTTTCTATGGGACACATACGTCCGTAATGCGAGTGGTGAACGTCACGTACCTCAAATCCGGCACGCTCACGCGAGAGACCGCCCGGTCCGAGTGCCGACAGCCTTCTCTTATGGGTCAATTCACCGAGGGGGTTAATCTGATCCATAAACTGTGAAAGCTGTGACGAACCGAAGAACTCTTTAACCGATGACGTAACAGGTCTGATATTAATCAGATTTTGAGGTGTAATCGTATCAAGGTCTTGTGTTGTCATACGTTCTCTTACCGCACGCTCCATACGCGATAAGCCTATACGGAACTGGTTCTGTAAAAGCTCACCGACACTGCGCAGACGGCGGTTACCCAAATGGTCAATATCGTCTATCTCGCCGACACCTGCCGCGAGGTTTCCTACATATGATATAGACGCGATAATATCATCTTTTAAGATGTGCTTGGGGATAAGCTCGTCACGTCTGTCATAAAGAGCCTGTTTGAACTCATCCGAATTCATATCGGGGTATTGTTCCAATATTTCATCGAGAACAATTGTTCTTACTCTTTCGTAAATACCGTAATCTCTTAAATTATAATCAACAAAATCATTAAGGTCAATCATATTGTTAGATATAACCTTTGTTTTTTGACCGTCAACATCGAGAACAATATCATTAACTTTCGCTTTTTCAAGAGCCAAAGCCATTTCTTTTGTTATAACATCGCCCTCTGTGACAATCAGCTCGCCCGTTTCGGGGTCTGCAATTGTCTGTGCCGAAACGAATCCGCAAATACGGTTTGACAGACGGAGTTTTTTATTGAATTTATATCTTCCGACTCTCGCCAAATCATATCTTTTGGGGTCAAAGAAAAGATTTTGTATAAGAGAACTTGCACTCTCAACCGTGGGCGGTTCGCCCGGGCGGAGTTTTCTGTATATTTCAAGAAGACCCTCATCCACCGAAGTGGTAGTGTCTTTTTCCATCGTTGCAATAAGACGTGCATCCTCGCCGAAAAGCTCGGTTATGCTTGTGTCCGTACCGAATCCGAGCGCACGGATAAGTACGGTAACGGGCATCTTTCTGTTTCTGTCGATACGAACATAGAATATATCATTGCTGTCCGTTTCGTATTCGAGCCAAGCACCTCTGTTGGGTATAACCTGTGATGAAAACAGCTTTTTACCCAGCTTATCGAATTCCTGAGAATAGTATACACTTGGGGCACGAACAAGCTGTGACACGATAACACGCTCTGCACCGTTTATAATAAACGTACCGGAAGGAGTCATAAGCGGAAAATCGCCCATAAAAATTTCCTGTTCTTTTATTTCGCCGGATTCCTTATTGATAAGACGAACCTTAACACGAAGCGGCGCAGCATAAGTCGCATCTCTTTCCTTACACTCTTCTATATCATACTTTGGTTCGTCATCCAAACGGTAATCGATGAATTCCAAAAGGAGATTTGCGTTATAATCCGCAATCGGCGAAACATCATGAAAAACCTCTTTTAATCCCTCTTTCAGAAACCAGTTATACGAGTTTATCTGAATCTCAATCAGATTGGGCATCTCTAAAACCTCGTTGATTTTTCCGTAACTCATACGAGTATTTCTGCCCAGTTTCACAGGATGTACCATAAAACCGCTCACCTCATTAAAAAAATTTTCTAAACAGCTGTGAAAATCATTGTATTAACATATCTCAACGCATTGTTACCTGTCGCATAAAATTATTAGTTTATACCGAAAAACAACGTAATAACGCGCTTTTTGTCGGTATGTATTTGCGTTTTTTTAATAGGTTAAAACAGCAAATACGCAAACTTTCGCACTATAAACAGATAGTTATTATACCATACAAAAATATGCTTGTCAAGAGGGTTTGAACTAAAATATAACCAAAAACAATCGTTCTTTTTTGTGTTTTTTGATTTTGTCTCGGTTTTGTAACCGAAATTTAATAATAATTAATCATTTTATTAACTTAAAAATTCCTTTTCTTCTTATATAAAAAGACAGGGACTTGACACCCCGATAAAAAATGTCTTTTGGGGTTAAAATCAAATCCCTGTCGTTAATTTTTTTAGTATTATCTCAAAATTCTTATCTGCTGACCCGGAAAGATACTGTCCGAAGTCATATTATTATTCTCCTTTATGTCATCAACCGTTGTGTGATAACGCTTTGCTATATTCCAAAGAGTATCACCGCTTTTAACAAAGTATATTATAATACATGGCTGTCTTTCCGCGGTGCTGTCCTCCGAAACTTCTATATCCGTAATAATCGGAATTTCTTCATCATTAAACGAGCGAATACACATTCCGAGAACCACTCTTAGGTCAATACTCCTGTTTCCGTTCATCGTATAGCTGACGTGTTCGGCAAAAATCTTTGCATCACAAACCGAACCGCCGCTGACGCCCGGAGCCGACAGAGTATGCGCAAATTCGGTTTTGTCCGAGAATGCCCCGACAGGACGTTCGGCATCATCCGATAAATATAATATGTTGCTGTTTAAAGTTCCGTTTACCGTTATTTCACCGTTGCCTACTCTTATATTGTCAACCGCGGCACTTACAGCCGCATCGCACAAAGAGGAAATATCCGGCATTCCCTCGGGCACGGCAACCTCGGTTTTGTGTGTAAACTGTGCCGTTGTATTGTCAACGAGCTGTTCTATGCTTCTTTTTTCCGATATGATTTTGGTTTCACCGTTCAGAGAATATGCGTCCGAAATGACCGACGGTTCAAATATCTTGTGTCCTCTTATGACTGTTCCCAATCCGAGTTCGATTCCTATAATTCTCGGCTCGCCGTCGGAATCATCACAAATCTCACAAAACATATCCGAAACGCAATAATCTATCTCTCCCTCCATATCTTCTTCCGCGCCGTCCGCATCTATAATCTCATCGAAAGGCAAAGTATATTCATCACAGCAAACCTCTCCGTCCTCATCGGAGGTATAAAGGGTACATATTCTTACCTGACCCTTTACCGCGGCTTTTCCGTCAAGCATGGTGAACTCATCGGATTGAGGAAAAACAATGGTTTTTAAAATTTCCGCAACAGGCGGCTTATCGGACGAAATTTCGTGTTTTTCATTTAATTTAATACGGTTTTCACAATAAATCTCGTTTGAACATAGCCTCAGCGAGCGCGTTTGGGTGCAAAGTGCGGATTCTTCATCGCATGAAACCGGGACTTCAAATTCAATTGTGCGGCAAAGTTTTATATCTGTTCCGAGTACACATCTCAAACTCATCTTTCGGCTGTTTATAAGAGTATACGCAAAACTTTCGGGTTCAATCTCGACACAAAGCCTTAAATTATCGTCTTTTTGCGGAACATCCGCATTATATGTAAAATCTTTTGTCGCGCTCAACGTTTTTACCTTACTCATAACATCTCCGTCCGGAGCATACAAAACCGTCATAACAACCGTTCCGTTTATACATATTTTTCCGCCGCTCAACGATTTTTCACTTACTGCGGCATAGCCGCTTACATCCAAAACTTTAAGAATATCCGGGTTTATATCCGGAACATTTACATCCGTTTCAACCGTTATGCGGCTGTTTTTTTGATACACTGTATCACAGGCTTGTATCAGTTCTTTATTTAATTTTACCGTCATGGCATATACCTCTCTTTTCGTAGCATTGTCTTTTATACTTTGTTACATTATATGATTATACTCCCTGCAATATTCCGATATAATAATTTAAAATCAATAGCTCTGACGATAATGTTTCCCTTGTTCCACAGATTTTATGTTGATAAACTGTGGCTTGTTTGTTAATAACTTCCTCTGAAACAAATCTATCTTGTAATCTGTTTGTAACACTGTTGAAACTTTTTATTAAATTAACAGCTAAAAAAACATTTTTCCGCAAGTAATATTACGTTTTTATTACACAAATATTACTTTTCAACACAATTAACATCCTCTACACCCACGACAACCCAAAAATAAATATATATTATTCTATAATATCTCAAAAAACGAAGTATAAAAAATTTTAAAGACAGACAAAATAAATCTTTACACTTTGCTGACTTTATGTTATACTGAATGACGGCTGTTAGTTTCAGTATAAATATGCAAAAGAGGGTGAACTTTTGTTCAGCAAAATTTTTTTTAAGTTTTCTTTAATATGCGTTTCCGCCGTTGCAGCGGTTTTGCTTATTATAAGCATTATAATACCTGTGAGTGATACCTATTTTTATTTTAACCGAATGAAAAGTGAATTATACACCGTTTCCGAAAGTAATTTCGGTGACAATCTGAACAACATAATTTTATCACAAGCCGATATAGATGAAAAAGAAAAGAATATTTCAAATCTTATAAGCGATTATTCGGGTCAGCTCGCTTTAAACGAAAACCGAAAGTTGTATATCTTTGATAAAGATTATAATTATATCGCACCGAAAGAACAGAGCGGCGATATAAGAGAAAAAAGTGAAAATCTAAGCAATGTATCGGACGAAGCGGATAAAAATTTATGTTCGTTATTCGGCGATTTTATCGATTGTGCGGCTTTTGCAAAGGGCGGAACAAATTCTTATATTCTTTACATAAGAGATAACCGAACGGATTTGAGAATGCTTATTTATCACGGATTCAAATTTTTTGCGTTGGGTGGAATTATTTCGCTGGCGGCGGCGCTGCTCGTTGCGCTTTTCTTAACATTGCGCATAGCAAAGCCGATACTTAAAATAACTAAGCGTGCAGAGGGTTTTCAGCAAGGCGAATTATATGAGAGCTTTGATGACATCAAAAGCAGTGAGTTTTCGGGGCTTGCGGACGCGGTGAATCATATGGGATATGTTATGACAGAGAGCATACAGAGAATGAACGCGGACAAGCATCGGGTTGAGGTAATATTAGAGCATATAAACAACGGAATTATGACATTTGATAACGAGCAGCAGCTTATACAGATAAATTCGGCGGCGCGAAGAATTTTAAAGATAGGAAACAAAAGCGCAAAAGAAATAACTTTTGATAAATTCTTTAAGGAACTCGGTCTTGAAGTCAGAATGGCTGAATTTTCGTACCTCGAAAAATCGAATACTATTGAAAAAGAGATAAAAAACGGCGGAGGTTATATAAAGGCGTGGTTTATTCCTTTTAAAATGGACAGCGAACGCAATGCAGGCGTTGTTTGCGTGTTTGAGGATATAACAGACCAGTTTAATGTTATGTCGGCAATGCGCAAGTTTGTTGCCGACGTTTCGCACGAGCTTAAAACGCCGATAACCGTTATAAGCTCGTATACCGAAACGGTTCTGAACAGTTATCTCGATGATAAGGCAATGACAGCGAATCTTTTAAACATAGTCTATCGCGAAGCGGGAAAAATGACCGAACTTATTCAAAATCTTTTGGATATAAGTAAGTATGAAATGAATGCGGTGCATCGTCACGATGAACCTTTTTCGATAGACGATATGCTGAATTCCCTTGTTGAAACGTTTAAGCTTCAGGCAGAGAAGAAAGAGCTTACACTCAAATACACAAGAATGAATGAGATACCCGAGTTTATCGGTTCGCGCGGCGATGTCGAAAGAGCAGTAAAGAATATCATATCAAATTCAATCAAATACACGTCGAAAGGTGATAAAATAAATATATTTGCCGGAAAGCTGCATAACGATATTTATATCAAGGTCGAGGACACGGGCTGGGGGATTCCCGAAAATAAATTGGGACACCTGTTCGAGAGATTTTATCGTGTTGAGGACGAGGCGCGCAGCCGTGACAAAGGCGGAACAGGTCTCGGACTTTCGATAGCAAAAGAGATAATAGAAAGCTACGGCGGACATATTAAAATTGAATCCGAATATACCAAGTATACGCGTGTTACAATTACATTGCCGATAAAATGAGAAAAAATAAAGGGTTCGGCGTATCAGCCGAACCCTCAGATTACTGACAAACCCACCATTTTCAGGTGGGTTTTTGTCATACATATTAAATTTTTAATCTTTGTCGATAAAAAGTGCAAATCCCTCCTCCAAAGGATATTTGCAATCTTTTTCATGTTCTGTACCGCTGCAGTAAGCAAGCATTGTTCGGAAACTCTTTCGTTCCCGCGCATACGGCAATAGCGCAGACCATGCAGTTCTTTTGATTCTGCAAAGCTACGATCAATTTTCTCTTTTCTTTTTGCGTATATTTCCTTACCCTCGTCAGTATGTGTGAATACATATACCTCATCCCTATAATCTTCCCACACATGACGGCGAAGGCTTTTTGTTTTTTGCTTCTCACTTAAACATTCCTCCCGTCTTGGACAATTTGCACATCTGTCATTTTTGCATTTATATTCTCTGTAACCGTTTCTGTCTGTGGTTACATATTCAAGATAATTTCTTTCCGGACAGATATACACATCCCAATCGGGGATATATTTAAATTTGTATTTTCCGTATTTGCCTTTTTGATGACATCCTCGTCTTTTTCCCATTGCTGCCCGTATTTTAAAATCTTCAAGCAACATCTTACATATTGCAGAAGTATTGTAACCTGCATCAAGTCCTACGGTTTCTACTTTAAATCCGAATTTCTCTATCTGATATTCAAGTCTTTCTCTATATGGTTTTACATCATTTACATTTCCCGGAGTTACAAAGGTATCTGTTATGATATTGCACTTTGAATCTACTGTTCTGTGGTCAAGGTAAAAAATCCCTGTGGCTTTCCGTTTCTGTGCATAAACCCACTATCGGGATCTGTTGTGCTTTTCTTAATTGTTTTGGTCGGCGTATCGTCATCAAAGTAGTTTTCATCATCTTCATCATCAGGTTTTTTAGGGGTTTCATCAAATTTCAAGGGTTTCTTTCCATGCTTTGCTCTGTCTTCGCTAATTGCTGCATTTAATTCTTTTATATACTCTTGTGCCTCTACTTTAACTGTATCTTCTACAAATTTGTTTTTGTTCGCATTTGCTTTCAGATGTGTGCTGTCTGTGTAAAGTATTTTCCCATCTACAAGGTTGTGAGCTATTGCTTGTTTCAATATATTCTCAAAAATTTGCCTCGGAATATCTGTTCCGTTAAACCTTCTTAACCTGTTTTGCCATATTACACTTGCATCAGGTATTTTATCTTCTATACCATAGCCTAAAAACCATCTGTATGCTATGTTTACCTTTACATCTTCTACAAGTCTTGTTTCGCTTCTAATGCCAAACAAATATCCTATGAAAAGCATTTTAAACATTATTTCAGGCTCTATTGCCGGTCGTCCATTATTTTCACAGTAATATGGTCTGCACAAATCATTTATGAACGAAAAATTAATATATTTATCTATCTTTCTTAAAATATGGTCTTTCGGTACCAAATCCTCTATACATACAAACTCCATTTTTATTTGTCGGTTTGTTCCTTCCAAAAGCATTTCTACACCCCATTATTACGCTGTTTTCTATACCTACATTATACCATATTTCGCGTAATTTGAAAAGGTTTTTTACAAAAAATTTGACCGCTGACTTTAACTTTGTCAGCGGTCTGGGACCTCTATATGTTCTACATATATGTAGAACATATAGAGGTCGAAAAAGCTTTGCTTTATGCGAATTTTAAGGCTTAAAATCGCGAGGTAATATAATAATTACTTTTTTCAAAAATGAGATTTTATTGTGTGACAAACATTCACTGAATATCAATATATGCTGCCTCTATATGCGGAATAGAAATTTGATTTCCAAAAACGGCTCTATAATCTTTTATTCCTTTAATTTCTCCATATACTGTAACTATATCGTCATCAAGCACACGGCTTTCATTATCATCTTTTCTCTTATAATCAACATAAATGGTATCGTCCCACAATCCATATTGACCTTGTGTTGTATTTATTCGTAAGACAACATTTTTTCCACTTTCCTGAACTTGTATAACTTGACCTTTGAAAACTGCTTTTTGTCCCTTATAATTGTTAGGATTTCTGGCAATATCATTATATGGAACAGACACACATTGCGCCTTATATTCATCTTCAGATAAAACAAGTTCTTCATCGCTTACTACTGTTTTATCGCTAACATCATTCGTTTTGTTATCGTTGTTCGATACCGAAATGCCTGCCACACAAATTATAATAATTAACCAAAACCACCATTTTTTAAATAACGGCTTTTTGATTTTTGCACCGCAAGATGTACATATAACAGCATTCTTGTTAATAGCTTGTCCGCAATTTCGACATGTTTTTTCTTTCATTTTAATAATCTCCTTCTTTAATACTTTTATTCATTCATCTATAGTAAATACGCAAATCATTGAAGAAAGTGCCAAAATTACAGCTAATACAAGTGAAATAATTTTTTCATTTTCAAAAACTCCTTTCGTGAAAATTTATTTTATCTTTTGTTGGCCGACAAAAAACTCCTTTCTAAATTCTCACGTAAAATAAAAAAATACGTGGCAACTTAAACCATTGCCACGCATAAAAACGAGGCTTGATTTAATGTTACCACACATTTTTGAATACGAAACGGCATAAATAAAGCTATTTCAAATTGTAAAGCCTGCGTTTTTAACAAATATCAAGCTTTATTCTATGCCAAAACAAGATGTGCATAAAATGTACATCTATAAATATTTAATTATATTCAAAAATATGTGGTAATTAAATTATATCACACATTTTCCCAAATTACAATACGTCATTTCACAATTATTTAATTTGATGAAAAAATTTTTTCTAAAAGGTGGTCAAATCAAAATTTCGAGTGCTTATTACTATGAGAGAAAAATTTTTGATTTTATTGCCGCCGCCTGATTTCGTTATATCTGTTGCGGCGGCAAAAATAAAATTTTTTACACTTTTATTATAATTTTAATCCTGTTTATTTTCAGTCTTTTTCCGAGATTTTATGTTCAAACTTATCTTTGTCGCCCGCATCGGGGATTTCGGTTGGGTATTTGCCCGAAAAACAAGCCGTACAGCATTGGTCGGAAAGCTCCCCAGCGAGTTTGACCGCGTTTTCAAGGCTTAAATATCCGAGACTGTCCGCACCGAGCATTTCGGCAACCTCTTTCGGCGAGTGATTGCACGCAATCAGGCCGCTGCTTGAATCAACGTCTGTTCCGTAATAACAAGGGTGCAAAAAAGGCGGTGACGATATTCGCATATGTACTTCTTTTGCACCGGCATCGCGCAGCATCTGAACAATCTGTCTGCCGGTTGTGCCGCGCACAATCGAATCATCAATCATAACAACGCGCTTGCCGCGCACTGCTGACGATATGGGACTGAGTTTAATCTTAACCTTTGCCTCGCGGTCAGCCTGTTCGGGGGTGATAAAAGTTCGTCCGATATATTTGTTCTTGACAAATCCTATACCGTATGGGATTTTGGATTGCAGAGCATATCCGATTGCGGCGTCTATTCCCGAATCGGGAACGCCGATGACAATATCGGCATCAACGGGGTGTTCGTCCGCCAAAAAACGTCCTGCCATAATATGCGAATTTTGAACCGATGTGCCGTCAAGCACCGAGTCTGAGCGTGAAAAGTATATGTACTCAAAAAGACAGGCGGCGCGCTTTTGACCTTTGCAATGCGTCCTGATTGAGCGTACTCCGTCCTTGTCAAAAACGATAATTTCGCCTGCGTCAACATCGCGGATAAATTCAGCACCGACCGTATTGAGCGCACAGCTCTCGGATGATACGACATAACTTCCGTCCGCACGCTTGCCGAAACAAAGCGGGCGCATTCCGAGAGGGTCGCGTGCGGCAATGAGCTTTTGCGGAGACATAATGATAAGAGAGTACGCACCGCTAAGCTGAGGCATTGTTGCCGCTATTGCGTCCTCAACCGAACCGCATTTGAGTCTCTCTTGTGTTATAAGATATGCTATTATTTCGGAATCTATTGTCGTATGAAAGATTGCGCCTTTGAGTTCAAGAGCTTTTCTGAGCGCAAGTGCGTTTGTCAGGTTTCCGTTGTGAACAAGTGACATTGAACCTTTAATATGTCTGACGACAATCGGTTGACAGTTTGTCGGGCTGTTTGATCCTGTTGTGCCGTATCGCGTGTGTCCGACCGCAATCGTTCCGTGACCGAGCTGTTCCAAAGCCTGCGGGGTAAAAACTTCACTCAGCAACCCCACATCTTTATATGTCTTAAATACGCCGTCATCGTTTACCGATATTCCGCATCCTTCTTCGCCGCGGTGCTGAAGGGAGTATAAGCCGCTTAAAACCGTATTTTTTGCCCTGCCGTCGGTTTGACCGAAAACGCCGAAAATGCCGCATTCCTCATGAATATTTCCAAACATTGTTATAATCATCCTATCTTTTGTCCGAGATTTATAAAACGAAAAAAGACAAAGAGAAATCTTACATAAAGACCTCTTTGTCTATGATATTATAATTTTAGCACATTACACCGCCGCTGTCAACCGTCTATTTTGCAGATATGACTCGGCTGTGGTGTGTTTATTTTTTATATATTGCATATATTGACACGAATAAAAGCTATCTTTTAAGGAAAGCTTCTTCGGTTTCGTGCTTTTTGCTGCGGTTCATAAGATTTTTTATTGTGTCCGCGGCAGGCATCCCCTCAAAAAGAACGCCGTATGCTTGATTTACTATCGGCATTTCGATGCCGAGTTTGTCGGCAAGTTCCTTTGCGGCGCGACAGGTCTTGATACCCTCAACAACCATATTTACCTCACGGGTTGCCTCTTCACAGGATTTGCCCTCGCCGATTAAAATTCCTGCGCGGCGATTTCGCGAATGCATACTCGTACAGGTGACGATAAGGTCGCCTATTCCCGATAGTCCATAGAAAGTCTCGGCTTTTGCGCCCAGTGCCTTGCCCAGACGGGCTATTTCGACAATACCTCTTGTCATAAGCGCCGCCTTTGTGTTGTCGCCAAGTTTAAGACCGTCCAAAACCCCGGCACAGAGAGCAATGACGTTTTTAAGCGAGCCGCCGAGTTCCACGCCGAGCATATCAAGGTTGGTATATACTCTGAAATTCGGGTTCATAATTATATCCTGAATATAATTTGCGATTTCCTCGGTGCGTGCCGCAATAACGTTGGTTGTGGGAATTCCGCGCGATACTTCTTCCGCATGGCTCGGTCCCGACATAACAGCTATTTCACAGCCGTCAAGCTCTTGTTTCAAAACCTGTGACATGGTAAGGTGCGTGACTTCTTCAAGTCCTTTTGATATGTTCAAAATCAACTGACCGCGCTTTACATAGGGCGCAAGATTTCTTGCTGTTGTGCGCATTGCGTGTGACGGCGTTGCCGTGATGATTATATCGGCAATGCCGCATTCCGAAATATCCGAGGTAAAACGGACATTATCGGGGATTTTAACACCCGGAAGATAGGGCTTGTTTTCGTGGTGTTTTTTAAGATTTTCGCACTCGGATGCGAGATATGACCACAAAGTGACATTGTGTCCGTTTTGGGCGAGCATTATCCCAACGGCTGTTCCCCAGCCGCCCGAACCTATAATATTTATCGATGCCATATAAAATTCCGTCCTTTCGATTTATTTATATATAAACAGTTAATAATCCGTTTAAATTAAGAGCCTATTTTGCGTTCCGTTCCGTGGATAAGCCTTGAGATGTTCGCACGGTGTTTAAAGAGCGCGATAAGCGACAGGGTGAACGCAAATATCATATATGCCGAATCCGAACGTCTGAATATAAGCGCATATACGATGAACAGTACCGCGCCGAGAATGCTTCCGAGAGATACGTATTTGGTAAGCACGATGACGACAAGGCATATTGCAAGGATTGTCAAGCCAACAAGGGGGTTGGCAAATATAAATGCGGTAATTGATACCAAAATGCCCTTTCCGCCTTTAAAACCGAAGTAAATCGGGAAGTTATGACCGATAACCGCGCCGACTCCGGCGGCGTATATGCCGAGTTTTACGTTTTCCGCGCCGAGCGGTGTGATGTGTGCGGCGATAATGCCGATAACACAGCAAATAGATGTTTTAAGACAATCGCCGAGGGTTACATATGCCGCTGCCGCTTTTCCGTATGTACGAAGGGCGTTCGTTGCGCCCGCGTTTCCGCTGCCGTGGCTGCGAATATCATCGCCGCCCAAAATTTTTCCGACAAGTATGGCGGTGCTTATGCTACCTATAAAATAGGATATGACTGCGATAACAGCCATTATCAAAAATTCAGTACTCATAATACAAGCTGTCCTTTCTGTATATTTAAGTTACTTTTTTGTTTTTTCGCGTATGATAAATTTAATCGGCGTTCCCTCAAAGCCAAACTTTGCCCTAAGTTGGTTTTCGAGATACCTGACATATGAATAGTGTGCAAGTTCGGCGTTGTTCACGAACAGAACGAATGTCGGCGGCTTTACGGACGCCTGTGTCGCATAATAAATTTTGAGACGCTTGCCCTTGTCGGACGGCGGCTGTACCATTGCGATGGCTTCGTTTATAACATCGTTTAAAACGCCTGTTGATATTCTCTTTGTGTTTTCCGCAACGGCAGAGTCTATCATATCAAAAAGAGTATCCACTCTCTGACCCGTCTTTGCCGAGATAAACACCGAGGGGGCATACATCATAAAGTTAAAACCCTCTTTTACGCGCATTTTAAAGTTTTTCATCGTGTTGGTTTCTTTTTCAATCAAATCCCACTTATTCACGGCTATTATGCTTGCCTTGCCCTGATCGTGCGCATAACCGGCAATCTTGGTGTCCTGTTCGGTTACGCCCTCGTTGGCGTCAACCATAATTACACACGCGTCTGCGCGCTCAACGGCGGCAAGAGCGCGGACAACGCTGTAACGTTCAACGTTCTCATCGATTTTGCCGCGTTTGCGCATTCCTGCCGTGTCAATCAAAATATATTTTTTGTCGCCGCGAATATATGTGCTGTCGATTGCATCGCGCGTTGTGCCGGCGATGTCGCTGACAATAACACGATTTTCGCCCAAAATGCGGTTTATCAATGATGATTTTCCCGCGTTCGGCTTTCCGATTATTGCAACTTTGATTGCGTCATCGTCCTCGGAATCGGCGGAATCCTCGGGAAAGAGTGAAACAACCTCGTCCAACAGGTCGCCGACACCCAGACCGTGTACTGATGAAATCGCAAAAGGCTCGCCCATTCCGAGATTATAAAATTCGTATAATTCCATCGGCGGATTACCCGGTGTGTCAACCTTGTTGCATACGGGAATGACGGGTTTTCCGCATTTGCGCAGCATCGCCGCAACTTCGTTGTCGGCGGCGGTCATACCCTCTTTTATGTTGACCATAAAGAGAATAACGTCAGCCATGTCAACGGCAAGGTTTGCTTGGCTTCGCATTTGCGACAAGATTACGTCTTTTGATGACGGCTCGATTCCGCCTGTGTCAATAAGGGTGAATTCCCGTCCTGTCCATTCCGCATCGGCATAGATGCGGTCGCGCGTTATTCCGGGGGTGTCCTCAACGATAGATATGCGCTTTCCGGTTATTTTATTAAAGAGTGTTGATTTGCCGACATTCGGTCTGCCGACAATGGCAACTATCGGTTTCACAGTTAATCACTGCCTTTCTGTCAAATTATTATATGGTGGAACTCCGCCGCAAAGCAATTACGTGCGGCGAAATTCTAATTTCACTTTTTTACGCCAAAATCGCATTGAGCAATTCATAGCCGTCACTTTCGACAATCGTTATGTCTATGTTAAGTTCGCGGCGTATATCATCAACGGTCATATCATCGAGCAAGACCTGTTCGCCGTGCCTCAGCATAGCAGAGGATAGCAACAGTTCCTCGCCGAGGTCGATGCCTTTCAGCTGGTTGATGATGTCCGTTCCCGTTAAAAGCCCCGTGACCGTTATATTGTGTCCGAAAAAATCGTTTTTAATCGGAATAATTTTAATCATATCTCCGCCGAGCTTATCCGTCAGAGATTTCAGCACGGTGTATGCCGCCAATCCGGTTGCAATCGTTTTGCGGCGTTTCGGAACTAGTTCCGCGGCTGTTCCGTCACACGCCTCGTCAAATTCGTTTATCAGTGACGCACACATACCAACGCCGTTTTCAATCTGCGGAAAGCCGTCATATTCCGAGTAATCGGGAAAAGGCATATTTGCTTTGAGATAAAACTCATCGGACAGGTATATAAGCCCCGTGTCTCTCTCTCGGCGAAATTTTTTCTGCCATTTTGAAACCTGTTCTATTACGGCGGCAGCAGAGGTAGGATCAAAACCTGTTAAATCGGCAAGCCCTTTTCGAAAATCGGATAAGCCGACCGGAACTATCGATACGCTTTCAACGCTGTCACCCAAAGCCGCAATGTCGGATATGGTGTGGTCAAGCTCGGCACCGTCATTATAATTCGGACAAAGCACGATTTGAGCATTGATGTTCAGACCGCCGTCCGCTAAGATTTTTAGGTACTCGTTAATCTTTCCGGCAAACCTGTTATTGAGCATCTTGCATCTGAGTTCGGGATTGGTTGTGTGAACAGAGATGTTTATGCGCGGAATGTTGTATCGAACGAGCCTTTTGACATCATCGTCAGTCATATTCGTCATGGTGACATAGTTCCCCTGAAGGAAGGATAGACGATAGTCATCATCTTTAAAATAGCACGTTTCGCGCATTCCTTTGGGAAGCTGGTCGATGAAACAGAACACACATTTGTTTCGGCATGACATCGGTTCATCAATGAGCAAGGTGGCAAACGTGATGCCGAGCGGTTCAAAGTCATCGTTGTCGATGATAACCTCATAATCTTCGCCGCTTCTTTTGTATGTGATACTGACCGATTCGGCGCATGACGCATACATATAATCGAGGTAATCATGTATCTCAATCTCGTTGATGCTGAGTATTATGTCGTTTTCCGTCAGCCCGGCAAGCTCGGCGAGACTGTCTTGTTCAACGTGCGCAATTCTTGCGGACACAGGCAATTACCTCCGATTCATATCTGAATTTTGTATCATACATAAAACCTTATACGCATAATACAACATTATAATTATATCATAAAGTTGTTATGATTACAAGTAAAAAATGCATAAAAAAGAACGGCAAGGTATTAACACCTTGCCGCAATAATGCATTAAAAGCCGAAAATTATTTCATAAAGACATTACGCTTCAACCGAAATAACCTCTTTGCCCTTGTAAGAACCGCAAGCTCTGCAAGCTCTGTGAGGCATTTTGAACTCACCGCAGGAAGGACACTTTACCATTCCCGGTACAGAAAGCTTCCAATTAGCTCTCCTTTTATCTCTTCTGGCTTTTGATGTTTTTCTCTTTGGAACTGCCATAATGTAATACACCTCTTTCTCATAATTACTAAATATAACGGGAAACCCGCAACAAGGCGAACCTTGCATATTCTACTTACTTTCCGAGCAGATTGTCAAGAATGTCGAACCGTGGGTCGGTTGTGTCGCTCTTGCATCCGCAGTCGGTCTTGTTAAGGTTGCCTCCGCATATCGGACACAAACCTTTGCAATCATCACTGCACAGTTGTTTTGACGGCAGATTAAGGAACAGATTCGTATAAATAATCTCGTCAAGGTCAATCGATGTACCCTCAAGCATTGAAATATCGGGGTTGTCGTCAACGTCCGAAAATTCATCGGCTTTTTTAAACCTTTCGTTTATCGGAAACCGAAGAGTCGTTTCATACTCCTCGCCGCAGCGGTCACAGATTAGGTTAAGCCAAGCCGCGGCAGTGCCGCAAAGCTCAATTGTGCCGCCAACGTTTTGAACCGTGCCGTCAAATTCAACGGGCGAACAGATTTTAAAAGTATCATCGTGACGCGGAGAAACAGAAACTTTCTCATCGATATGAATTTTTTTGCCGTCAAAGTTAAGTATGGGCAAAAGATTGAGCTTCATATAAAACCTCCGTTCAGTATCCGTCTGTACAATATTGAATCATACAACATAACAAACAGACGGCAACTATTATATAATATTGCCGCTGATTTGTCAAGTGTTTATTTCAAATTTTTTTAAAATTTAATGTTTTTGTAAAAACCTAAGCTGAAACGGTCAAGTGTAGTACGTTTGAGTTTCGGCAGAGGTCAGCGCACGCAAATTTATTTGCTTGCGAGATATGCGTTGATTTTTTCAACAAGCGCGTCTGCGTCAACACCGTGTACAGCGGCCGCCTGTTCAATACTCTCGCCCGATGCGGACGGACAACCCAAACAATGCATTCCTATTTCGAAAAAGAATTCTGCGGTGCCGGGGTCAATAGCCAGTACATCCATAATAATTGTATCTTTTGTAATTTGTGCCATAAAAATTACCGCCTTTCATAGAATTATAATGCCGTATCTTCGACAAAATCCGAGATATACCGAATAAATTGCGACATATAACGAACTCCATTTATTATTATAGCTTATTATCGAAAAAAATTCAAGTTTTTTATTTGGAATTTTGCTTTTTTGTGCAAATTTAACGGAAAATCAAATTCTCGCCGTATTTTATCAAGAAAATCGGGCAAAAAGACGAAAAAAGAGACTTGAAAACCTACTAAAACTATGTTATTATAGTAGATAAGGTTTTATATATATTGAAAGAGAGCTGAAATGATGTGAAAATATCAACAAAAGGACGTTATGCAATACGAATGCTTTTGGACCTTGCCGAGCATAAAAACGGTGAATATGTTGCGCTTAAAGATATTGCAAAGCGCCAGGAGGTATCAAAAAAATATCTCGAACAGATTGTACCCATGCTCAACAAGTCGGGAATGCTTAAAACAAATCGCGGTTATCAGGGCGGATATATGCTTGCCAAAGAACCGTCAAATTATACGGTGGGCGATATACTGAGAATCACCGAGGGAAGTCTTGCGCCCGTTGCCTGTGCCGAACAGAACCCCGTTGAGTGCGAACGTGCGCACGATTGTATGACTTTGCCGCTGTGGCAAGGATTATACAAAACGATATGCGATTATCTCGATGGTATAACCCTACAGGATTTATTGGATATGAACCGTGAAATGGCGGCAAATGATTATATGATATAGAACGGCTTTGGGGATTTGCGAACCTGTTGTAAAAATATTGTTAAATTTTTATAAAAAGACTTGCAATTTTCAAAATTATGTTGTATAATTAATTTAGCAAACATAAACGGGAAAAGCGAAGTAAATTTCGTTTTTGTACCAGCGTTTGCCAAGGTAAATTTTTATACACACATGACAGGAGGCATTGGTATGACTTACAACATTTTATGCAAACAGGTTGAATTGGCAAATTCGAGCAAGGACAAGATTATTAACAAGGTTAAAAAGCTCGATAAGTTCTTTTCGGATGACAACGAATGCAAAATTCGTGTTTCCGAACAGAGAGAATATATGATTGTCGAGATAACCTTTGACTACAAGGGATTCATCATTCGTTCCGAGGCGAGGAACAGAGATTTGCTTACTGCGGTGGATATGTGTCTTTCGAATATTGACAGACAAATCCGCAAGAATAAGACAAAACTTGCTAAACGCCTGCGCGATGACGTGCTCGAAAACTATGAGGTTTCGCTCGGCGGTGATGATGTAAAAGAGGATAAAGACGAGTTTAAAATCATTAAGGTAAAGAGGGTTTCCGCAAAGCCGATGATGACAGAGGAGGCAATCCTTCAGATGAATATGCTCGGTCACGATTTCTTTATTTTCACAAATCCCGACAGCGGTGATACCAATATCGTATATCGCAGAAAAGACGGAAACTATGCATTGATAGAGGCGGATTAACAGACGGCCCGAAAGCCGTATAAAAGCGGATAATACTTGAATTTAAAGGATTCACGGCCATTAAAATAAAAAATAATATGTAAAATCCCTTTGGGGCAGATATGAAAAGTATCTCAATTATGCCCCGAGGGATTTTTGATAAGCGTATAATGACCTCAAAGCGTGATATGTCGGAATATCGGACTTGCAGAGATTCATATTACTGTATTAGCTGTTGCAAAAGGGGGCTAATCAATATGAATGAAAACAAGAGCGGCAAAACGATATGTAAAAGTGTTTTTAAAAACGGTAAAAACACGACAACAAAAAGCCGATTTACAAAAAAGTGGATTGAGCTTATAAACAGATTGGAAAAGAACAAATCCGCTAAAATTTAGCGCTTAAAAGCACAATACAATGCGATATAATATTCAGCATAATCTCGAATTCATCTTTTTATATTGCAGAGGAGTCGTACCGACTTGTTTTTTAAAAGCGTGGATAAATGCCGAACAATCCGTAAAACCGCTTTCGAAACTTGCCTCCGAAACGGTTGAACCGTGGTGCAAAAGTTCCATCGCAAATCCCAAACGTCTGCGCTTTAAATATTCGGTTGGTGACAGATGAAAGGCTTTTATAAAATGTCTCTCTAACGTGTTCAGACTGACGTGAGCCAGACTTGCCACATCGGACATTGAAATGGGCAGAGCCAGATTTCGATTGAAATATTGTAAGGCAAAGACCAAATCAGGAGACAAATTTTTGCCGGTTGGGTTTTCGTTAATCTGCGACTTGTTCATTAGGTCAATCAATTCAAAAAAGTAATTATATTTTAAAAAAGGTGTTAAATCATCACAAATCAACTTTTCCACAACAGAAATTAATTTTTCGGTTTGCTCCGGCGGCGAAATCAAAAGATTTCGCTCTCCGGGGGTACGCCGAAAAAATATATCCAAGTATTCCTCATTTCCATCGGCAGAGAATAAAATCCAATAATGCTTATGCAAAGCATTGCTGTGATATACACAGTGGTGATATTCATACGGTCTTGTAATAATTATACTTCCGGGGACAATCGGATAGACAGTGTCTTCTACCACAAATGAAACATCTCCCGAAAGATTCAAATATATTTCACACTCGTTATGAACGTGATGCTCGTTTTGATTTTCCGGAGCTTTCGAATCAATTTCAATATAATTCACAGAAAAATCAAATGGATTTATTCCGTCAAACTTTATTCGGTTGCATTTCATAATTTTCACCTCTATGCATATTATAGCATACTTTTTGGTGAAAAATCAATAGAAATATAAAAAACTTGTGATAGAATAAAGAGAAAGGAGGTATGCAAAATAGATTATTTGTGGATTATTTTGGCAGATATTCTAATGGCAACGGATTTTTCGCTGAACAAGGTTTATCAAAGAAAGTGCGGTGCGACACCGACGGCGGGTTATCGCTTTAACCTGCTTTCGGGAATTTTAAAAATGCTGATATTTTGGGCAATTAACGGGTTTTCGCTAGAAATAACCGCTTATTCATCGATTATGGCTGCGATGATGGCATTTGTTTGCTTTTGCTATATTCTGCTTGGTCAGCAAATTTTAAAGGTCAGTCAAGTGACGGTATACACACTCTTTCTTATGCTCGGCGGTATGTGTGTGCCCTATGTCTGGGGAGCGGTGTTTCTGCATGAACAGCTGACCGCGTTTCGCATAATAGGTTTAGTTGTGATTGCGGCGGCGCTGATTCTGATGAACCTGAGTGAACGCCCGCCCAAAAAACAGATTTTGATGTGTGTTGCCGTGTTTTTTTTGAACGGACTATGCAGCGTAATCTCAAAAGAACATCAAATATCGGCGAACGAAACGGTTTCCACCTCGGGATTTGTAATGTTGACGGGTGCGGCAACGGCATTATTTGGATTGGTCGGAATTATTGCTGAACGCATGAAAGGTCATAGCTCAGAGTTGATTTCCGGCGGTGCAGGTTTCGGCACAGTGGCTCTTTCGGCGGTAATCGGCGGTGCGTCATATTTACTTCAGTTACTCGGTGCGGAAAGAATTCCGGCAACAGTGCTGTATCCTATGTTATCGGGAGGCAGTATAGCACTGAGTGTTCTGACAGGTTGGGTTTTCTTCCGCGAAAAGCCTGCCAAAAAGCTTTGGATAGGAATGGTCTTTTGTGTTATAGGCACAGCTATGTTTATTTTTTAAAAGAAAAACTTTATATAATTAAAAGAAAGAAGGAAAATTTATGGAATTTTTGAAGAAACAGAATTTATTTTCATTTTTGTATGACGGAAAAAGTATTTGGAATTGCGAAGTTCAAAAAATGGTTAGCGAGAATGAAAATGAAATCATTACTGAGCTGGCGTTGTCGGACGGGTTAAAGGTTACCAATATTGCCAAAAAGCATAGCGGCAATGCATACGAGTGGGTGAATTGGTTTGAAAATACCGGTTCAGAGCCGACGAAAATCTTATCGGACATTTGGGATTGTGACTATGTTGTTCCGTTTGAAAAAGATGAAAAGAAAGGCTATACTGCTTATGAGGCGGATAAGGACAAGGTAATGAAGGTGTATGCTCCCAACGGCTCAAATTGGAAGCCTTATGAGTTTTATGCCGATCCCGATGAGGTCAACGGAGGTAACTTTCTTCCGTATCACTTAACACCCGATCAGCCGCACCAAAGCTATGCGCCCACAGGCGGACGCTCCTCCGAAACCCGTGCACCATTTTTCAATATCAAAAGAGAAGATAAGGGTGTAATCTTTGCGATTGGCTGGACGGGGCAGTGGCAGTGCGAACTGGACAGAACGGATGAGGGTGTTCGTATTCGCACAAAGGTTCAAGAAACACATTTTCGGCTTTTGCCGGGCGAAAAAATCCGCACTTCTTCAATCGTAATAATGCCATATACGGGTACGGTGATACAAGCGCAAAATCAGTGGCGCAGACTGGTAAAAAAAGAATTTTCACTTATCGGAAAACCCGATCGCGATACCGAGGGCGTATTCTGTGCCGGAATATGGGGCGGTATGTCGGATTCCGCTGTAAAGAGTCGAATTCAAAAAATAAATGAGTATGAAATTCCGTTTGATGACGTTTGGATGGATGCCGGTTGGTACGGTATGGGAGAGAAACCGTCACCGGATGAGTTTGAAGGAAGATGGTATGACTATACCGGAGATTGGAGAGTAAATCCGAATTTGCATCCGAACGGTCTGCTTGATAGTTCTGAGGGAATTTCGGCAGCGGGAAAAAGATTTTTATTATGGATTGAACCCGAACGTATCATCAATACAACACCGATAGCGAAAGAACACCCTGAGTATTTTCTTGTTCCCGAAGAGCCAAAAAGTCCAAATCTGTTATTGAATCTCGGTGATGAGTCTGCGTGGAACTATTGCTTTGATACGCTGGTGTAATTAATCGAAAAATTGAATCTTCACTATTACAGACAGGACTTTAATATCTCGCCGTTGCCGTATTGGCGCAAAAATGATACCGAGGATCGCATCGGAATCAGCGAAATAAAACACATTATGGGGTTGTATCGTCTATGGGACGCACTTTTGGAACGCTTTCCGCATTTGATGATTGATAATTGTGCGAGCGGCGGCAGAAGGATTGATATCGAAACCCTGCGCCGTTCCGTTCCGCTTTGGAGAAGTGATGCTCAATGCCCGGCAAATTATCGGTGCGAAATTGCTCAGATGCATAATATGTCATTCGCATCATGGATGCCGTATTCGGGCACGGGAAGCGGACGTGAATGGGGCGATATGTATAGAATAAGAAGTGCCTATGCCGGTGCGCTTACCACAAACTACAGCTTTTCGGAAAGGTCGCAATTCGGCAGTCCCGAACAAATGCTTTGGATTAAAAAGATGAGCGAAGAATACTTAAAAGTACGTCCGTATTTTTATGAGGATTTTTATCCGCTGACCCAAACCAGCGAACGCACCGATATATGGTCGGCGGCACAGTATGACCGCCCCGATAAGGGGGACGGAATTGTTCAGGTGTTCCGCCGTGAGGATGCACCGTATACGGACGCAAGTTTTACACTTTTTGCAATACAGTCGGATAAAACCTATGTTTTCTGCGATGCGGATACTGATGAAGTGGTGAAAATCAGCGGAAAAAAACTGATTGAGAACGGCTTTTCGGTACATATCCCTGAAAAGCGCACAGCAAAACTATATTTTTATAAGACAGTATAATTTGAGATAAAAAATTAATTGAGATTGTTTCGCAGAACTATGTCGGATTCGAAAGAGATATTTTTTAGATTCGTCGGATTTATGCAATGTGAAATGAACAAATTGAATTCTAAAGAGTTTGCCGATTTTATCGGCAGCTCTTTTTTTGTAATAGAGGACGTGCTGCCGTTCATATATGTGTATTATCCGAAACGAAAAGAGGTGAGATGAGATGCAGAAAAAGAAAGTGAGAACAAAGGCAGCCATTTATTGCCGCTTATCCGAGGAAGACAGAAACAAACAATTTGAATCGGATGACTCAAACAGCATACAGAATCAGAAAGCAATGCTTATGCAGTATGCTATGGAACAGGGGTGGGATGTTTACAACATTTACAGCGATGACGATTATGCGGGGGCGGACAGAAAGCGGCCTGAATTTAACCGCTTGCTCTCCGATGCCGAAAACAAAAAGTTTGATGTTATACTCTGTAAAACCCAATCGCGGTTTACCCGCGAACTTGAATTGGTGGAAAAATATATACACGGGCTATTTCCGCTATGGGGCATTCGCTTTGTGAGTATTGTCGATAATGCCGATACGGCAAATAAGGGCAATAAAAAGTCAAGACAGATAAACGGGCTTGTGAATGAGTGGTATTTGGAGGATATGTCGGACAACATCAAAAGCGTTTTGATAAACAGACGAAAAAACGGTTTTCATATCGGTGCATTTGCGCTCTACGGATATAAAAAAGACCCCGACCGAAAGGGACACTTGATTATTGACGAAGAAGCCGCCGCCGTTGTAAGAGAAGTTTTTACACTTTTTTCACAGGGTTACGGCAAAACAGCCATTGCCCGACTGTTAAATGATAGGGGTATACCAAACCCGACAGAATACAAAAGATTGCATGGCTTGCGATACAAACAGCCAAAAACAAAAATCGGTACACTGTGGAAGTATTCAGCTATATCCGCTATGCTGATAAATGAAATCTATATCGGAAATATGGTGCAGGGTAAATACGGCAGCGTGTCATATAAAACAAAGCAGAATAAACCTCGCCCCAAAAGTAAATGGTATATTGTTGAGGGAACTCACGAGCCGATCATTGACCGCGAATTATGGGACAGGGTGCAAAAAATGGTTGCCGAACGTGCAAAACCGTTTGCAACAGGCGAGATAGGAATGTTCGCCCAAAAAGTTCGATGTGCCGGATGTGGCTATATAATGCGGTCATCCAAAAGCCGCAGCAAGCGTTATCTTCAATGTCCCACCAAACGCGTTGCCAACGACGTATGCGACGGAGCGTTTATCTCGGTTGACAGATTGGAAAAAACGGTTGTTGATGAAATTAACCGTTTGTCGGATGAATATCTTGACAAAGAAGAATTGGAGCAAAATATAGAATTTTGCAATAATCCGCAAGATAGGAAAGAAAGACTGATTTCGGAAATTGCCGCCTGTAATAAAAAAATAGCGGAATACGCAAAAGGCATTCGCGATATTTATATGGACAAGGTAAAAGGATTGATTTCGGAAAGTGATTTCATTGATTTATCAAAAAACTTTTCAGCCGAGAAAGAAAGATTGGAGCGCGCGGTTGCAGACGGCGAAAAGCAGTTATCCGAACTCGATGAAAAAATTGAAATCGGCGGTAATCGCCGCGAGCTTATCGAGAAGTACACAAATTCGGAACATCTGAGCCGTGAAATTGTTGAAACGTTTATCGATTATATTTCGGTCGGCAGACGTATTCCCGGCACAAGGAATGTTCCGATTGAAATTCATTGGAACTTTTAAGTTGTTGTTCTTACATAATTGCAGCAGAGCAAAAAGCGAGAGCGGTATACGATAATATCCTGAGGATTTCGGATAACCCCGATGTCAATGATGTAATAAAATTCCTGCGTGAACGCGAAGTCGTTCACTTCCAGCGTTTCGGTGAAGCGTTAGACAGGTTACAGAACAGGCCGCGGTCTAAGATGTGCTGTGGAACGGATATGAACAAAAACGAAAAATAACGGTAAAGTGCGCTCGGCTGTGCTTATGTGCGGTCGGGCGCTTTTGCTTTGCCGCAAGCTATGCCGAGATAAATAAAAAATCGGGGTCGTTCCAATGACTTTGATTTTTGATATATTTAAATCAAATAATAATCTGTTTTTTGTCACGATATTTTTTCGGCGTGATTCCGGTATAATTTTTAAAAACATAGCTAAAATATCCTTGACTTCCGAAACCGCATTGTATTGCGATTTCGGAGAGCGAGGAGTTGTTCAGCCGAAGCAGCTTTTTGGCAAGAATTATTCGCTGTTCCAAAAGATATTCGGACGGTGTTATGCCCTTGACAGACTTGAAAACGCCGTGAAAAAATCTCGGGCTTAAACACACTTTTTTGGAAATCTCGGACAGAGTGATACGCTGTTCGAGATTATTTTGTATAAACGAACAAGCCGCATTGACCGCGGTAAGGTACTGCTCGTATTCGCCCGTATATTCCTTTGACGCGTCATCCAAAAAGCAACCGAGAATTTCGGACACTCCGCCCTGTATTATAAATTTTTTTGCAGGATTGTTCAGATTCTGTGCATTGAGCATATTTTTAAAAATCTGAGTAAGCCTTTCCGTGCCGTAAGAGTGAAAAACGTTGGGCAGGGTGTTAAGTGATTTTTGGATTTCGCTTTGTATAAGCCAAAACGCCCAAGCGTATGAGTGGCTCGAGATTCCGAACTCGATGGGGTATAAAAAAGACGTATTGACGGGTGCGGACGGAATCGATATTCGCCGCGAGGTGAGTTCATCCGACAAGAGCGTTATTATCGGCGGCACGGGTTATTATACAGATAACGCCGCCGAATATACATCGTTTATAGGCTGTGAAGTGTTCGGAATATACGAAGACACAACAAACAAACTCGTTTATGTATTTAAGCCCCGAAACGGCGGCGAAAAAATAACCGAGATAGATATATCCGATTTTATATCTTATACAAAAGACGAAATAAAATATTATGTAAAAGACAGAACAGTGAGCGCAAATATAACCGATGCGGTATTGCTCTTTAATGGTGCGCCGATAAAACGGAATATCGAGAATGTTATGAACGGCTTGATTGACGGAACGGTGAAATTAATTGACAGTGACGGCAGCAGCGGTGTTGACGCGGTTATGGTTGAGAGTTTTGAAAGTTATGTGTTTAAATATTATGACGCGCAAAGCGATATGATATTCTCTAAATTTGATAACACTTGTCTTGATGTTAAGACTTATGAATATGTGACAATCTCGGATGCAGAGGGAACCTTTATCACTGCGTCTGAAATCGTTCCGAACTCTGTTTTAAACATAGCGAGAACCGGTGACGGAGAGAGAATTAAGATTGTTGTCGGCGGTGAATCCGTTGAGGGGTCTGTTGACGAGGTACAGCGTTCGGCGGATAAAAACACATATAAAATCGGCGGTAAGGCGTATGATTCAAGTTCTCAATATAAGACAGATATTGACAAGCTTATCAAGGTTGGTGATGATGTAAAGGTATATATAAATATGTTTAACAAAATCGTTGCTGCCGAGGGCGGAAAAAGCGATGGATATAAAGTCGGTTATCTTATGAACGCGGCGATTGTATCAGACGGTCTGGGCGATACGGCAAAGCTTTATATATACACAAGCGGCGGTGAGATTGTCACACTTGAATGTGCCGATACGATAAACGTTGACGGAACTCGGTACAGGGATAATATAAGGGCGGCGCTTGCGGCAATGCCCGATTGCAGCGTAAGCGGCGATAACACAAGCATAACGCCCCAGATTATTCGATATAAGCAAAACGGTGACGGTCTTGCGGATAAAATCGATACCTATAATTTAGGCAGCGAGGATTTTGAAAGTTCTCTGTCGAGAACTCTTGCGCCGACATCCAATACGATGAAATTCAGCGCACGAGTCGGAAAAACAAATGTTCTGTCTGCGGACACAAAGGTATATCATGTTCCGTATGACGATGAGGTTATGGCGGCGGATGTGAGCGATTTTAATATTTCAAATGAAAAGAGCATAAATAACCGATACAGCTTTAAGCTTGAATGTTATAAGCTGCGCGGTGACAGTGAATATGTTGATGTTGTTGTGTTCAGGCGCAAGCCGACAGATACCGAACAAAACGATTGGTGGAATTCATCGATGTTTTTGGTGAAAGACGTTGCCGAATCGGCGGATGAAAATTCGGATAAATTCTATGCGATAAGCGGACTTATGAACGGCAGCGAGAATATAGTGAACGTATACGAAAACGACCTGTACAAAACGGGAAACGTCAAGCTTTCCGAGATCAAAGAGGGCGACCTGATACGTTACCGAACAAATTATAAAGGACGTGTTCATGATATTGAATTATTGTACAGACCGAGCGGATTTGATTTTAAGAACTGGAAGAATTATAACGAACAAACATCGCTGTTTGACGCGACCTATGACCAGTATTTTCAGCTTTCGTTCGGATATGTGAGCGAGGTTAGCGAGCATAATGTCGGTTGGGGTTATAAAAGCGGAACTCAAACGGACGAGATGATAGATTTGTCATCGATAAACTGTATGTTTTATGACAGCGGCGCAAAGGATGACCAAAAGATTTATACCAACCGTTCAAGCTCTGTGCGTGATTTTAAATCTTTCGGTGACAAGTGCGATAAAATTATTGTACAGCTCAAAAACGGAAATGTTTATGCGGCGGTGGTTTACAGATAGGGTAGGATAATATATCATTTGGTTGCGGACAGCCAAAACCGTCATAAAAAATAGGTTTTTAGCACCAAATGACAAAAAATTATCCGTTGACTTTATATATAATCGGTGATAGAATTAGAAAAGAAAAGAGCGGAGCATTACCGCGGACATTATATTACGGAAGAGATGATTTTTATGGCGGATATGCCTTTGGAACAGTTAAAGCAATATATGGGAACAAATCCGCGCCCCGAGGATTTTGATGAGTATTGGGTGCGCGCCCTCAAAGAGGTCGATGAGACGGATGTAAACGCGGAAATAACCGAGAGTGATTTTTCCGTTCCGGGTATAAAGTGTATGGATATGTATTTTAACGGAACAAGGGGCGGAAGGGTTTATGCAAAGTTGTTGATACCTCAAAATATCTGCGGCAAGGCACCGGCGGCACTTACCTTTCACGGATATTCGAGCGGCTCGAACGAGTGGTCGAATTATTTGGCGGTGGCATATATGGGATTCGTTGTTGCGGCTATGGATTGCCGCGGTCAGGGTGGCAGGTCGTCGGACAGAAACCCCGTTGACGGAAACACCTTTCACGGACATATAATAAGAGGTCTGGATGACTCCGATTCCGATAATCTGTATTTTAGGCAGGTCTTTCTCGATACCGTGATTTTGGCAAAAACGGTTATGGCGATGGACATCGTTGACGAAAATCGCGTTGCGGTATACGGCGGTTCTCAAGGCGGAGGTCTCAGCCTTGCCTGTGCCGCGCTTGTTCCCGAAATAAAGATTGCGGCGGTGCATTATCCGTTTTTGGCCGATTATAAACGCGTGTGGCAGACAGAAATGACAAACGATGCGTATGCAGAGTTAAAGGATTATTTCAGGAGTTTTGACCCCGAACACACGCGAGAGGAAGAAGTGTTCACAAAACTCGGATATATTGATATTCAGCACCTTGCGGACAGAATAAAAGCCAAAGTAATGATCGGTGTGGGACTTATGGATGATACCGTTCCGCCGTCGGCACAATTCGCAGTGTATAATAAGATTAAATCCGAAAAAAAGATGGCTATATATCCTGACTTTAAACACGAACCGCTTTTGGGATATTCGGATAAGGTATATTTGATGCTCAAAGAGCTTATTTGATAAGCGCAGGCAAAACAACATAAAATTAAACTTTAACCGTAATGCGGCAAGGGTAATTCGCCCCTGCCGCATTCGTTATACCGAGAGATTAAATCTCCGATTCATTTATTTTCAAATCCTTGAAATAATATTGTTTGTCGCGCTCGTTTATCTGTCTTATTCAATATTGAGTGTATTTTCGTTATTGTTTTTCGTATTTTTTTCCTCTTTGTTATTCAAATTTTTTTATAACAGCCTCATTGCCCGTGCCGTCGTCACGGCAAAATATTTCCGTTCGGTTTATATTGGCGTTTTCAGGAACAATATCGGGGTTGAGCTTGCAAAAAGCCGAGACGAGTGTGTCGGGTTTGAGATTTCTTTCGCCCCCCGCGTCAAGAACAAGCCTTAATGTCACCGAATCGTCGCACATATCCGTTATCTCCCATGCGCGGATATAATCCATTATGTTAATGGGTTTTTCGGTTTTCTTTTTTGTCTTTTTCATAACCGTTATTTCGGGCATGGCAAAAAATGCGTCAATCGCCGTCTTTGAAACGGGCGTGTCCGATTTTAAGACAACCGAATATTCGGCACATACTATATCAGCCGCCCTGTCGCGCGGCTCGCCGACAGATGTAATCCGTATGTCGGGAGGAAGATTATCATTGAGCTTTTGCAATATTTCGCCGTCTGTTATGCCGTCCTCAAATGTAATATCAACGGATTCGCAATCGCTTGTAACCCCAACGGGCAGAGGAAGAGCAAACGTCATTTTCATATGCGGATTAAAGCCCTGTGTGAACACGGCAGGCAGACCGCTTCGCCCGATTGCGCGCGTGAAACACCGCAAAAGGTCAAGGTGTGAAATAAACTTTGCCATATCCTGTTTTGAAAAACGTATTCGTCTTTTACTCAAAGCAAACACCTCCTCCGAATGCGGCTGCGCCGCAGCCCGAACATTTTTCGCGGCATGACGGGGTTGTTTCGCCGCGATATGCCTTTTCGCGTTCCGAAATTAAAAATGCTTTCGAAACGCCCACATCAGCATAATCCCACGGCAGAATTTCATCATACGGAATCGTTCTGTAAGCGTAGAATTTGGGATCTATGCCGTGCATTTCGAACGCTTTCATCCACTTGTCAAAATCAAAAAAGTCTGACCAGCTGTCGAATTTACAACCCATTTCCACCGCTGAAATCATAACCTCACCGAGCCGTCTGTCGCCCTTTGCAAAGACCTCTTCGAGAAAGCTTACATCACTCGCGTGCCAGCTATAGATTATTTTACGGTTCTTGATGCTGTGGTTCAGCATTGAAGCTTTGCGTTCGAGTTCAGCAATCGTGTTTTGAGGCTCCCATTGAAAGGGTGTGAACGGTTTCGGCACAAAAAGAGATGTGCTGACCGTTACGGATACCGAACGCCCTTTGCGCTCCTCTATGGGAAGCTCAAAAAAGCTGTCGATAACCTTTTGCGCAAGAACCCCGATGCCGAGAACATCCTCATCGGTCTCGGTGGGAAGTCCGAGCATAAAATAGAGTTTCATCCTGTTATATCCGCCGCCAAACGCAATCTTTGAGGTTCGCATCAAGTCCGCCTCTTTTACGTTTTTGTTTATCACATCCCTTAGCCTTTGCGTGCCTGCCTCGGGCGCAAAGGTTAAGCCGCTTTTTTTGACTTTTTGAACCTTTTCCATCAGTTCCATAGAAAAGTTGTCAACTCTCAACGACGGAAGAGAAAGGTTTATTCTCTTATCAACGGTTATATCCAAAAGATTGTCGATAAGTTCTTTTAAACAGGTATAATCGCTTGTGCTGAGCGACGAAATAGACATTTCTTCGTATCCCGTTGCGTTTATTGAGTTTTCGGCAACAGCGGTCAGCCGTTCAACGCTGCGCTCTCTTACGGGGCGGTATACATATCCCGCCTGACAAAATCGACAGCCGCGTATACAACCGCGGAAAATTTCAAGCATAATTCGGTCGTGAACCGTTTCTGTGAACGGCACGATAAGCTTTTCGGGAATATAGGTCTTGTCAAGGTCTTTGATAATGCGCTTGCGAACCTTTTGCGGAACATTCGGGCGGTTCGGTGCAAACGATTTTATTGTGTTATCGTCATTGTATTCCACATCATAAAATGACGGAATGTATATTCCGGGAATTTGAGATATGATTTCGAGGTATCTCTCGCGGCTCTCTCCGCTTGCTTTCCAAACTTTGTATGCGTCCATAACCTCGCCGAGAACATCTTCGCCTTCGCCGAGAATGAAAAAATCAACCAAAATCGAGAGCGGTTCGGCATGATATGCACACGGACCGCCACAGCACACGAACGGGTCGTTCAAGCCGCGCTCTGACGTGCGCAGGGGAATTTCGGCAAGCCTTAACATATTTACTATGTTGGAATAGCTCATCTCATATTGCAGAGTAAAACCCACCATATCAAAATTTTTAACGGGAGTATAGCTTTCCATTGAAAGCAGAGGGATTCCTTCTTTGCTCATTTCCTTTTCCATATCGTCCCAGGGTGCAAAAACGCGTTCGCAAACCGTATCATCGCGGTCATTTAACATATGATATAGAATTTTCATTCCCAAATGTGACATACCGACCTCGTATATATCCGGAAAGCAAAACGCAAACGACATAATATCGGGCGTTATTTCCTTGTGAACGCTGTTGAACTCGTTTCCTATATACCGAGCCGGTTTTTGTACCCTTTTAAGACATAATTCGAATTTTGACCTATACATATATATCCTCCGATTGTTTTCTTTATTGCTATACTATATAATACACTAAAACGGCAAAACTTTCAAGCATAATTGCGGACAAAGTTAAATAAAATTTAATAAGAGGTGAAGAATATGCCGACAAACAATGATTTTAAACGAAAACCCGATGAAAAATCGAATTTTTCATCATCATTTTTGCGCCGAACCGTCACGGCTGTATTATGCTTTGCGATAATCGCGGCGGCGAATGTTACGGGCGGCGAAAAAATAAAAGCATACACATCCGCATTCGGAAGAGCGCTCAGAAACAATGCGTTCGGCTTAGACAGCATAAGTTCTGTCAAAGCGGCGGCGGAAAGGCTGTATCGGATGATTCCGTCTGACAGGAGAGCGGAGGAGGGAACGTCCGAATCACAGCCGGATAATAATGTAAATAACACGGATAATCCTATGAACGGCGTTACTTTCCAATGATGCGGACTACTCGGGTGAGAGATTTGATGTATATTCCTATTTTGGGCATATTACGCATTAATATACTGTTTTTTCCCGTGCTTGCCGCAAGTATATTGGGCAGGTATGCCGCCGAGCTGTCAACAGCATATATATGTGCGCTGGTTCATGAGGGGGCGCACATATATGCGGCGAAAAAACGCGGCATAGGAATAGCGTTTGTTGAGATTCAGCCGTTTGGGGTATGCGCAAGGCTTAAAGCCGATATGATAAAGAATCCGGCGGATGAAATACTGATTGCGCTTGCCGGGCCTTTTTCGAATATGGTGATGGTCGGGGCAGCGGTGATGCTCGGTGATAGGCTCGGTATGTATCGGTTGTATGATTATTTTATAAGCTGTAACACAGCGATGGCAATATTGAATATGCTCCCGATTTTGCCGCTTGACGGCGGAAGGGTGCTGAGGGCGGTGCTGTCGTGTATAACGGGAAGCATCCGCGCGTATCGGATAACGGTCAGATTGAGCCGTGTTCCGATAGTGATTATATTTGCGGCGGCAGGATACGGAATAATAAAGCTGAAATTTAATTTTTCGCTTATATTGATTGCCGCATTTATGTTAAACAGCCTTTTGAACGAACAAAAAAACATTTCAAAACGAGCGGTGTATCAGGTGATTGAGGGCGCAAAAAGAATGCGGAGCGATGAGTTTGCCAAAGGCGCTGTTTTTGCGGCGCATTATTCCGCCCCGGCGAGGTTTATACTTAAACATTTATCCTCGAACCGATGTAATATAGTGTGCGTTATCGATGACAACGGCGATGTAGTTGGAACTCTGACCGATTCACGGCTTTTATCGGGGATAACCGAGAGGGGAATACGTTCGTCTGTCGGTGAGTTGTGTGATTCGGATTAACGGGCAAAACGAAAAGCAGGGACGAAAACACTGTTTCGTTCCTGCTTTTTCGTTGAATATTAAAAGAGAATAGTTTTAAAAATGCTATCCGACATTATTCTGTTTGTCATCGGTTATAACGGTTTTTTTAGCCGATTTTGACGCTGTTTTTGTGCGGCTTGTGTTATATGTCAGCCTCGGCTTGCCCGTTTTATCAACACATTCTTTTGTTATGACAACTTTTTCGATTGTCGGGTCTGACGGAATTTCGTACATAATATCGAGCATTACCGATTCGATAATGGTGCGAAGTCCGCGCGCGCCCGTTTTGCGCTCTGCTGCAAGCCGTGCGATTTCGGCAACGGCATCGGGTTCGAATTCCAAATCAACATCGTCCATTTCAAAGAGTGTCTTATATTGTTTAACCAGAGCGTTTTTGGGCTTGGTCAGTATCGAACAAAGCGCATCCTCGTTGAGAGAATCGAGCGTAACCACAATCGGAAGCCTTCCGATAAGCTCGGGGATTATACCGAATTTGAGCAGGTCGGTCGGTTCCATTTGTTTGAGTATTTCACCGCGGTTGCGTTCTTTGCGGCTTTCGACTTTTGCGCCAAAGCCCATAGTCTTGCTGTTTATGCGGCTTTCGATTATCTTATCGAGTCCCTCAAAAGCACCACCGCAGATAAACAGAATATTTGTCGTGTCAATCTGAATAAATTCCTGATGCGGATGCTTTCTTCCGCCTGTGGGCGGAACGGATGCAACAGTTCCCTCAAGAATTTTCAAGAGCGTTTGTTGAACGCCTTCGCCGCTGACATCTCGCGTGATAGAGGTGTTCTCGGACTTTCGCGATATTTTATCGACCTCATCGATATAAATAATACCGTTTTCGGCAAGCTCAATATCATAATCCGCCGCTTGAATAAGTCTGAGCAGGATGTTTTCAACATCCTCACCGACATAGCCCGCCTCTGTCAAAGAGGTTGCGTCCGCGATAGCGAAAGGAACATTGAGCATTTTTGCGAGAGTCTGTGCAAGAAACGTTTTTCCGCATCCTGTCGGGCCTATCATAAGGATATTGCTTTTCTGAAGCTCAACATCTGTATTTATCACCTTTGAGTGTATGCGTTTATAGTGATTGTAAATTGCAACACTGAGCGATTTTTTTGCGGCGTCCTGACCGATTATATATTCGTTTAAAAAGTCGAATATCTCCGCCGGTTTCGGAATATCTTTAAGACTTTCGATGTCCAGCGACATCGATTCCTCCTTGAAAAGGTCAACGCACAATTCAACACATTCGTTGCATATATATACGCCGGGGCCCTCAACGAGCTTTTTAACTTTGTCCTCGGGTTTTCCGCAGAAAGAACAGCGGCATTTTTTGCTGTCATCTATTTTATTTGGCATAGAGCACTCCCCTATCTTTTGGTTACTATCTTGTCAATCAGACCGTATTTAACGGCTGCTTCCGCATCCATAAAGTTGTCGCGTTCGGTGTCTGCCTTGATTACATCGAGAGGCTGACCCGTGTTTTGGCTTAAAATATTGTTGAGGTTATCTTTTATTTTAAGCATACGCTCAACGTGGATTTGCATATCGGTTGTTTGACCCTGAGTTCCGCCGAGAGGCTGATGAATCATAATTTCGCTGTTCGGAAGGGCATAGCGCTTGCCATTTGCGCCCGATGAGAGCAAAAATGCACCCATAGACGCAGCCATTCCAACACAGATGGTCGAAACATCGGCTTTTGTGTATTGCATTGTATCATAAATCGCCATTCCTGCCGTAACCGAGCCGCCCGGGCTGTTGATGTACAAGTTTATATCTTTATCGGGGTCTTCGCTGTCGAGAAAGAGCAGCTGTGCAACAACAAGACTTGCCGTAGCATCGTTTACCTCATCCGACAAAAAGATAATTCTGTCTTTTAAAAGACGTGAAAATATATCATATGAACGTTCTCCGTGACCTGTCTGTTCGATTACATAAGGAACCAAACTGTTTCTGAAATTGTAATTATCCACTTAAATCATTGCCTTTCTGCCTGCAATATTTGTTTTCCCACCGCAGGCGTATGGGAAAGAAAAGAGTATCTATTTAATACGGGCTGACCCGGATAATATATCCAAATCAACCCGCTTTTATACCGATTTAGAATAATTTTTGAATTATACTGTTAAATTCTATTATGCATCGGCAAAACATATGCGGCAAATTTTAAAATTTGCATTCAATAAGAGACTAAAAGTCCAGTTATTCAACGTTTTCAGTGAGGGATTGTATCCCGTCACTGAAAAAATTAAGGGGAACCCGTCGCCAACTTAAGGCGGGGGACATCTTAATTTAGTTATATTTTATTTAAAATTTGCATTGTCAACCAAGAATTTGATGGTGTTGCGTGCTTTAATGGTCTCTTTAACATCGTCTTCGGAAACATACTTTTTGATGTCCTCAATTTTCATTCCGTTTGATTCAGCCATAGACTCATATTCTTTGTTTATTTCATCTTCGGATGCATCGATGCCCTCTGCTTCACATATCTTTTCAAGAACAAGAGAAGTTTTGACATTTTTAGCCGCATCATCCTTGAATTGCGCTCTCATCTTATCAACCGTCATACCGGTGTATTTGAGATACTGTTCAAGGTTAAGACCCTGATAGCGCATATTCATATCGAAATCGCGCAGCATTTTGTCAATCTGTGAATTAATCATCGCATCGGGAATATCAATCTCCGTTGCATCGCAAACAGCATTGATTACGTTTTCCTCGGTTTTGTGAGCTGCATTCTCTTTGCCTGCTTTTGAAAGATTTTCTTTTATGTCTTTTTTAAGGTCTTCCAATGTATCAAATTCGCTTACGTCTTTTGCAAATTCATCATCAAGCTCCGGCAGCTCTTTAACCTTTATCGAGTTGATTTTAACTTTAAACAGAGCGGGCTTGCCTTTAAGCTCTTCTGCATGATATTCTTCGGGGAAAGTAACGTTTACGTCAACCTCGTCACCGATGTTCTTGCCGATGAGCTGTTCCTCAAATCCGGGGATAAACTGTCCCGAACCGATTGTGAGGTCAAAGCCTTCGCCTTTTCCGCCGTCAAACGGAACACCGTCGCAAAAGCCCTCAAAGTCAATGTTTGCAACATCGTCTTTTTCGATGGGTCTGTCTTCAACGGGAACCATTCTCGAGTTCATTTCTCTTTTCTTTTCGAGTTCAGCCTCGATGTCCTTTTTAAGAACACGGCTTGTAACTTTTTGAGCCTTTACGCCTTTGTATTCGCCAAGCTCAAATTCGGGCTTAACGGTAACTTTGGCGGTAAATGTGATGTCCTTGCCCTTTTCGATTTCACCTTTTATATCGATTTCCGGCTGGTCAACGGGAAAGATGTTGTTCTCTTTAACCGCATTGTCGTATGCATCGGGAAGAACAATATTGACCGCATCTTCATAAAAAATTTCCGCGCCGTAATATCTTTCGATAATTTTTCTCGGAGCTTTTCCCTTACGAAAGCCCTGAATGTTAATCTTGCCGACATTTTTTCTGTAAGCCTTTTCTACACCTTTTTCAAATTCATCGGCAGAAACCGTGAACTCAAAGCTTACAACGTTTTTGTCAACCTTTTCCACTGTACTCATTTAAACAATCCTCTCTGCTTCTAAAAATGTACCTACAATATTATATCATAAAATAATAAAAATGCAAGTGTTTTTGCAATTATTTTTTTAATTTTTTGTAAACATTTTGATTTTTTGCGGATTTAAAGAAAAATCAACAAAAAATCAATGTTTGTTTTAATGTGTTTGTTCAATCTTACTTTAAAATCAAAAGCGGAACAAAGTTCAGATAATCGCACGATACAAGTCTGAGACGTATTCCGCCGTAAACCCCGTGCGGAGCGTTGATGTGTGACGCGGCGTGCAAGTGTCCGAAAACACATTCATCCGCGTTAAACTCACTCATTATGCGAATAAAATCGGAGTTTTCGGCGTCTTTTTCAACGGGCGGATAGTGCATTGCGGCGATAATTTTATCGGGATTCGAACGCAGCGCGTCTTGAAATGACAGAACGAGACGCTGTTTTTCGCGTTCAAAAATTTTTCTGTCTTCGCCGATGCTGCCGAGCGGCGGAATTATCCAGCCGCGCGTTCCGCAAATCGCGATTTTGCGGTTATTGTCGCTTATTATAACCGAATTGTTTTGCACAAAGCGAATGGTGTCAAAATTGTTTTTCTCAAAGAATTTTGTCATCTTGCTTGCCGTTGTCCACCAATAATCGTGGTTTCCTTTGAGAAGTATCTTTTTGCCGTTTAAATTATTGATGTATTCAAAATCCCGAACCGCATCATCGATATAAGTCGCCCAGGAAATGTCACCCGGAATGATGACATAATCGCTGGCCGTTACGATGCTGTTCCAGTTTTTGCGCATTCGTTCGGTATAATTTAACCACTTGCTTCCGAAAACATCCATCGGCTTGTCACAGCCGAGTGACAGATGCAAATCGGATATTGCGAAAATTGACATATAATCACCGTTTAATCTGTTTATTGTTCTTCGTTTTTGTATTTTTTAATCAGAGCCGCAACCGTATCAAATGCGGGACCGCCGGCGAGCTTTCTTTGATTTACACAGGTTTCGAGCGATATTGCATCGTATACATCATCGGATATGAGTTCCGAAAAGCTTTTGAATTCATCAAAACTCAATTCATCGATTGCCTTATTGTGTTCGATGCAATAAGCAACCATTTGACCGACAACAGAGTGTGCATCACGGAAAGGCAGACCCTTTTTGACAAGGTAATCCGCAACATCCGTTGCGTTTGTAAAGCCGCCCTTTGCGCCGCGCAGCATAACATCGGTTTTGACGCGCATGGTCAAGAGCATTTTTGCGAATACGGGCAGACACATTTTAACGGTGTCAACTGCATCGAATATTTGTTCTTTATCCTCTTGCATATCCTTGTTATACGCAAGAGGAAGACCTTTCATCATAGTCAAAAGTCCCATAAGAGAGCCGAATGTACGGCCTGTCTTTCCGCGGACAAGCTCGGCAACATCGGGGTTTTTCTTTTGCGGCATAATGCTTGAACCCGTGCTGTACGCATCATCGAGTTCGATGAATCCGAATTCGTTTGAACTCCAGAGGATGATTTCCTCCGACAGACGCGAAAGGTGAACCATAATGAGTGAAAGTGCAAAAGCGAGTTCGCACACAAAATCACGGTCAGACACGCCGTCAAGGCTGTTGAGTGTGATTCCGTCAAAGCCAAGTTTTTCGGCAACAAATTCGCGGTCGAGCGGATATGTTGTGCCGGCGAGAGCGCCGCTTCCGAGCGGCATTTGGTTTATTCGGCGGCGACAGTCACAAAGTCTGTCGCGGTCACGCCTTAGCATCTCATAATATGCCATAAGATGATGAGCGAGAGTTATCGGCTGTGCCTTTTGAAGGTGTGTATATCCCGGCATAATCGTTTGGATATTCTTTTCGGCAATCTCTAAAAGCGCCGTCTTTAGGTCATCGACCATTTTGATTATCTCATCGGTCTCGCTGCGCAGATACATACGCAGATCGAGCGCAACCTGGTCGTTGCGGCTTCGTCCGGTGTGCAAACGCTTACCCACATCGCCTATTCTCGATATAAGTATCGTTTCTATATTCATATGTATGTCCTCTGCATCGATTTCAAACTCGACTTTTCCGTCATCGATGTCGGACTTAATCTCTTTAAGGGTTTTTACTATCAAGTCAGCGTCCGCTTTCGGAATAATGCCCTGTCTGCCGAGCATTTCGGCGTGAGCCATACTGCCTTCGATGTCTTGTGCGTACATTCTTTGGTCGAATCGGATTGACGAATTAAAATCGTCAACCAAAGAATCGGTCGCTTTTGAAAACCTTCCGCCCCATAATTTTTTCATAATAATCTCCATTCCGCCGCCCTGCATCGGCAAAAAAACAAGTTAAATATCTCTTGCCGGCAGGGCAAGGAATAACAAGAGATTATTACGCCCATGTGCATTTCTGAGCGTATGCGAAGAAAATTTTGCACGGGCAATTAAATCTGCCGGAGGATTAACGTGAAAGTTTCTTTCACGTTAATCTCCATTCCGCCGCCCTGCATCGGCGGCAATTGTTGTGTATGTAAAATTCTGTCGCATTAAAACGATTTTTCTATTTTAACATATATATTCCGTGCGGTCAAGTCCGAATTATGCCAAAACGGTTATTGTGTGTTCGGCGGTGTATGTTTTTGCCGCGTCAAGTGAGATTATACCCTCTTTTTTCGCTATATCATAATCCGAGCCTACCGTATCGGGAATACCTGACCACGGTTCAAGGCATATGAACGGCGCAGAAGGCTTGTGCCAAATTAAAAAGTATTTCGCAAATCCGAAATCAACGTTTATCGCCTTGCCGTTCTTGCGGTTGCGCAAAACAGCCGAGCGTGATTTTATGTTCTTGAATACAAGCGCATCAATCGCAAAGTATTTTTCATAAAGAGCAAGTGTGTTGCTGTCCTTTAAAATACGTCTTGTTTTGTCCGCCAAAAGGTTTCCGTAGAGCGCACTTGTATCAAGCGTTTCGTTTTGGTCGAATATAACGTCATAATCCTCGATTCCGTCGGGAGTGTAATATCCCTCGTGAGAACCGATTGAAAAATACATTGTTTTGTCCGATTTGTTGTCAACCCTGTATTCGATTTTAAGAGATGTTCCGCTTAGAGTATAGCATACCCTGAGTTCATAATCGAACGGAAAGCATTTTTTCGTTTCATCGTTCGAGGTGTGCAAAAATACCGCCGTGGTATCGGTTGCGCTTTCGACCCGAAACATAGTGTTTCTTGCATAGCCGTGTTTCGGCAGGGAGTATTCTTCGCCGTATACAGTGTATTTATCCTCTTTGAGACCGCCGCAGATAGGAAAGAGCAAAGGACAGCTGTTGCCCCATATTTCTTTTTTGCCCTCCCAGATGTATTCGGTGTCAAAGCCGTATATGCTTTTGACCTCTGCGCCGAGTTCGTTTATTTTAACCGCTAAATCGCTGTTTTTTAAAGTAACCATATAGATAATCTCCGTTCTGCATAAGATTTTTTTGTGTGCATACACACGATATTTTAATTATACGCCAAAACCCGAAATTTTGCAAGCAAAAATTTTCAATAGCGGCGTATTTTCTTGACACGGCGGTTAATCTGTGATAACATTTAGAATATAAATTCAAATTAATGCACAATTGCAAAGGAGAGCATCGGATTATGACCCTGCAACAAATGTTTTATGCCATTACCATATCGGATTTGGGCTCGATGAATAAGGCGGCGGAAAAGCTTTTTATTTCACAGCCGACCCTGACGAGCGCAATCCGCGAGCTTGAGACCGAGCTTAACATTCGTATATTCACCCGAACGGGTCGGGGGGTTATTCCCACATCCGAGGGTGAGGAATTTTTGATATATGCCCGACAGGTGTATCAGCAATATCGGCTTTTGTGCGATAAATATATTGATTCGCGCAATGTAAAGCGTAAGTTCGGCGTATCGACCCAGCATTATTCGTTCGCGATAAAAGCGTTTGTCGAAACGGTCAAACAGTTTGATACACAGACATATGAGTTCGCGATAAGAGAAGAAAAAACAATAGATATAATAAATGATGTAAGCAGTCTTAAAAGCGAAATCGGGATATTGTATCTCAATGATTTCAACAGAAAGATTATCCAAAAGATGCTGAGAGATAACGGACTTGAGTTTCATCACCTCATAACCTGCCGCGGATATGTCTATATCTGGAAGAATCATCCTCTTGCAAAAAATAAGTCGATAACATTCGCACAGCTTGCCGATTATCCGTGTCTTTCGTTCGAACAGGGTGAGAAGGGGTCGTTTTATTTTGCTGAAGAAATTTTGAGTACGAACGAATACAAGCGAATGATAAAGGCAACCGACCGTGCAACGATGCTGAATCTTATGGTCGGACTGAACGGATATACCCTTTGTTCGGGAATAATCTGTGAAGAGTTAAACGGCGGCGACTATATCGCCGTCCCGTTTGAGGCGGACAGCGAAAACCCGAACAGCTCGATGGAAATAGGATATATATTAAAGAAACAGAACATTTTAAGCAACATCGGCGAAACATACATAAAAGAGCTTGTGAAATATTTGACGCCGATTGCCGAACAGGGATAATTTAAAGTAATATCTTGAGGTAAAGAGCTTTGTTTACAGAATGAGTTATAAATTTTCTTTATAGCTTTTTATAACTTATATGTATTTGACATATAGCAAATTCGGTGATATAATGTAAGCATATCGAATAGGTAGGTATTTCAAATACCGATGAATTGATATAATACTTTTGAATAAAAATAAAATGTTACAAAAGCAGGAGGTAAATTATAATGGCTGACAAAAAATACAGATTTGAAACACTACAGGTACAGGCGGGACAGGAACAGCCCGACCCGGTGACAGATGCGAGAGCGGTTCCGATTTATGCGTCTACATCGTTTGTTTTTCATAACTCACAGCACGCGGCTGACAGATTCGCGCTTAAAGACGCAGGTAATATCTATGGAAGGCTGACAAATCCGACACAGGATATTTTCGAAAAGAGAATTGCGGCGTTAGAGGGCGGTGTTGCGGCTTTGGCGGTTGCGTCGGGCGCGGCGGCAATCAATTATACTATCGGCGCACTTGCGAAAAGCGGTGAACATATTGTTGCGTCAAAGACGATTTACGGCGGTACATATAACCTGCTTGCGCACACCTTGCCGCTTACCTCGGGAATTACGGCAACCTTTGTTGACCCCGAAGAAGAAGGCGCGTTCGAAAAGGCGATTCAGCCGAACACAAAGGCTCTTTATATAGAGACCCTCGGCAATCCGAACTCGAATATTATAGATATAGAAGAATTGGCAAAAATTGCTCACAAGCATAACATTCCGCTTGTTGTCGATTCGACTTTTGCAACCCCGTATCTGGTAAGACCGATTGAATTCGGTGCTGACATCGTTGTACACAGTGCGACAAAGTTTATCGGCGGTCACGGCGCGGCTATCGGCGGCGTAATAATAGACGGCGGTATGTTTGACTGGAAGGCGTCGGGCAAGTACCCGTGGATTTCAGACCCGAACCCGTCATATCACGGCGTAAGCTTTGCCGATGCGGCAGGAGCGGCGGCGTTCGCAACCTATATCCGTGCAATATTGCTGCGTGATACCGGTTCGACAATCTCACCGTTCCACGCGTTTATGTTCCTTCAGGGACTCGAAACGCTTTCTCTGCGCGTTGAGCGACACGTTGAGAACGCCCTTAAAATCGTTGAGTATCTGAATAATCATCCTCAGGTTGAAGCGGTTCATCATCCGTCACTCGAATCCGAGCCGAGCCATAAGCTCTATGCAAAATACTTCCCCAACGGCGGCGGTTCTATCTTTACATTCGAGATAAAGGGTGATGATAAGACGGCTCAAAAGTTCATCGACAATCTTGAAATATTCTCGCTTTTGGCGAATGTTGCAGATGTTAAATCTTTGGTAATCCACCCGGCGTCAACAACTCATTCACAGCTCTCGGGTGCGGAACTCGAAGAACAGGGAATAAAACCGAACACAATAAGACTTTCAATTGGTATCGAGAATGTTCAAGACTTAATCGAAGCATTGGATAAGGCGTTCAAAGCGGTTGAATAAAATTAAACATTTCAAATATACATACGCATATTTTCGGTGCGTATGTATATTTTTTTATTTTACGGAAAAATTATCTTTAGTACGATTAAAATATAATGATGATTGCCGATGTGGCAATTTGTCGGACGGAGGGGTAATTTTGAAAGCTTATATAGGTATAGAAAATGTGACCGCACGTGAAATCCTGGATTCAAGGGGCAATCCCACGGTCGAGGCGGAGGTATACGCCGATGGTGGCATTATCGGCCGTGCGGCTGTGCCGTCGGGCGCGTCAACGGGCGCATTCGAGGCTTGCGAGTTGCGTGACGGCGACAAAAAGCGTTATGGCGGTAAGGGAGTGAAGACAGCCGTTGAAAACGTGAACGGCGAAATCTGTGATATGCTGCTCGGTATGAACGTGTTGAATCAGACGGAAATCGATAAAAAGATGATTGCCGCCGATGAAACCGAGAACAAAGCAAGACTCGGGGCAAATGCGATTCTTGCCGTTTCGCTTGCTGCCGCAAAGGCAGGTGCGGCGGCGGTCGGTCTGCCGCTTTATCGCTATATCGGCGGCACAAATGCCCGTGTCTTGCCGATGCCGATGATGAATATAATCAACGGCGGCAGACACGCCGATAATTCGGTGAACTGTCAGGAATTTATGATTATGCCTGTCGGCGCAAAGACGTTTTCGGCGGCGGTTGAGCAATGCACGGAGGTATTTCACACTTTAAAGGGAGTCGTGAAAGAGCGCGGTTATTCGACCGCTGTCGGTGATGAGGGTGGTTTTGCGCCGAACCTCAAAAGTGATGAAGAAGCGATTGTTCTAATTTTAGAGGCGATAGAAAAATCAGGGTACAGAGCGGAGCGTGATTTTAAGATTGCGCTTGACCCGGCATCGACAGAGATGTACGATGCGGCGGCGAAAAACGGCGAGGACGGCAAGTATCTTATGTGGAAGTCAAATAAGCTTATGACATCGGATGAGATGATAAAGATGTGGCAGAGCTGGACGGAGCAATATCCGATAATTTCGATTGAGGACGGAATGGCTGAGGAAGATTGGGACGGTTGGCGTGCATTAACCCAAACCCTCGGCGAAAAGGTACAGCTTGTCGGTGACGACCTTTTTGTGACGAACGAAAGACGGCTGAAAAAGGGAATCGCGTGCGGCGCGGCAAACTCAATTTTGATAAAGGTAAATCAGATAGGAACTCTGTCCGAAACTTTAGATGCGATACAGACGGCGAAAGAAGCAGGGTATACGGCGGTAATATCACATCGTTCGGGCGAAACCGAGGATACAACTATTGCCGACCTTGCCGTGGCGGTGAATTCGGGACAGATTAAGACGGGTGCGCCGTCAAGAACGGACAGGGTTGCCAAATACAATCGTCTTTTGAGAATAGAGGAAGAACTGTGCGGAGATGCGAGTTATCTCGGCGGAGCGGCGTTTTATAATCTTAAATAGCAGGTGTGAACCCCAATAATACAGAAATGATAAAAACACGGGTCGAATGTGTTTTTTCCGCACTCGACCCGTGTTTTTAATATGTGTGTCATAAAATGAATATTTTTCCTTAAAGTGTAAATAATAGCCGTAACAAATAGTTTAAGGCTGGTGGATTTATGGATTGTAAAATTTTGGCAGAGAACATACTGGACGGTATCGGCGGCGCAAAAAACGTGGCGTCTTTTACACATTGCGCAACAAGGCTCAGATTTAATCTGAAGGATGAGAGTATCCCCGATGATGAAAAACTCAAACGCACAAAAGGCGTTATGGGCGTTGTTCGCGCCGGGGGTCAGTATCAGGTGGTAATAGGCAGTGATGTTCCGAATGTGTACAACGAAATTAATAAAATCGGCGGTTTTGATAAGGGTGGCGGCAACGCCGATAAAAAAGACGAACGTTCGGGGGTTGTGCGCGCGTTGGATACGCTCGCCGGGATTTTTACACCTATCATCCCGGCAATAACGGGCGCAGGTATCCTAAAGGCGGTAATGGCGCTTTTGGTCGTGTTCGGCCGGATTGATACGGGGTCACAGACGTATAAGATACTGATGGTTTTTGCCGATTCGGCATTTTATTTTCTGCCGTTTATGCTTGCTTTTTCGACCGCGAAAAAGTTTAACTGTAACATCGTTGTCGCTATGTCGATTGCCGGGATTTTGCTGCATCCGGATTTTGTTGCAATGCTGAAATCGGGTGACGCGATTCAGTTTATTAAGATACCTGTTGTTTCGGCGAATTATTCATCGTCCGTTATACCGATTATTCTTTCGATATGGTTTATGTCTTATATAGAGCCGATAGCCGACAAAATTTCGCCGTCCGCTATAAAATTCTTTACAAAACCTCTGATAACGCTTGTCATTACGGGTGCGGCGGCGATTCTGGTTCTCGGTCCTCTCGGTGCGGTTGTGGGTGACGGAATTGCGGCGGGAATTAAGTTCCTCGATGATTATGCGTCGTGGCTTGTGCCGACAATCATAGGCGTTTTCTCACCGTTTATGGTAATGACCGGTACGCATTACGGCTTGATACCTATCGGCATAAACAATATTGCAACAGTCGGTGTTGATACGATTGTAGGACCGGGTATGCTCGGCTCGAATATCGCACAGGGCGGTGCTGCTTTTGCGGTTGCGCTGAAAACAAAAAACAACCAGTTCCGCCAGCTCGCCGTATCGTCAGGAATAACGGCTGTTTGCGGAATAACCGAACCGGCTATGTACGGCGTAAATCTTAAACTTAAACGGCCTTTGGTTTCCGTTATGATTGCCGGGGGCGCATCGGGACTTTTTATGGGGCTTATGGGTGTCGGAAGGTATACAACCGGTTCGCCCGGCTTGCTTGCCTTGCCGGGGTATATAGGCACGGACGGATTCGGCAATATTTTGTATGCGGTAATCGGATGTGCCGTTGCGTTTGTAATTGGGTTTGTCGGAACTCTTATCGGAGGGTTTGAGGATGTCGGCGATGATTCAATGCCCGAAAAGCCGCAAAATACAACTGTTTGCGCACCGATAAAGGGCAGAGTTGTGGGACTTGCCGCTGTGGGTGACCCGACCTTTGCGGAAGAAATTTTGGGCAAGGGCGCGGCGATAGTTCCCGAGACAAATCTGTTGATTGCGCCGTGTGACGGCGTTATAGAGAATATACCGAATTCGAAACACGCTGTGGCTTTTGCCGCCGATAACGGCGCACAAATTCTTATGCATATCGGAATCGATACCGTCAATTTGAAAGGCGAGCATTTTAGGGCGCTTGTGTCTGACGGCGACAGGGTTAAGATGGGCGACCCGATGATTGAGTTTGATGCACAGGCGATACGCGATGCGGGTTATGACCTGACAACGCCCGTTGTTATCACAAACACTGCCGAATATGACAAGATAGAAAAACTGACGAAATACGCCGAGGAACAAAAGCCGTTTCTTGAACTTACGGCTTTGACCGATGATAAAAACAAAGAATAGCGAGAGAGGGAGAGAGTATGATAGAGAATATAGTTGAAAAAAGCGGATTTCCCAAAGGTTTTTTGTGGGGCGGAGCGGTTGCGGCGAACCAGTGCGAGGGCGCGTATAATGAGGGCGGCAAGGGGCTTTCGGTACAGGATGTAATGCCGCACGGACTCAAAGGAGCGGTCACGTTGAATCCGACATCGGATAATTTAAAACTCAAAGGCATTGATTTTTATCACAGATACAAAGAGGATATACGGCTTTTCGCCGAACTCGGATTCAAGGTGTTCAGAACATCGATTGCATGGAGCAGGATATTTCCGAACGGTGATGATGAAAAGCCGAATGAGGAGGGGTTAAAGTTTTATGATGATTTGTTTGATGAGTGTTTAAGGCACGGCATACAGCCTCTTGTGACGCTTTCTCATTATGAGCCGCCGCTTGCCCTTGCGGAAAAGTATAACGGCTGGCTTTCAAAGAAAACGATTGATTTCTTTGCGAAATATGCAGAAACGGTGTTTGAAAGATATAAGGGTAAAGTTAAGTATTGGCTGACATTCAACGAGATAAACGCCCTTCCGAAAGCGCCGTTTATGTGCGGAGCGATAAAAACGCCGCCGAACGAACTTAGCGGACAGGATATATACAGGGCGATGCATAATCAGTTTGTCGCGAGCGCGCGAGCGGTTGAGCTGTGCCACAGGATAATTCCGGATGCAAAAATCGGGTGTATGATACTGGGTGTAACGGTCTATCCTCTCACGCCGAATCCCGATGATGTCATAGCCGCAATGCTGCGTGACAGAGAGACATATCAATTTGCCGATATTCAGGTTTTGGGCTATTATCCGAAGTACCTTAAAAATTATTTCGAGAGGAAAAATATTGATATTGACGAACAGCCCCAAGATGCCGAAATACTGAAAAATACAGTGGATTTTATATCGATAAGCTATTATTCGAGCATATGCGAGGCGGCGGAGAGCACCGCGGAAAAAACGGGCGGAAATTTGAGCAAGGGTTATAAAAATCCGTATCTGAAAGCAACGGAATGGGGCTGGCAAATCGACCCTCAGGGGTTGAGATATACGCTAAACAAGCTCTGGGAACGGTACAGAAAGCCGATTTTTATTGTTGAAAACGGACTCGGAGCGGAGGATAAACTTATAACGCGCGATAGCGGTGAAATAACGGTTGATGATGATTATCGAATCGAGTATATACGGGCGCATTTAAAAGAGGTAAAAAAAGCAATAGCGGACGGCATTGAGGTTATGGGCTATACCCTTTGGGGATGCATAGATATAGTGAGTGCGTCAACGGCAGAGATGCGAAAGCGGTACGGTTTGATATATGTTGACAGAAATGATGACGGAAGCGGAAGTCTTGAGCGATATAAAAAGAAATCGTTTGATTTTTACCGCCGGGTTATCGACACAAACGGCGGCATTATATGATGAAAATATATGTAATTTCTAAGTAAAGAAACGCCATGTTCCGTGAAAATCGGAATATGGCGTTTTGAAATTTTTTAGATGAATTTGTATTCGGTTGTCGTATCATACTTTTCGCCTTTTTTCAATATGATTGACGGAAAGTGCGAGTTTGCCATTGCGTTTGGGAAGCATTGCGTTTCGAAACAAAGTGCCTGATGCTTTGTGTATACCGCACCGTCTTTGCATACGCGGCCTTCTTCAATCATATTTCCGCTGTAGAGCTGAATCCCCGGAAGGTCGGTGTATGTTTCCATGATGATACCTGTCTTGTCACCGGTGAATTCGGCAACCTTTCTGAAACCGCGTCCGTTTAAACAGAAGTTATGGTCAAAGCCGCCGAACATTTTAATTTGTTCGTCTTGTGACGAAAATACATCGCTCATCTTTGTCGGTTTTGTGAGGTCAAAAGCCGTTCCTTTTGAAAATCTTATTTCGCCGTTGGGCATACACTCATCCGTGTTCGGGGTGTGAAAATCCGACTCAACGTGCAAAATGTGATTGTCGATTGTGCCGCTTGAATGACCGTTCATATTAAAGTATGAATGATTCGTCAGATTCACAATTGTGTCCGCGTCTGCGTCCGCCTCATAATGAATCTTGATTGAGTTGTTTTTGGTAAGGGTGTATGTAACTTTTATATATGCGTTGCCGGGAAAGCCTTCTTCGCCGTCGGGCGAAAAGAGTGTGAGAATCAGCGAAGGCTCATCGGTGTCAACCGCCTGATAATCCCAGACTTTTTTGTTAAAGCCAATGACGCCGCCGTGCAGATTATTGTTGCCGTTGTTCTTTGCAAGGGTGTATGTCTTGCCGTTCAGCTCGAACTCGGCATTGGCAATACGGTTTGAATTTCGGCCTATTAACGCGCCGAAACAACCGCTGTTGTTTAAGTATTCATCGAGAGAGTCACGGCCGAGGACAACGTCTGTGTCTTTATAAACAAGACTTTTTATTATTCCGCCGTAGTTCGTAATTTCCGTGCTCAGTCCACAACCGTTGTCGAGCGTGAACAGCATAATGTCTTTGCCGTTATGATTTCCGAAATTTGTTTTTTTAATCATATTTTTTCACTCCTGTATTTATATATATAATTTATGTATAATTTATGTATAATTTATGTATAATTTTATGCTATACTCAAAAGCCCGCCCGTTATCAAAAAGTATGCGATAACCAAAACGCCGAGGATGATTCGATAATAGCCGAATACCTTAAAGTCGTGGCGTTTAACATAGCTTACGAGGAATTTAAGCGATACAATCGATACGATATACGCAACAAGCATTGCGATTAACAAAAGCACCCATTCGCCGCCTGCCATGGGATAATCGTTTGTGATTATTTTAAGAAAGCTTACGCCGAACATAACGGGGATTGCCAAAAAGAATGAGAATTCGGCGGCGAGCTTTCGTGAACAGCCGAGAATCATTGCGCCCAAAATCGTTGCGCCCGAGCGTGATGTTCCGGGGATAATCGAAAGAACCTGAAAGAGTCCGATAAGTATTGCCGTTTTGTAAGTAAGGTCGTTCATCTCGGTGATTTTTGCCGTCTTGCCTTTGCGTTCGATAAAAATAAATGCGATACCATAGACGATAAGCATAATGCTTACGACAAGCGGTGTCGAGATTGCATCCATATAGTCATTGAACAGCAATCCGAAAACTCCGGCAGGGATACACGCAACGATGACCTTGAACCACATCTGCCATGTTTCGGCTTTTTCGGATTTCGCTTTGTTCGGCGAAAACGGGTTCAGTTTGTGAAAATAAAGCGTTGCAACAGCGAGTATAGCGCCGAGCTGAATCACATACAAAAAAATCTGTTCGCCGAAAAATCCGCTGCCGGTGTGCAAAAACTCGTTGACGAGTATCATATGTCCCGTGCTGCTTATGGGAAGCCATTCGGTTATTCCCTCGACTATTCCCAAAAAGATTGCCTTTAATGCCTCGATGATAAACATAATTTTGTCTCCTTTTTGATGTTTTTATTTTATATCTTCTATATTATATGGCGTGGTCTGATATACAAAATAGTTCAGCCAGTTTGAGTATAACAGGTTTGCGTGTGCGCGCCACTTCATAACGGGCGGCAGATTCGGGTCGTCATTTGTAAAATAGTTTACGGGAATTTTGGGGTTTAATCCTTTGTCCCTATCTCTGAAATACTCAGCCGCAAGAGTTTCGGCATCATATTCCGAATGACCGCTTATAAAAAACTGGCGTTCGCTTTTGGCGGTGACAATATACACCCCTGCGGCATCGGATTCGGCGAGGATTTCAAGCTCGGGAACGCGTTCAATATCCTCTTTTTTAAATTCGGTGTGCCGTGAGTGAGGCGCATAAAATTCATCGTCAAAGCCTCTCAATAATATCTTATGCTTTTTTTCGGGAACGATTCTGTGTCTGAATACGCCCGAAAGCTTTTCACTGAGCGGATATTTTTTTATTCCGTAATGATAGTACAGAGCCGCCTGTGCGCCCCAACATATGTGAAATGTTGAGGTTACGTTCTGTTTTGACCATTCCATAATTTCGCAAAGCTCATCCCAATAGTCAACATCTTCAAATTCCATTGTTTCAACGGGCGCGCCCGTGATAATCATACCGTCGAATTTTTGGGCTTTGAAATCGTCAAATGTTCCGTAGAATGTTTCGAGATGACTGACGGAAGTGTTTTTCGATAAATGGCTTTTTGTATGCATAAACGACACATCTACCTGAAGGGGCGAGTTGCCGAGCATTCTGAGCAATTGAGTTTCTGTTTCAATCTTTGTCGGCATAAGATTCAAAATTAAAATTTTAAGCGGACGTATATCCTGGGTCAATGCCCGTGTTTCCGTCATAACAAAGATATTTTCGCTTCCGAGGGTCTCAATTGCCGGAAGGTTGTTTTGTACTCGAATCGGCATATCCTGTCAAACCTGCTTTCATACCGTGATTTATATTTAAGCAAAGCTAAAATTGCCCATACACCACAGTATATCACAAATAATCCGATTAGTAAAGCAAATTTTGAGATAATAACAAAAATTTAACTTTTATTAATAATTTATAAACTTCAGACTATTCCGCGGCGGTATATTTTTGCCGAGATATGGATTATTGCGCAACGGTCGGCGGTGTTTCGTTCAAATTCCCAAAATAACCGAATATTGGGTGTTTACCTTTTTCGGCTTTTGTGTTATAATATATATATAATTTGTTGTGAAAGTTAAGCAAGGTTTTACTTGCCCGATATTGGTTCAAGGCGTTGTTTTGAACCGAATTTTAATATTATATGTCGAAAATCTGAGAAAAGGAGTGCCGATGCGATGGCAAGGATATATTTATGCATAGATTTAAAGAGCTTTTATGCATCCGTTGAGTGTGTCGAGCGGAATCTGGATCCTCTGACGACAAATCTTGTTGTGGCGGACAAAGGGCGAACCGAAAAAACCATATGTCTTGCGGTCACGCCGAGCCTTAAAGCATACGGAATCCCCGGCAGAGCAAGACTTTTTGAAGTTATGCAAACGGTTAAAAACATCAACCTTGCTCGGCGGCGAACCGCACCGAGGCACATCTTTACCGAAAAATCGTGTGACGTGAATCGTCTAAATGCCGACCCATCGCTTGAATTCGATTATATTGTTGCGACGCCGCGAATGGCACATTATATTGAATATTCGACAAAAATATATGAGATATATCTTGACTATGTATCGAGTGATGATATACTTGTCTATTCGATTGATGAGGTATTTATGGATATAACCGACTATCTCGCCGCAAGCGGAAAAACCTCCGAGAACTTTGCGCGGACGATTGTGCGCGATGTGCTTAAACGAACGGGAATAACCGCGACCGCCGGAATCGGTACAAATATGTATCTTGCAAAAATCGCGATGGACATAACGGCGAAAAAGATGCAGCCCGACAAATACGGGGTCAGGGTTGCATATCTCGATGAAATGACCTATCGCAAGCAGCTTTGGGAGCATAAGCCGCTCACCGATTTTTGGAGAGTCGGCAGAGGATATGCGAAAAAACTTGAAGAAAACCGAATGCTTACAATGGGCGATATAGCGTGGAAATCCACAACACAATACGGACGTGCGAAACTCAAAAAGCTTTTCGGAATAAACGCAAAGATGCTGATTGACCACGCATGGGGTTATGAGCCGTGTACAATAGCCCGGGTCAAGGCGTACACGCCCGAAAACAAAAGTATAAGCACGGGACAGGTCTTGCACTGTCCGTATGATTTTGATAAGGCAAGAGTGATAGTGTGGGAAATGCTCGAATTGTTGTCGCTGGACTTGGTTGAAAAGCGGCTTGTGACAAATCAGATTGTCTTGACGGTCGGGTACGACCGAGAAAATCTGACCGATTCGAACATCAACAGAAAATACGGCGGCGAAATCACGAGCGATATGTACGGAAGAAAGATTCCAAAACATGCGCACGGCACGGCAAATATCGACAGATTTACATCATCGACAAAGCTGATAACCGAGACGGGTTTAAAGTTATATGATGAAATTGTCGGCAGAGAAATGCTTGTGCGGCGGATTACGATTTCGGCAAATAAACTGATACCCGAAAGCGGCGCAAAAGAGCGCAAAGTGTATGAACAAATGAACTTTTTTACTGATTATGACATTCTGGACGCAAAGCGAAAGACAGAGGAAAAGGATTTAAAAAAGGAAAGAAAAATACAAGAGACAATTATCGGTATAAAACAGAGATACGGTAAAAATTCGATAATCAAAGGCGCGAATTTGCAAGAGGGCGCAACAACGATAGAGAGAAACAAAAGCATAGGCGGTCACAAGGCATAGCGGAGGAATTATGAGCGAGTTTAAGTATAAAGAAATACTGAATATGAAATATCCTAATCCCGAAATTGAAAGGGACTTCCCCGATAAAATACTTCGCGAAGCGCAGTTTGCGCCGTTTGCGGCACTTACGGGGTACAATGATGCGATTGATGAGGCGGCAAGACAAACAGACAGGAAAATCGGGCTTGATGAATATGAGATTGAACGGCTGAATAACAAACTTAAATATTTGAGTGAGGCGTCCGAAACCGATGAGGTTGTCATAACATACTATGTTCCCGATAAAAAGAAAGACGGTGGTGCGTATGTGTCAAAAAGCGGCATTGTGATAAAGGTGCGCGAATACGAAAGGGATATAGTGACGGACGACGGAACGAAAATACCGATAGAGGATATATATTCGATAAGCGGCAAGATGTTTGATGATTTTGAGGAATAAAAGCCGCTGTTTTGTTTTGAATATTTTTCGGCAAAATCCACCTTAAATTGAATAAAATGTCTTGACATATGATATAGAGTGTGGTAACATAGGTATAAAATAAACAAATCAAAAAGATAGAGGCGCGATAATTATCAGTAGCAATCCCTTATAAAAAGGGCATTTTTGGGCTTGTGAAAGGAATTATTGCCGAGGTTCGAAAATTAATACCTTGATTTTTGAGCCGGTATGTTGCAAAATATGTTTCATACTGTCACAATTTTGTGGAGCGCTATCAAAGTATTATACTTCTGTCGGTATAAAGTATGAGAGCGTGTTTTGTATGCTGTCATACTTTTTTGTTTTGTCAAAAAAGAAAGGAAATTTAAATATGAAATTCTTTACGAAGAAAAATCTTTGCGCCGTCATTGCGGCGATGATTACACTATTGACGGGTGTAATTGCGTTTGCTGCAGGCGAGGACGCAGAGACAACAAGCAATTTTTACGCAACGTTCTGGGCACTTGTACCGCCTGTGGTTGCTATTGCGCTTGCCCTTATTACAAAAGAAGTGTACTCTTCTTTGTTTGTGGGTATCGTTTTGGGCGGTTTGCTTTCTGCAAACTTTCACCCGGTGGCGGCTCTCGATAACATTGTAAACGAGGGTCTGATTTCAGCCGTATCGGGTACGGCTGGAATATTCATCTTCCTCGTTATCCTCGGAACGTTGGTTGCCCTTGTCAACAAAGCCGGCGGTTCGGCCGCTTTCGGAAGATGGGCGGAAACACATATCAAAACGCGTGTCGGCGCGATGTTTGCAACCTTTATTCTGGGTATATTAATTTTTATCGATGACTATTTTAACTGTTTGACGGTCGGCTCGGTTATGCTTCCCGTGACGGACAGTCACAAAATTTCGCGTGCAAAGCTCGCATTTTTAATCGATGCGACCGCTGCGCCGATTTGTATGATTGCACCTGTTTCATCATGGGCGGCGGCTGTTTCCGAATTCACAAAGGGAACGGGTTATTCGGGTATCGAGCTTTTTGTTCGTGCCATTCCGTATAACTATTATTCGCTGTTGATGCTCGTGTTTATCATTGCGATAACCCTTATGAAATTCGATTACGGCCCGATGAGAATTCACGAATTTAACGCAATAAACAAAGGCGACCTGTTCACAAGCGGAAGAGAAACTGCGGAACAGGGCGAGGTTGTGGAGTCAAACCCGAGAGGAAAGGTTATCGACCTTATTTTGCCCGTTGTTGTGCTGGTTATAATGGCGATAACAGGTCTTATTTATGTTGGCGGATTCTTTGACGGAAACGATTTTATTACCGCGTTCGGCAACACGGATGCGACTGTCGGTTTGCCGTGGGGTGTAATCGTTGCCCTTGTTTTCACGATTGCATATTTAATAATAAGACGCGTTATAACGTTTAAAGAGGCAATGGAATGTATTCCTATGGGATTTAAAGCAATGGTTCCGGCTATGCTCATATTGACATTCGCGACATCGCTTAAAAATATGACGGGATTGCTCGGTGCGGCGAACTATGTTGAAATGCTGATGGATTCGGCGGCAGCGGGGCTTGCAAACTTCCTGCCGGCAATCATATTCTTGGTTGCGTGTGTTCTCGCGTTCTCAACGGGAACATCGTGGGGTACGTTCGGTATCTTAATCCCGATTGTAACCGCAATTTTTGACCCGTCAAGCGAACTTTTGATTATCGGCGTTTCCGCGTGTCTCGCAGGCGCGGTTTGCGGCGATCACTGTTCACCGATTTCCGATACAACCATTATGTCATCGGCGGGAAGTCAGTCGAATCACATTAATCACGTTTCGACACAGCTTCCGTATGCAATAACCGTTGCGGCAATTTCGTTCTTTACATACCTTATTGCAGCATTTATCCAAAACGCGGTTGTATTGCTTTCGATAGGTGTGATAATAACAATCGGCTCTTTGTTCGTAATCAAGTCGGTTACAAAGAACAAACAAATCGGATGATGAGATTCGCCCGAGCGATTCGCTTAATGAAAAAAAGCGGACGGATTTATTATTAAAAACATAAAATAATTATGCGAGCCTACCCCTGAGAGTCGGATTTTCCGTTTCTCGGGGGTAGGTTTATTTTTAAAATTTTCATACGGATAACCGCATAATTTGTCCGCTTATTTAAAAACCTCGTAACAATTTCATAAAACCTATTGACATAATGTGTCACGTATAGTATAATAATATAAAAAGTCCGTTAAATCGGATATATAAATGGAATGCGATGAAGCTGTTATATGATTTGGGCGCTTTTATACAGCAGAGCAAGTAGCGCAACCGGTCTGTTTTATGCGATACGATTTTCGTTATTTGGCAGGCTTTTTTCATATCTGAAATCCTGATATACGCAAATTGTATCAATGATAAATAAAACAACTTCTGACTGTTTTGAATATTCGCCCCGTTTAGATTTTATATTGTGAATGTGAGGCTTGTACCGATGATAAATAATACCGATTCCGAAAAAACATCTCTTTCGACAAACGCCGGCAAGAGTATTGCAAGGCATTTTTGCGATGCGATGTGGGAATATAACATTGAAAACAAAAAGGCTTATATTTATTTTGATACGCTTGCGCGTGACAAAGAAAACCAATGGTTGAGCATAAACGAACTTACGGAATATTTTAAAAATACTACTCTTGCCAAAGCGGATTTTGAAATTTGGGACTCTTATTTCAATGACGAGTTTTTGACTGCGTTCATTAAAAATCAAGACAATGAAGAGGAATTTTATTTAAGATTCAACACCGGAGAAAATGACTTTCAGTGGCACAGAATTGTAATTGAAAATCAGGATTCCGATACATTGATTATTTCGGGAAAGAATATTTATCAGGAAATGCAAGAGCGGTCATTTTATCGCACATCCGAAAATATATTCGATATAATGATGCATATCGATGTCGCGACAAAACTCTATATAGCACATTATTTTGATTTAAACCGTGAACCTATGGGTGCAAATAACGATTATGACAGTATGGTTGCCTTTTTTATCAAAAAGCATGTTATACCGGATGAGGTCGAATCTATGACAGAGAATATGCGGCTCGATAACGTAATGCGGATGCTTGAAAAGAATGATAAATATATTCTTTATGCAACGATAGTTGACCAAAACGGAAAGCTTTTTTATAAAAAGTTCATATTTTGTTATCTGGACGATAAAAAGAGTATTATATCACTTGCGAGGATGGATATAAGCGATGTTGTGAGTGAGTACGACAAACAGATAAGACGCTTTAAAAAAGAGAATTACCGCGATGCGATGACAGGTGCGTCAAACCGCAAATATTATGAAGAAAAGATAAAAGGTCTGTCCGTTTCGGCAGGTGTTGCGATTATAGATTTGGATGATTTTAAACTGTGCAATGATACCTATGGCCACACCGGCGGCGATGTTGCCCTTGTTACGGTGGTTAATATAATTAAAGAACATATCGAAAAAAACGATACTCTGATTAGGTTCGGCGGTGATGAATTTTTGCTGATTATGCCGGGAATTTCGCCAAGCGCGTTTGAAAAGTGCCTGAACAGCATACAAAAAGAAATATACGCGGCAAAAATTGAGGATTACGAATATATTCGGCTTTCGGTAAGTATCGGCGGCGTTATTTCGAACCCCGAAAACGAGACGGTTAACGAGGCGGTCATCAGAGCCGATAAGCTTATGTATCAAGCTAAGATTAAAAAGAATCGGGTTGTCACCGAAAGAAGCCGAAAGCTCACTTTGGATGCCGAAACGGCAGATATAACGAATGAGCTTAAACAACAGATTCTGATAGTTGATGACTCGGAGATAAATCGAGAAATTTTATCGGAGGCTCTGCATGGTGAGTTTAGAATCCTTGAGGCAAAAAACGGCAGGGAATGTATCGATATTTTGGATGAATACGGAACGGGAATCTCGCTTGTTATGCTTGATATACTGATGCCTGTTACCGACGGGTTTGAGGTTCTTGCATATATGAACAAGAATCATATAATAGACGATGTTCCGGTTATAATGATAAGCTGTGCCGATTCAGAGGCGTACATTCGGCGTGCTTACGGGCTTGGCGTTGTGGATTATATAAGCCGACCTTTTGATTCAAAAATCGTGTATCAAAGGGTAACAAACACCATAAAGCTGTATTCAAAACAGCGCCGAATCATATCGCTCATCACGAAACAGACGATGGAAAAAGAGCATATTAATTATATTATGATTGATATATTGAGCCAAATCGTTGAATTTCGAAATAAAGAGAGCAGTCATCACGTTTTGAGAATTAAGATGCTGACAAAGCTCTTGCTCGAAAGGCTTATTCAAAAAACAGATAAATACGATTTAACGTGGTATGACAGGACGATGATTTCGGATGCGTCAACCCTGCATGATATAGGAAAAATCGGTATATCGATTGATATTTTGAACAAGCCCGATGCCCTGACTGAAAAAGAATATGAAATAATGCATCGGCATACCGTTATCGGTGAAGAAATTTTAAAAAAGATAACAAAGTATAAAGATGAACCTTTGGTTAAGACGGCAATAGAGATTTGCCGCTGGCATCACGAGCGTTATGACGGCGGCGGTTATCCCGACGGGCTGACGGGCGATGAAATACCCATTTCGGCTCAGGTCGTGGCGGTTGCCGATGCCTATGACGCGTTGACAAGCAAGCGTTCGTATAAAGACGCGTATTCGCACGAGAGGGCGATAGATATGATTAAAAACGGCGAATGCGGTCGGTTTAATCCGATTCTGATTGAGTGTCTCGATGATATACGCAATGAGATAAAAGAAGATGTTTTGCCGGAAAATGCAAAATTGAACGCGGACTCTGTTTTGAGAGAATTAAAATAATATGACAGGTAAGAGGTGTAAGAAATGCGGAGAAAATTCATAGGTGTGATATGTCGGGTGCTTTGTGCGGCGGTAATATTGTGCGGCTGTGGTGCTGAGGTAAAAACGCCCGAGCAAGAGAATCTTCCCGTTCTTACAATCGGAAGTGATGAATATGAACCGTTTATATATATTTCGGATTCAAAGACGTATGAGGGAATAGATGTTGATATAGCGGAAGAGGCGTGCAGACGCATCGGATATAGGGCTGAATTTAAAATTATAAGATGGGATGATAAAGATACGTATATTGAAAACGGCGATGTTGATTGCCTTTGGGGAAGTTTTTCGATGGACGGCAGAGAGGACGATTATCAATGGGCGGGACCGTATATGACAAGCAAGCAATGTGTTTTGGTGCGTACCGACAGTGACATATACACTCTGAACGATTTAAACGGAAAAAAGGTTGCGGTTCAAGCAACAACAAAACCCGAAGAAATTTTTCTAAAGCGTTCCGCGTCCGATATTCCGATGGTTGAAAGTGTGTACAGTTTTGTCGAAACAGAGGAAGCGTTTGCCGCACTCAGAAAGGGTTATGTTGACGCTTGCGCAAGTCATGATTACAGAATTGGCACATACTTAAAAAATGCTTTATCAAAATATCGGGTTTTGGATCAAGAACTTATGACGTCGCATCTCGGAGTAGCTTTTTCAAAAGGATTTGATTCTAATGTTGTACAAAAGCTGAGTGCGGCGTTAAATGAGATGAAAAGTGACGGAACAATAGATGAAATAATGAGAAAATACGAATAAGATGACCGGGTATGCAATATATGCTCGGATGATGAAAGGGGGGCGAATTCAATTGAAGCGAATAGCAAGGGTTTTTAAAAACAAGATAAACAGGTTTTGGATTTCTGTATGCACGTTCGGCGTTTTGTTTGCGATGGTTGCTTATATGGCATATACCGGAGCGGATATTGAATTTGCCGATTCCAACATCAGAAATACGATGCAGTATCTTAAAAACCAATGTGTGAGCTATGATGAAATTCTGTCCGCCGACAAGGTGAAAAGCCTTATACGTCTGTCGGAACAGGCAACCGAGGTTGTGCGCGACATAAAAAATGACGACACTCGGGTTGAGTATGAATATTTAAAGGATTATGCGTTCGAACAGAGGCTTGCGGGAATAATAATTACGGATGAAAATATTAATCCGGTATGCGAATATTCGGATGGCAAAATTTCGTTCGGGGATTTAAAAGACCTGCTCGTTTCAAAGTCCGTTCGGGATTCGATTGATTATCCGACCAAGATTTTTATGGAGAGAATAAATGTATCGGGACAGCATTTTGATTTCGCCGTATTGGCGCGAGAGGATACCAAAGGTCTTGTGTGCTGTTATCGGTATCAGGATAACGAGATAAATTTTATAAACCAATCATCTCTCGAAAATCTGCTTTCGGGATATACTTTGGATATGAAAGGAGTAATGGCGATAGCTAAAGACGGTGTTATTCGCGGAACGAATATTGATTCTTTGAAATACAAAAAAGTTTCGGATAACGAAATATTAAGCCGATTGGATAATGCAAACGCTTTCGAGGGTGTCAGAAAAATAGATGTAGACGATGGCTACTTCGGAAACGTAACTATGTACAGGGATTACAAACTTTATGTGTATTATACCCAAAATGAAGTCTTTTCGCGAAGGAATCGATTCACGCTTTATATTTTGTTTGGATATCTCTTGGTTGTTATGGGGTATTATATGTTAAAAACAAAAAGTGAAAAGAAAAGCATTCTTGCGGCAAATGCGGCAAAGACGGATTTTCTGCGCCGCGTGAGCCACGATGTCAGAACGCCGATAAATATAATTTTCGGAATGCTGAGAATCGGAAACAACTACCCGAATGATTTGGAAAAACAAAGGTATTGCCGCGAAAAAGCCGGCGAAGCATCCGCACTTTTGTTGGATATTATGAATGGAATCCTGACGGCAAACAAGCTTGATTCGGATAATTTTGAGATTGAAAAAGCACCGTTTGATATAGAAAAGGCGATAAACGAGGTTTGTTCGATTGTTGAGATTCAAGCGAGTGAAAAGAATATAAAGTTTTCGGTTGAAAAAGGTGAGCTTAAACATAATTATATAATGGGAAGCAGCATCTTTTTAAGACAGATATTTTTAAATATTTTCGGTAACGCGGTAAAATATACGCCGAACAACGGAGAGATTAAAGTATCTTACAGAGAGCTTAATAGTAGTGAGCCTAACCGAGGAGTGTTTGAATTTTCGTGCCGCGATAACGGTATTGGAATGAGTGAGGATTTCCAGAAACATATGTTTGAGGAGTTCGCCCAAGAGACAAGAGGGATAAAGGTAAGTGAGGGTGGAGTGGGACTCGGACTTTCGATTGTAAAAAAGCTTGTCGATAAAATGGGAGGCTCGGTTGAGGTAAAAAGTGCGGTGAACCGCGGAAGTGTTTTTACCGTAAGGATTCCGACCGAGTTTTGCGATGAACCGATTGCGAAAAACATACAAAATGTTGAATGCGCGGACGGCAATGACGGTGCCGAAAATTTGGCAGATAAAAAAGTTAATGTTTTGGTTGCCGAGGATAATGCGCTTAATATGGAGATTGCCGAATTTATGCTTTCGGAAAAGGGTGCGGCCGTAACCAAAGCGATAAACGGGAAGGAAGCGGTGGATATATGGAAAAATTCAAAAGAGGGAACGTTCGAGTTAATCCTGCTTGATTTAATGATGCCCGTTATGACGGGAATAGATGCTGCAAAAGCAATCCGAAACAGTGACCGTTCGGACGCAAAGACAGTGCCGATTGCCGCGATGACGGCGAACAACCTCTATGAGGATATAGCAGAGTGTGAAAAGGTCGGGATGAACGGTCTGTTGGCAAAACCGCTGAAAGCGGATTGTTTGACCGAGCTGATAAATAACCTGGAAAAAACAAAATTTTATACCAAATAAATTTTATACTGATATAGGAGAATGTAGATGACATTTAAAGAATACTGTGAAAAAGTCGGCGGAAATTATGATGACATAGTTAAAAGATTTGAAAAAGAAAGCACGGCAAAGCGCTTTGCTGCCAAATTTTTAAGTGATACAACATTTGATGACTTGGACTTAGGCATAAAAAACAGGTCAGCAAAAGACGCGTTTTTTGCCGCACATACGCTTAAAGGAATATGCATAAATCTCGGTTTCGATGACCTTTATCGGATTTGTTCCGAAATCACCGAATTGTTGAGAGAAAAGCAAGATGCCGATTGTGATTTTGATGAATGTACACGACTTTTGATACAGGCAAAAGAGAAATACGATATTGTGATTGATTCGATAAAACGACTTGACGATTAGATTATTGACGAAACGAACGGACGAAGAGACAGATAACCAAAAGACATAAAATATATGTTCGTTCAAATTAAATTTGCCAATTCCTAATTTTTGTTTATACTTTCTTTCATGCATATCCCCGATGCAATTTTGCATCGGGGATATGTGTTTTTCGGATATTTTTATTGTTTTATAACGGATTGCTTTTGAATCACCGTTTTGTTGACCACCATTGCGGCGATAAGCAGAATAAGAGATATTGCGGACAAAACTTGCTGACCGAAAACGTGAAATCCCAAAAAAGTATTGCCGCCTGCTTGTATCATACTTAATATCCTTCCACCGACCAGTGATGCACCGAACCCGAGCAGGCCGCCGACACAGTTTTTGACCGACATTGCCGGGACGATATAATCGCCGTCAACATAGCTGTATATAATGTTAAACGAGTTTTGGTTTGTTCCCGCCAAACATACGTCGTACAAAATCGTAAATATAACAACACACCATACTCTGTCGGTTGCTGCGAAAATGTTTACGCCAAAGCCGACGGCGGCAATCAAAAGTGCAAGGTTAAATCCTTTGGCAAAAGATGTTTTGTCGGAATACCGACCGAACGGCTTTGAAACAAAAAGCCGAATCAGGTTTCCTATCATATTTATGACCTGTACTATGCCCACGCTGAGCAAAAGGTCGTTTGTTTTAAATGTACCCATAAAGCCTATTGTCATATACCGTCCCATATCCCAAAGCGAAGTCATAATCATTACGTTGATAAAGTTTTTGTTTCCCGTTGTATGCTTTAAAACATCTTTGAGACTGTGCTTTTCTTCGTGTGCGGCATCATCGTTCTTGATTTTTAATATGCTCACAAAGTTGCAAAAGTTAAGCGCAAGCATTACCGTGGCGATAAACAAAAATCCGCCCTCTAAGTTCCCGATTGCCTCAAATTTATCGATGATAAATCCGACCGCAAGAGTGAATATGATTCCCGAAAACAGCGAAATCATTTCTTTGACCGCCGAATATTCGCCGCGGTTTGACGGTTCGACATATGAGTTCGCCCATTTAAAGAAAATCGAATAAATGAGGTATTTCGCAAAGTATGCAACAAGCACAGAAACGATAACGAGAACCGTTTTGAATGTTGTTGAAAGCGGCATAAACGGAATTATATATATGCTCATAAAAAATATCTGGCTCAATGTGTCGAATATCAAAACCGTTTTCTTTGTGTTTTTCATATGCTTTACAAGCGGTATGGCTAAAATCTGAAACATAAAGGCAAGCGATATAAACGATGATATTATTCCTGTCAGGGAATCGCTTATGCCGATGTATGTAAGCAGCTTTGCCAAAAACGCGTCCGCCACGAGGATTGACACAAAATATTCTATGGTACACTGTACCATATACGCCTTGCGCGAGCGTTTATAAGCTTTTGAGTCGAATATTTTTGTGTTGTCGGGCGCGGATTCCGCACCGTTTAAATTTATGTTTTTTTGCATTGGCTTCACCGTTCTTTTCGAATAGATTTTGCCGTCCGTTTGACAGCTTTTTAATTATATTCCGAAGTATGTGCGATGTCAATAGTTTCATTTACGAAAAAGTTTCGGAAATTATTTCGAGTTAAAAATGTAGTTCCGCCTGTTCGGCAAGGAACATATTATTTTGATAGATAAGAGAAAAATGTTTGATTGTTTTGATTATGACGGCGTTTCAAAGAGCGAAGCGTTGAAACGTTGGAAAGTTAAAGAAATAATTGAACAAAATGACGGGTACAGAGTTCGGCATATAATATATCCGCAGGTTACGGATATGTTTGGGCTTGATATAATTGAAACGATTGACAGGTGTACACTTGAAACGGACGGAAAATTCTGTGGATTGTATGTGCTGTTTGGTGGAAATATAAGGAACAGTAAAATGAGGAAATGTTAATTTTTTACCCTAATAAGATAATTATAAACATATACATAGGGCATCTTTTTAGTTAAAATATAATATATAGATAAAATATAATTTCCGATTGAAAAACTTGCAAAGAAATTATACCCTTAAATGTAAATTAATTACTAAAATGGGAAGGTGGAAAAATGACGAGAAACAAAGAGTATGAAAATTTGATTGAGAAATATGTAAAAGAAAATGCGGAAAAAGTCTTGCGCGAGCCGAGCGGATATTTAAAATACCGCTATCTCGTTCCGGGAAGCGTATACAGCCAAAGTCTTTGGGATTGGGACAGCTGGCTCACGGATATGGCTGTTGCCGGTGTGGTGAGTGCCGATAATTTAATCGATTATGAAAAAGGGTGTATACTTAACTTTTTGGAATATATGGACGAATTGGGAAGAATCCCCGTTTTTATCAGTCCGACCGTTATGCAACCCGAATTTGATGAAAAGAATGAGAAAAATATTCATAAACCGTGCCTTGTACAGCACGCGCTTTTTATAAGCGAGAGGGCAGAGAGTTTTGAATGGCTTAGAAATATTTTTGGTAAAATAAAGAGGTTTATAGGTTTTTATATGAAATACTGCCGCCACGAAAACGGATTGTATTTTTGGCTCGATGACAGCGCAATAGGAGTAGATAACGACCCGTGCGTGTTTTACAGACCGAATAAAAGCTCGGCAAACATATACTTAAATTCGCTTATGTATCGCGAATTGCTTGCGATGAGTGAAATATCGACCAAGCTTGGGTTTGAAGATTTAAGGAACAAATACAAAGAAGAGGCGGATAACCTAAAGTCGGTAATGCAAACGCTTTTGTGGGATGAAAGAAACGGGTTTTATTACAGCGCGGATTTAAATCTGCGTCCGATTGACCCGAATGCGGGGCTGCACCGCGGATACCCGAGACATTGGTCAAGCGTTATTCAAAAGACGGATGTATGGACGGGATTTATGGCGATGTGGTCGGGGGTTGCGACCGCCGAGCAAGCCGAAAGAATGGTGAAAGAAAATTATCTCGATAAAAGGACGTTTAATTCACCCTATGGAATACGAACCTTGTCCAAACTCGAGCAGATGTATCTTATCGTCAAGTCGGGAAATCCGTCGTGTTGGCTCGGCCCGATATGGGGAATATCGAATTATATGACGTTTGAGGGGCTTTTGAATTACGGTTATATTGATGAGGCGCGCGAGCTTGCGATAAAGACGGTTAATCTTTTCGGGCGTGATGTAAAAGAAAACGGTGAGTTTCACGAATACTATGATCCCGAAACGGGCGAGGGAGTGAGCAACCCCGGATTCCAAAGCTGGAATCTGCTTGTGTTAAATGTGGTTGAGTGGCTCAGAAAAAACGGATAAAAATATATAATTTAAGTAATATTAAATCAAAATTTAAAGGAGGAATTTGACTTATGAAATCATCGACAATCAAGAAAGTATTTATGTGTGTTATTTGTGCGGTTATGGTGACGGTATCGGCTTTGCCGATTGTCGGCGCACAGGATGAGGAAAGCTCGGAAACGGGGATAACCAAAATTTTTTACAGAGATTATGAAGATTATACGGGCGGAATCGGATATATGAGCATTGAATCCGATAACGGAAAGTACGGAACGGCAACAATACCGACTGCTTTGAGCGGTTCATTTAACAATGCGGCGGCGAGTGCACAGGGAAAAAACGGAAAAGGCGTATGCTTTACAAAGTGTACAAGCACAATGCAAAGCTCGGCGGTAAATCTTAACTTTAACACCGAAATTACATCAGGACAGCTCTATACCGCTTTTGATATGACGGTCAATCCGAATGCGACAAAGAACTTTATTATTAAAACATTGAATACATCGGATGAACCAAGCGGATTTTTCGGCATATCGGGTGAAGCAACCGATAATTACGAGAAATTTCAGCTTTTCAGAGCCGCAAATTCAAACTCATGGAACGGAAATAAAATAGATAATGTCGTGCTGGAATCGGGAAAGACATATAAAATAGAAATCACGGCGAATGTATCGCCGGATGGTACAACCTATAATTATTATATAGACGGTGTACTCGTAGGCGGTCCGTATGTTCAAAACGTGACATCGGTCAAAGGCTTTACTATGGAAACGTCGAATCTGCTTGATTATTTTGATACATTCACGATAATGCATTATCCGAACGGAGCGGCGGCAGATTCAAAACTTTCGGCATCGGCACAAGCTGTTGAGGGTTCAAAAACAGTAAAGCTCAAAATAAACGATTCATATCTCGGTTCGGGCGCGTGTATAAATAACATTGATGCGTCAAAAATAGTGATAAAAGATTCAAATGACAATAAGGTTGATGTGTACGGAATCACTCCGTCAGGCGCAGCGGGTGAATTTGATATTACGCTTAAAAATCAGATTGCGAGCGGCGAATATACTTTAACATTGCCGTCGGATTTAAGCGATTCAATCGGCAGGACATTGATTCAGCCGAATGTTGCTTTAAATGTTGAAACGGTGCGGATTTTTTACAGAGATTATGAAGATTATACGGGCGGTGCGGACATTGTAAATGCGACAGGAAAGTACGGAACTCTTACGGGAACCGTCACGGGTTCATGGACAGGCAACATTAAGGCGGTGAACGGAAAAAACGGAATCGGTGTATGCTTTAATGATGCAAGCATTACGAAGGCATCCGGTGCATGGAAATTCAGATTCGACAAGGAATACACAGACGGTATGCTTTATGTTGCGTTTGATATTAAGGCAACAAGAACGCCTAAAAATAACACGTTGGCGGCAAAAGAAACGTTCATTAAGCTTGCGGACAACAAAATGAACGATACAGACTGGACAACGGGATTACACGGATTTGTTGGGATAGGCGATAAAAAGACCTCGAATGTATCGGATAATACAAATCATTTGTACGGAGCGGCGAAAAGCTCGGGTTGGAACGCAAGCGATACCGAGTATGTTTTGAACGAAGAAACGCATAAGATAGAAGTATTGGTTGATATAAAAAATGCCGTATATAAATATTATGTTGACGGACAGTTTGTAAAGGAATTTACTACGGCATATTTCGGCGTTTCGGGCTGTGTAATCCAGATGTCAAACATTATCGATTATTTTGATACATTCACGATAATGTATTATCCGAACGGTGTTGTGAATGATTCAAATATCATTGCCGTATCCGCAGTTGACAATACGGATGATAAAAAAATCAAGGTGGATTTCCGCGATTCGGCAATGGGGTTCGGAACAGTAATGCCGAATTTTGATAAAGATAAAGTGACGGTAAAAGCCAAGAACGGTTCGCCGATAAATGTTTCGGGCGTGACCTCGGGTGAAAAGACGGGCGAATATATTATTGAATTGGAAACGACACCGTCAAACGGAGAATATCTGATTGAATTTGCAAACGACCTGACCGATACGGCCGGAAGAACGCTTGTAAATCTGACGGACAGCTCATTCCTGACGGCAACGGTTGTTAAGGACGGCAATACGGCGGCTGTTAAGTATAATTCGGCTAAAGAATATACAGGCTTGGTTTTGTGGGCGGCATATTCCGACGGAATTCTTGTTGCAACGAATGTTCAGCCGATAAACACTGCGGAAGGAAACAATTTGTCTGTGTCTGTTCCGAATGAATATACAAATGTAACATATAAAATTTATATATGGAATGACTGTATGCAGCCGGTCGGAAGTTATAACAACTGAAACGATACGGGCGGAATATGAGGTGTGAAATGAAAAAAGTATCGGTTATATTATTGACGGCTTTTATTCTCAACATTGCACTATGTTTTGATTTTTCAAGTGCGTACAAAGCCGAGATGATAAACGGGAATGATGGTTCGTACAGCGACGGCGTTCTGTATGAACAGGATTTTGAAAAAGAAGATATACGTCCGTACGGGTTTTCGGCGATAAACGGAAGCGCCGCCGTTAAATCGGTGGACGCCGACCACGGAAAGTCGCTTTACATCCAAAATACGCCGAGTACATCGGCACAGGCGACTTTGAATTTGGAACACACGTACACGGATGGGGTATACTATGTCGGATATGAGGTCAATCACGGTTCGCAAAAGGCTTTTAGCTATGTTTCGTTTTTGGGATGTGAAAAACCTCTGTCCGAGAGCGATTGCTTAAAGCCTTTTCAGTTCAGAAATACGGGCGTGTACAATCTTTTTAAAAGCCTTTACAAAGAAAGCATAATGGGAGATTTGACGATTGACCCGTACTATGCCAATTATAAAGGTCAAAAAAACTATGTCGCCGATAAATGGTACAGGGTCGATAATTACATCGACTTAAACAACAGACAGTTTATGATATACATAGACGGCGAGCTTTTTGTGCAAGGACCTCTGCCAAGTTATTACAAGGCGTTTTGCGGTCTCAGAATAACCCAATACAAAAGCGGTGATTCGGGAAGCTTTTATGATAATATAAAAATTTATCGGCTGAACGGCGAGATTGCTTTTGATTTAAAAAATAAAGGTATATCCATACCCGATGAGTATGTGAATTATGCCGATATAAGCTTTAAATGCGATACGATAGGAAATATCTTTTTCGATGACGAGGGTGTAAAGTTCGAAACCGAAATAAAAAACCCTTTGAATAAGACACAGAATCTGTCGGCAAAGTTTTATGCAAGGGATAAGTTTAACCGCGTGATATGGAGCAGGACGAGCGAAATCGCGCTTGCGCCGAATGAAACAAAAACCGAGATTCTCAATGTTGATACATCGAATAAATACGGACATTTTGATTTGACGGCGGAACTGACAGCGGACGAATATGATAGTGTAGGAAAGACCGAAACGAGATTTTCGTATTTGGTAAAGCCGAAAAAACACAATCCGCGCAGCGGTGTTGCTAATCACTTTGACAGAAACGGCGGCAGGTCGGGCGAGATGATGCAGGTTTTGTCAAAGGCGGGCGTTGACCTTGTGCGTTTGGGTTCAACAGCAATGCAATGGGCGGATTTTGAAAAGGAAAAAGGTAAGTTCAAAAACACTGAAACAACCGAAAAGGCTCTTGACGAGTGTAAAGAAAACGGTATTACCGTTATGCAGCTTATGTTCGGCGGTAACGATTTATACGGCACGGGAAAGCCGCCGTATACCGACAGCGAGCTCGCGGCGTTTGCCAATGCGTGCTATGAGTGGGTTAAGGCATCAAAGGGCAGAACGGTGTATTTTGAAGTGTGGAACGAATACGATTTGCCGACTTTTAATGCCTTGAGACGACCCGTTGAGGATTATGTAAAGATGTTAAAGGCGGTATATCCCGCGGTTAAAGCGGCAAACCCGAACGCCGTTGTTGTCGGACTTTCTCCGTCGGGTCAGGCGTGGGAATGGGCGAGGTCAGCCGTTGACGCAGGCGCGCTTGACTATATGGACGCGGTATCTTTGCACCCTTATGCAAGCGTGATGAGTCCCGAAACATATGATATGGTCGAAAAGGTCAAGTCATTTAAAAAGTATTGCGAGAGCAAGGGCTATACCGATTTAAAATGGCTCACATCCGAAACGGGTTGGTCAAGCGGCGACTTAAAAAGTGATGAGCTTCAGGCGATATACGAACAAAGGTGGATGACTCTTAACACATATTATGACCTTTTTGATGTTCTTTGTAAGTATACGGCTATGGATCACGATATTTCGAATGTCAGAGAACAGAACTTCGGATATTTTAAGTTTTGGAAGTATAACGACTTAAATTATGAGGGCAAGGATAATCTTATCACGTTGAGTGCATTTAACTCGATAATGACGAATGCAAAGCCGATTGATGATATTCAAACACCCGAGTTTAACGCATTCAGGTTTAAACTCGAGGACGGCAGACAGGCAATTGTGTCATATGCGTTGAATGAAAATGTTGACGTTGCGCTGAGCACGAATGTTGATGAGGCGGAGTATGTCGATATGTACGGGAACCGCGAAAGAATAGCGGCACAGGACGGAAAGATAAATTTGCATCTGACAAAAGCGCCGATATATCTTATTGCCGATAATTTCGGCAGTATGAAAAAGTCGGACAGCGCTTTTGCGCCGACAACCGATGTATTATACGGTTCTGTCGGAGGTAAGACGCTTTTGGGGATTTCCGTGCCGAAAGACGGTGTTTATTCCGCGGAATATACTCTGATTGACGGAATGAAGATTGAATGTGAGTATGAGAAAAACGGCATTCATTATGCCGAGATAAGAATGGCTGATGAAATAAATTCGGATGACGCAATCGAGGTTCGTCTTAAAAACGGCGAAAAGACAGTTTATATAAGCGAGTATAAATTAGAGGAAACGAACGGCGTAAGTGCCAAGATGGAGATAAAGCCGTATATGGATTCCGAAGCGGACAGGTGGGAGGCACAAGTTACCGTTGAAAACACCAACTACGACGAGTCCGTGAGCGGAACGTTTAAAATAACATATCCCGAAAGCCTTGCAAAAAAGGTCGGCGAACTAAAGATACCCCCGATTTCGGGCGGCAAGTCACGAAAGATAAGTTTCTTTTTGCCCGAGATAAATTATCGGTATAAGATTGAGGGCATATGCGAATTTTCAAACGGAGCAAAGGTCACGGTTGGCGGTGATTATCGTCTGACAACGGCGGCGTATGCAACCCAAAAGCCAAAGATTGACGGTATAATTTCGCCGGGTGAATATGATGAGGATACAAAGCTCACCCAAGCACAGTTCGAGGTTGTTGTTCCGTCTTACGGCGGCAGCGATGACTTAAATGTGAACGCGCTTTATACGTCTTATGACGAGGATAATATTTATATAAGCGCCGAAATATATGATGATAAACAAGGGTATGAAATAGGCAGAGAACGTATCTGGGCAGGCGATTCGATTCAGTTTGCCATTGCTTTTGAAAAAGATATTGCGGCGGCGAGAACCGAGGTCGGATTCGGGCTTGATAAAAACCTTAAACCAAGCGTTGGACGAACACTCTTTATGGGGTCTGAGGACGCGGTATCGTTTGAGGGTTACGAGCTTGAAATAAAACGCGATGAGGATAAAAAACTCACTGTTTATGAGGCAAAATTCCCGTGGGATGTTCTCATACCGAGCAATGTAAAAATTTCACAGGGCGAAACGATGTATATTTCGTTCCTTGTCAACGAGAATGACGAGGGAACTCGGCGCGGCTGGGTTAAATGCGGTGACGGTATCGACACGGTAAAAGACCCGTCAAAGTATAATGAATTGCATTTGTTAAAGCCGAGATATTGATTTTAAGCGAAAATATAACCGACTTTTGAAAGGAAGATGTCTATATGAAAATACGCAAACGACTTGCATATATATTATGTTTGGCACTGTGTGCGGCATACGCCGCACCGGGTGCTATCGGCGTATATGCCGAGGATGAACAAATATCGGAAGATGTTATTTTGTACTCAAACGATTTTGAAAACGGATTGAATGAATCGTATAACAGATTGGGTAAGGACGGAGTATCCAAAGTTGATACATATGACCTTGGCGGCGAATACGGAAAGGTTATGAGGTTTTACGGCTCTGCATCCAACACAGTCACCGATTATCGACAGGTGCGATTTGATTTTAATAAGTCGATGAATTCGGGGGACGTGTTTGTCATAAGCTATGACCTTATATGCGGTCAGACGGGGAACTATCCGTTTACGTTATATACGTCAAAATCCGATTCAAAAAATATTGTTTCGACTGACCAATACGTAACCGTTGTCAACAGCAACGTTGCGGCGGCATACGGAACATACGGGTATTATAAAACGGCGGATAAAAATACACCGCCGGCATGGACACCGATCAAGCTTGCCGATGTTTCGGCGAATGTACCGATGCATATTGATGTAATGACGGAAATGACGGACGGCGGAAGAAATTATACATTTTTGGTTGACGGAGAAATAAAAGGAAGGTGGAGCAACAGATATAATTGTGCTGTTCCTGCCGTGTTTATGTCAAACACGGTGTATGCCGATAAAGAGTCGGTATACTATGTTGACAATCTTGTTATAAAACAGCTTGCAAAACCAAAGGCAGAGGCGGCTGTCAGCGGCACAATGGGCGGAGATACGGTTGAGATTACTCTGTCGGACAGCTTTGGTGAGAATGTTTTGGCGAACGTAAAAAAGGATAATATTGCGATAAAGAACAGATTCGGCGAATCGGTTGAGATAAAGAGTGTAACCGCGTCGGGCAACAGACTCATCATAAAGCCTCAAAACCCGTTTGAATATGACGAGAATTACACGGTTGACTTGTCGGCCGTGACCGATATATACGGACGGACGGCACCGAATACCGAATTTTCTTCTCAATCCGAGGTTGACGATGAAGGCAATATTGTTTTGCGCATAAAAGATGCCAAAGCGATATTATATGACGGAACAGAGGTGAATTTAAACGGTGAAATTTCGCCCGAGGTATGCGGATTTGAGTTTGAACTGAATGCGAGAATAAGCGAGTGGAGCGGCGGTATAACATTAAACGGCGAACCGCTTGATTTGAACTATGACGACAGCCGAAAAACACTTGTGTCAAAATCGGACGGAGTGTTAATCGGTGATGGTAAATACATCATTAAAACAAATGATAAAATAAAAAATGCGGACGGAGTGAGCATCAGGCAGTATGAAAATTCTTTTGTTACGAGCCGCGGCGGTATAAGGGTCGCCGATTTGAATTGGTATAACCGAGACGGGGCTAAAATCGAACCGAATACATTGGGTGCAAACGAGAACGCAAAACTTGTAATGACGGCATTGAATACATCGGGGCAAGACGGCAAAACAGTTTTTGGATATAACTCTGTCGGCGGAGAGAGACTGAACGGATTCGGATTTGATGAGATTAATATTTCATCGGGCGAGATTTTGAATAAAGAGGTCGAGTATACACCGACGGATTCGGATGAAAGAGTTATCGGTTTTGCGGCGGATGACACCGAAAAACTGAACCTGATTACATCGGCAATATTGGTTGACAAAGACATGACGAAAGCGGACTCGGATGAGCGATGTTCGGTTGAAATCGGCGGATATAAGAATGTGAGTTCGGTTATTGTCAGGGTGTTGAATAAAGACGGCAATGCGGTTTTTCAGGATATATTTATGCCGAACGAAAACGGAAATGTAAATATCGGATTTTCAACGGGTAAGGTCAGCGGATTGTATAATATTTATGTTTCGGGCGCGGACGGTAAGGGTTCGGTGTGTATTCCGTATACATACACCAATCCGAGCCGAAACGCCGATGCGATTCAATGGCTGAACGGGCTGTCGACCGTGCCGACCGCAGCGGAATTCGAATCAAGAGCGAATGATTTGGGATTTCACAACGACCTTTACGGCGAATGCAGCGAAAAGTTTATCAATTATGTGTATTCGATGAGCAAAATGGGCGAATTTAAAAATGCGGATTCAAAAGCCGCAGCGGAAAAGCTGAACAAAGCGGCGATAATCGCGGCGGTCGAGAGCGGCACAGCGGTTGATATATTTGATTATTCGGATGAACTCTTGCTCGGCGAATCCGCGGCAAGCGAGTTTTTGAACCGAAATTTTGTGAATGCAACGTTTAAAGCGGAAGTAAACAAAAGAATGAATCAGTCGGGGTTTGATGACAAAACTTCGGCGAACAAATACTTTGATGAGAGGTTTGCGGACGCATTCGTTTTGGCAACGGTCAAATATTCCGACGGAACAGGCAATATATCCGATGTAATCAGAAAGCTTGCCGACAAGGCGGTTATTGACCCCGATAAACTTTCTCAAAAGGTTTTGAACGCAATAGACGGAAGGAATTTTGATACTTTAACCGAACTGAAAGCGGCGATTGATTCGGCGTATACGGGCGGTTCAAACAGCGGCGGCTCGAGCGGTTCAGGCGGCAGCGGCGGAGGCAGCGGAAGCGGATTAAAAGGAAGTGTTACGATTGATACATCGGTTATCGATGATATAACACCAACACCGACACCCAATGAGCGGATTGAATATACGGATATTGATAATGTACCGTGGGCGGTCGACGCAATAATGTCGCTTACCGAAAAAGGAGTTGTGAGCGGCACAGGTGACGGAAAATTTAATCCGAATGCCAATGTTTTGAGAGAGGAATTCACAAAAATGGCGGTTTTGGCGTTTGCGGATAAAACGAATGCGGCGGCGAGCGGATTTTCGGATGTTGATAAAAATATGTGGTATGCCGAGTACATAGACATTGCGGCAGAAACGGGAATAATCAACGGTATCGGTAACAATATGTTTGGTATCGGCGAGGATATAAAACGTATGGATATGGCGGTGGTTATCTATAATGCCGCACTCATCGGCGGAGTGGAATTCAACACCGACAGCGAAAAGTTTGTTGATGATTCGGATATAGCGGATTATGCAAAAACGGCTGTGTACGCGCTGAAATCAATAGGTGTTATCAACGGAAAAGACGGCGGAAAATTTGAGCCGAACGCGAGTGCAACAAGAGCAGAGGCGGCAAAAATTATTGAAACTTTATTAAAAATCAAAGGATAACGGAGGTTTGCATATATGAAAAAATTTTTAAGTATGATATTAATATTTGTGATTTTGGGTGCATATATATGTGCGCCGACATACGCAACCGCCGATTTCGGGCCTGCGAGTATGGAATCTCAAATACGCCTTTTAAAGAAAACGGAAGTATTATCAACAGAACCCGAAGAACCCGATTCCGAAATATCGAGGGGCGTCTTTGCGATATACACGGCAAGGCTGTTGGACGAGAGCGAGATTGGGATGACAGAAAGAAAGATTTTTTCCGATGTTCCGACCGAAAGCCGAGAGGCGTATGCATTGGCTAAACTTGTCGAAAAAGGTATAATTTCGGGAAACCCCGACGGAACTTTCAGACCGAACGAGACGATTACGGCGGCAGAAGCATCAAAAATGCTTTTGAATATCCTCGATTATAAGTATTATGCCGAGGTAAAGGGCGGTTATCCGACAGGATATATGTTTCTGTCGAAAAAGCTCGGGCTTATAAGCACAGGCTCGGCGGACGAAAAAATGACGTATCGCTCGGCGATTTCGGCGATTTATAATGCGCTGCATACGGCAATGCACGATATAAAAAACATTGACGGTTCGGATATAGGATATGAACCGAACGACGATGTAACATTGTTGTCAGTTTATCATGCCACGGAATTTGAATACGGAACGGTTCGGTCGGTCGGAGGAATGTCGATTGACGAAAATATCGATACTGAACAAAACGAAGTTGTAATAGGCGAAAACAGGTATACATATGACGGTGACGCGCTGGATTTGTTGGGGAAAAGCGTAACGGTTTACTATGATAAATCGGGTGATTTGGGAATAAAATCAGCGTCCTTAATCCTCGAAAATGACGGAGAGAATATCGTTACTATAACGGATGCTGAGGATTTTGACGGGCTTGACACTTACGGAAAGAGTCTGAAATACAAAACGGACAGCGGAAAAGAAAAACGCATAAATCTTCCGCAGAATGTTATGTACGTGATAAACGGCACGCCGATTTCGAGGGATATTGAATCAACGGCGAACGGTGTCAAAACGGGATATTTCGAGGCGATAGACAATAACCGTGACGGCGCGGCGGATGTTATTCTTATGAACAGCGGTAGAAATGTTTTTGTGAACGCGATTGATGATAAAAACAATAAGATTTACGGAAAGTATAATTCCGAAAATCCGATTGATTATGATGACACGGATAAAAGCGTAATTGTGAAAAAGGGGAATGAGCGCGCAAGCGTTTCGGATATAACAAGCGGAATGTTGGTTACCGCATTTGAGTCCGAAAGGTGTGTAAAGCTTGTTGCTTCGACCGTTGTAATAAGCGGCACGGCAAATAATATCACCGATGATGAGGTTGAAATCGACTCAAAGACGTACAAGATACAAAAAGATTTTCTTGAAAAATCGGGGTATAAAATAAAAGCAGGCTCGTCAGTGAAATGCTTCATCGATGCGTTCGGCAAGATAGGATATATCGAAAACGTTGCTGCGGCTGACGGATGGAGCTATGGCTATGTGATTGACGCGGTAAAATGCGATGATGTTTTTTCGGACAGTATAAAGATAAAGCTTTTTGAGCCGAGTATGGGTGTATGCACTTTTGAAACATCCGACAGAGTAAAGACGGACGGAAAGGTTTTAAAGGATAACGCGAATTTGTTGGATGCCGTGTCATACAACGGCGAACTCAGCGGAACGGTTATTCGGTTTAAGACAAAAGAGGATAACGGTGTCGTGAAAATATCCGAGATAGACACGGCAAACCTTAAAACCGAGAACGGTGAGGATTCAAAAAACAGCCTTCAGGTTGCACAGCCGTATACGAACACGAGATACAGACGTAACAGATTCGGCGAGAAGATAGCGGTAAACGCCGATTCGCTTATTCTTGCCGTTCCGTCAAACCCAAAGACGGCAGAGGAGTATAAATTTTCGGTTGCCGATACGGAAAGCATAAGCATCGATACCGATTATGATTTTATGAGTTATAAACTTGACAAAACATCGGGGTATGACGATGTGGTTGTATGCAAGGGCGTGTTTGCCGATTACGGCGAAAAGCCCGAACTTGCCCTGATAGACGAAATAACAACGGTATTTTATGACGGCGAAGCGAGAGAAAACCTTGTGTGTTTAAACAACGGATTTGAAAAAGAATATGTGGTATCAGATAATATTTCGCTTTTGGGTTCGGGATATAAATCGGGCGACCTTGTTCGTCTCGGATTTAACGAAAAAGGCGAGATAGCAAAGGTTTATAAACATTATTCTTACAACAGCTCAAAACAGGCGAGTGATATAGCCGCGTATACAAACGGCGGAACATTGTTCAACGCCAATCACAGGATTGTTGCCGGATATGCGATAAGCACAAATGACGGTGTGTTAAAGCTCGGATCATCACCGACCGATGAGAACAGCGTCTTTGAGATTTTCCCTCTTAAAACTTCGGCATCGATTCAGGCGGCAATCTCGGTTTTTGATGACACAAACGAGCATAAGGGGGCGCAGGTGTACAGAGGCGGCGAATCGGATATTGGCACATATGATAAAATAAAGGTTGGTGATTTGGTTGTTGTCAGAACACAGCAAGCGGCAGCCTATGAGGTAATAGTGTATAAATAAGCTTTTGGATGATTGACTCGGCGATGGGGTGATATATGATATGAAAAGAGCGACAGCGATAATAACGATAGGCTCGATATTGTTTATGAGCTGTTTCGGTTTATTAAAGACCGAAATATACGGCGTTGAAAATAACAAGCTGTGTGATTTGGTTGAGCTGTATGAAAACGACATTAAATTTAACAATCAAAGCGAGCTTTCGTTCGGTGATGCGTTTGAGAGCGACTTTAACGATTCTTCATCGCTCGGCACGATTTTTTCGCAGGTCAAAAATGCTGAATCGGTTGAATCGGGGCGCACGGACGGCGATAATTGCATCGCCGTGTCCGCCGAGGCCGATTCCTCGGGAATATTAACGAAAAAATTCAGCAAACCGATATTGGATGGTGTTTATCATTTTGAATTTGATGTAAAAGTCACGAACCCGAAAGCGTGCTATACCTATATCGATTTTTCAGCGAAAAGCGGCGGAGGATATAACACGTTTTGCATAATGCCTCAAAACGAGAAAAATGCGGCATTGGGGTTTTTCCATTCAAAAAGATTATGGAGTCAATCGGCATACAATATTCCGATATATGCGGATAAATGGATGCATATTGATATGATGATGGATTTGGATACGGGCGAGATTACATATTATGCCGATAACAAAAAACTTAAACTGTGCAGGTATACCGATTTGGACGAGGCGGAACTCACGGGGTTTACGATAAGGCGCGAAATCCGCGGAAGTGACAGCAGAGACGCGGTTCGGTTTGATAATATGAAACTCGAAAAAGTATACGGCGACACCGCGGCAAGGCTTGATTTGTGCGGCATTTCGGTTGATAACAGGCTTATGATGAACAAAATCCGTGCGGATATTGTGTCGGACAGCCCGGGTAATATATTGTTTAACGATTCGAGTTTCGGGGCGGTTTTGTATAATCGCTCTGAAACATCGGTTTATGCGGCGGCGCGGATTTTCATATGTGATTCAAACGGAAAAACCTTTTATGATAATTCAGAGGATTTGCGAATAGGCGCAAGAGAAAAAACGGCAATCGATATTCCGTTTACGAACCTTAAATACGGAATATATACGGCGGTCATTGAGATGCGATATGACAGCGAAACTGTAACCGAAAAATCGGAGTTTTCTTATTGCGTAAACGCTGAAAATGTCCGAAACACAAAACTTGGTATTAATACTCATATGAGCCGAACAGCCGATTTCGGCATAAAAAACGGTGATGTTGAAAATATCGGCGAATTAATGTCAAGGGCGGGATTCGGTATAACGCGCGAGTCTCTCGGCGGACAGAATTTTTATGTTGATTCGGACGGAATGTACAGCTCTTTCGATGAGGACAGCATAAGAGAAAAGGCGTATGAGGACGCGTCAATCAATCGCGGTATCGGAACGGTTCAGATTTTGTGCGGTGACGGAAGCGTTCCGTTTAGGGCGTATCCGCCGATAACCGATGCCGAAGTCGAAAATTATGCAAAATATGTGTCGGATATGGTTCGCCGATATAAAGACAAAGTTAAATGCTGGGAAATATGGAATGAGTATAATCTGACGGCGTTTAATAACAGCCTGCCGCCGAACGCAACGGCAGAGCAAAAGACGGCTGCGGCGTGTAATTATGCAAAGCTTTTGAGAGCGGCATATAATGCGATAAAAGCTGAGGATTCCGAAAGTACGGTGATAGGATTTGCGGCGGCAATCGGTCTTGCGGATTCATCGTGGAGCGGATTGGGCTTCATAGACTTGGTTTTGAAACAAGACCCGAGTATTTCGGATTGTTTTGACGCGGTATCGTATCATTACTATGCGGCGGCAAACACTTGCGGCGAAACTTCGGGACTTGTCGGCACGCTTGAAAAGCTCCGCGAAATATTGGATTTGAACGGCTGTGAAAATAAGCCTGTATGGATAACCGAAACGGGGTTTACAACAGGGAATTATATAAATGAAACATCGTCAATCGGTGTGAGCGAGACTAATCAAGCGAATTATCTGATAAAAACTTTATTGTCGATTGATGCGCATAATCTTGCGGATAAAGTGATGCTTTACGGCTTGGCTGACAAGGGGCGTTCGGGAGTGTACGAAAACGGTTTCGGAATTGTGCGCGGCACAAAAACGGAAGAAATTCCCTTTGCGGCAAAGCCTGCTTATTTGGCTGTTTCAAATTGGAATCGCCTGTTTGCCGATTCGGAATTTTTGAATCTTGCATATGACGAATCGAAAAGATGTTTGGCTTATACTTATAAAAACAGTGACGGAACAAAAACAGCGGCATTTTATGACCGTGACGTAAAGACCGCCCGTTCAAAGATTTATCTCGGTTGTGATACGGTGACGAAAATTGACCTGTTCGGCAACGAACAAGTCATAAAAGACAACGGGGGATATTTTGAAATTGATTTGTCGGACGGCGTGGCATACTTAAAAGGTGATTTTTCGGCGCTTGAATTTTGCGACAGATATACAGGCGGATACAAAACCGTTTTCAGTGATGATTTTGAGGATTATACGGGCGGAAACCGCGAATTTTACCGCGGTATAAATACTGCGTCCGCCGTAAATACCGAAAGTGGAACGGCTCTTTGTACAAATAACAAAGTCGAATCCGAATCAGCGGTAATAAGAAAGATATACATAAAAGATTGTAAATTCGGCGGCACGGACAAAGCAAAGGTAAGCTTTGATTTGTCCATGCCTCAAAATCCCGATGAATATTTATCTCAAACATATATACGTTTCAGAAACGATTCTGCGGCGCTGGACGCGGTTACTGCGGAACAAAAAAAGAAAACGTGGCTGATGTTTGCAGATATTAATAACGGATATGCGAACACATTTAAGGTGGGCGGCGCATATCTTGACGGAAATTATAACGAAAGGCTTTTGATTCAAAAAGATTCGGTATACAGATTTAATATCGATATTGATTTCGAGTCAAAAAAATACGACATAAGCATAAGTGACGGTACAAATTTAATCTCATCGGCGGTTGAAAATATTGAACTTTCGGCGTTTGATTCAATAGAGATAATAACCGTAAAATCGGATGTTGAATATGATATGTCGGTGTGTATTGATAATATAACGGTTCAAAAATATTTTGAACAAGGCAAGAAATCATGGGAGATTGAATATATCGATGCAAGCGGAAAAAACGTTGAATATATCAATGACGCGGTCGGTGATACGATAACGGTTAAAAGCCGAGTGAACTCGGCGGAGCTTTTAAAAAATAACGATTCGGACATAATCGCGGCAGTATATGATAATGGTGTTCTTGTTGAAATTAAGGTGGTGAAAAATTCCGAATCCGATTCAATCGTCCTGAATCTGCCCGAGGACAAGACGAATGCCGAAATTAAGGTCTTTATGTGGAATTGCCTATCCCCGATTGGCTTATACGGATTTTTGAGCAGATATATAACATAAAAAGTATGACGGCGTGTACAAAAAATATGTGCTTTGCCATCATACTTTTTATCTTATGCTTTTGCGGATGACTTGTATTCGGTCGGCGATTGACCGAATACCCGAGCAAAAACCTTTGAAAAATAGTTTTGGTTATCAAAGCCGAGCATATCCGATACCTCTTTGATTGACAATTCGGGTTGGTTAAAAATCAGGTCTTTGGCTCTCAAAAGCTTGAATTCGGTTACATATTTCATCGGCGTCATCTGAAGGTTTGTCTTGAACTGGCGTGTCAGCTGTTGCTTTGAAATGTTACAGTACGCCGCAAGCTCATCGAGAGTTATTTTTTCGTTATAGTGTTTGCTGATATAATTAACCGCTTTTTGAAGCTTGTACGGGGTGTCGAGAATACTGTGTCTGTCATCGAGAGAAATAATTTTGTTTAGGGTATAAGCGGACAGAGAACATAGAATTCCGCAAAAGTTAATCGATGTTTTCAGATTAAAAGTGAACGGATTTTTGCGCCCGTCATCGAATTGATTACCCGAAAAGTATTCCAATGCCGACATATCATCGAGATGCATTTGTTCGGTGAGATATATTTTATTGTCATAATAGCGGTTGAGCGAACCGCTCATAAGCTCAATATCCAAGGCGTTTTTATGTGCCAAAAGGCGCTTTTGCAAGACCTCGGCGCGTTCACGCGAAAAATCGGACGCAAAGCTGAAATGTATATATGCCATTGTGCAAGCCTTACCGTTCGCCGAATATCTTTTATAAGACGTTCCGACAGGCAAAAAGAACACATCACCGGTGTACAGATGATAGTTTGAGCTTTCGGTCAGAATATTGCATTCGCCGTTTAATATAAAAATTAAAATATTACATTCATCAACGCTTTGCCAGCTTGTCAGGCGAGTTATAAGATAATACTTGCTGACCTTAGGCAAGTCGGATATTTCATAATGGTATATCATAATTTAGCCCTCCGAATACTTATAAAAATCAAGTCTTTGTCAATATATCAAAACCGTTTTTAATTATTCGTATATGATATTTTTATTTTATCATATTTACAGCGCAATTGCAAGATATTATCACAAACAAATTCTGTGGTCGTCAAACATATGTTACATCAGCGCCCAAAAATATAGTTTTCCTTAACTTCCATACAACCGCTTGTTTGAAAATTTGATAAAACGGCTGATGTGAAGATTTTATCTTATTTAGTGTGATTTACTTTGTTGAGCTTACGGAAAAAGATAAACGCAAGAGGCTTAATGAATCAACTTGACAGTATATCAATATTATGATATACTTGGCATATAATAGAAGAAATAGGTTTTCAGAGGTGCGATATATGCCGACAATCAGATCAAGTGCGGATTTAAGAAATAAATACAATGAGATTTCAGAATTTTGCCATGAGTATTCTGAACCAATATTTATAACAAGGAACTGTAAAGGTAACCTTGCGGTTATGAGTATTGAAGATTAAATTTAACCTCAGAATTATTTGGCTAAAGAGAGGTAAAACAGATGGTAATAATAGGCGGTGATATTATGAAAACAAGAAAAGATGTGATAGATTATTGCTTGACCCTTAAAAATGTTTATGAGGATTATCCGTTTCACGATTTCAACTGGACGGTAATGCGCCATATGGACAATAAAAAGATGTTTGCCGCAATTTATGAGCATATGGGCTGTATTTGGATAAATGTTAAGTGTGATCCAAACCTTACATATATGTGGAGAGACGCTTTTAGGTCGGTTGTTCCGGCATATCATATGAACAAGTACCATTGGAATTCGATTATTCTTGACGGAACGGTGCCGGATGCTGACATAAAAAATATGATTGAAGACAGCTTTGATTTGACAAAACCGAAAGAAAGAGCTAAATGACAATAACAGAATTGATGTCGATTGAGGGTTTGTTTTATTAAGGAATTGGGTATATTGAATTTTAATTTCTTGACAAAACCGTATAGTGTATTATAATTATAATATATCTAAATATACTATACGGACGCAGACGTGTCGGCAAAACTACATTACTTTAAAAGATATGTATTGCATAGGTGAATAAAGTAATGATCCTTTGCGAAAATCCGGGAATTTTAAATCTCCTGTGGCAAAATAAAAATTGCCGCAGGAGTTATTTTGTTTTGGCTCTTTGTCAATAGTTGGGGGTCAAAACAACTTAAAGACGGCTGCAGATTTATGCAGCCGCCTTTAGCGTATATGTTTTCTTTAAATTAAACAGAATCGATTCACATCGATTCGCGTATTATTGCGCGATAGTCGTTCGGTGAGATGTGTTTTATGGCGGTAAAGGTCTTTATAAAATGAGCCGAATCATAAAAACCGCATTCCTGTGCGATTTGCGCAACGCTCAGTTCGGTATAGTTCAAAAGTTTTATTGCGTTTTTTATTCTGTATTGTTTTAAAAATTGCGCCGGCGGCATTTTGTTTATATCAACAAAGCTGCGATAAAACGTCGTATATGACATTCCGAGCTGTGCCGCAAGCTCGTGAAACGAAATCTTTTCGGCAAAATGCTCAGATATATACATCATAGCTTTTGCAATCGAATAAATATATGCCTGAATGGTTTCATCATTATCTTTTGAATATGCGCTGTTAATATCCGCCGCAACAGTGCATAATTCGGCTATGATATTTAATGTAAGGGCATCTTTTAAAAATGAGCGGTTCGGAAGCTCAGCCTTATCCGGTTCATCATAAAATATAAGTCTTTCGCTGATAGCTTTTATATATTCGTATGTCGAACTTTTCAGCATAGGAAGGATATGTATATTTGCATCAAAGCGCAAAATGGGTTCGATTTCAAAAAGATATGAATAACCGTCTAAAGCACAAAGCTCATCGGCGTACTTGTGTGAAAACAGGTTGCTTATAATCAAATGAAATATCTCATAATCTTCATCGCTGTAATACCCGTGTTTCATATTCAGCGGAATGACAAAGGCGTTGCCCTCGTTGGCGGAACATATGTTTTCGCCGATATAGTGCATACCGTGACCTTTTGTGATGATATTTAATTCATAATAATTATGCGAATGCATGGGAAGAATTTTGAAATGATTGTGCAGGTGGTGCGTATAGGCCTTTAGAGTCTGTCCGTCCGAAAGATTTAAAACCACTGATTCTTTAAATTCCTTTATATCGTGTTCTTCCAAACTCATCGGATATTTCATATTGCGTTCTCCTTTTGAAATAAATTTAATTATTTTATTGTAAAATATTTTCAAAAATGGAAAATATTGTTATTTTTGATTCATAAGAGTTTATTTTTTGATGCGTTCAGTATATCAGAATATCACAGAGAAGTCAATAAAAACTTAGAATATTTATTCTTTTAAATATTAATTCGATAAAAATTTACAATGCCATAGAATAAAATGTACAATACAGAGCATAGCCCCAATGCTATAATTAAAATGCATAAATTATAAAATTGATGTTATTTTACGAAAAATGATAAGTATTTAGGAGGATTTTTATTATGCCGCTTGTTGATATGCCGTTAGAGGAACTTTATAAGTATAAAGGAAGTACGCCGTGTCCCAAAGATTTTGACGAATATTGGGCCGGAGGTTTGGCAGAAATGAATGCGATTTCGGACGAACCGCAATTCATAAAAAATGATTTTACCGCTAAGGGAATCGATTTTTTCGATTTGTATTTTACGGGAACAAAAAATGCAAAAATACACGCAAAATTCGCTGTCCCGAAAAATGTTGAGGGAACAATCCCTGCCGTGTTGATGTTTCACGGGCTTGCCGGTCGGTCACAGATGTGGTCGGATTTGATTATATATGCGTCACAGGGGTTCGCCGTGGCGTATCTTGACGCAAGAGGTCAAGCCGGGTTGTCACAGGATGTCGGCGGTGTTGTCGGAACAACATATACAACGCCGTTTATACGCGGACTTGACGGAGAGTGTGACGACCTTTTGATGCGCGATGTCTTTTTGGACACGGCGAAACTTGCCAAAATCGTTATGGATTTGGACTATGTTGACGAAGATCGTGTTGCTGTTATGGGTGTATCACAGGGCGGAGGCTTGAGCCTTGCTTGTGCCGCGCTCGAACCGCGAGTAAGAAAATGTGCGATAAGTGTGCCGTATCTTTCGGACTATAAACGGGTGTGGAATATGGATTTGGCCAGAGACGCGTATGAGGGACTTAAATATTACTTTAAGAATTATGACCCGAGACACGAGAGAGAGGAAGAAATTTTTGAACGGCTCGGATATATTGATATTCAGAATCTTGCTAAAAGAGTTAAGGCGGATGTGATTATGGCAACAGGACTTATGGATACACTTTGTCCGCCGTCAACGCAATTCGCAATGTTTAATAAGCTCAACTGTTCCAAAAAAGCATACATATATCCCGATTTCGGTCACGAAACAATGGCGGGGTACAACGATATAATATTTGAGTTTATAAGCGAAATTGCAAACAAAAAATAAAATTTTTACATAATTAAACAGGAGGTACATTTTAAAATGAATAGCAAAAAAACAAATGCGATTATGCTCAGAATAATCGAAAGTCAATACATAGCAAGCAAAAATACCGATGCGGTGTTTAACGCCGATGCAGAGGTTAAATACAACGGCATAACCGATAAGAATATAAGGTTTATAGAAAAAGTACAGCTTTTGGACGATGAACTTTGGTCAATGGTGTCCGAACAGTTTACATTCAACCCCGATGATAAGGAAAACGGTTGGAGAGGTGAGTATTGGGGAAAGATTATGCGCGGTGCGTGCGAGGTGTATAAATATACAAAATCCGAAAAGCTCTATAACACGCTTGAAAAGACAGTGAAAGATATAATTGCGGCGGCAGAGGAAAGCGGCAGGATTTCAACATACAGCGTTGAAAACGAATTCCACGGTTGGGATATGTGGGGAAGGAAATACGTTCTGCTCGGGTTTTTACACTTTTATGATATATGCCGCTCGGATGAGCTTAAACAAGTGATATTGAATACAATGTGTGCACACGTTGACTATATTTTAAGATTCCTCGGTGATGGAAAAATCAAGATAACCGATACGTCCGAAATATGGCAGAGTGTAAATTCTTGTTCGATCTTAGAGCCGATTGTGCGGCTTTATAACATAACGAAAGATAAAAAATATCTTGATTTTGCGGGATATATAGTCAATTGCGGTTTTGCAAAGGATTGTAATTTGATAGACTTGGCTTATGAAAACAAGGTTATTCCGGCAGAATATCCGGTTATAAAAGCATACGAAATGATGTCGTGCTTTGAGGGACTTATTGAATATTATCGTGTTACCGGAATCGAAAAGCACAGGATTGCTGCCGAAAACTTTGTTACGGCACTGTGCGATACAGAGGATACAATTATAGGCTGTTTGGGTTGTAAGGGAGAAAATTTTGACAATGCGACGGTCACCCAAGCCAACGATGAACATTCGCTTTATATGCAAGAAACATGTGTGACGGTAACGTGGATGAAGCTTTGTCTTCAAATGTATCGGCTGACAGGCAAAATCGAGTATATCGAGCATATCGAAAAGTCGTATTATAACGCAATGCTCGGCTCGGTAAACACTAAACTCGAAAAAAATGAAATAGGCGTGTTCCCGTTTGATAGTTACAGTCCGCTGGTTATAGACCACCGCGGCAAAGGGATGGGCGGACTTAAAGAAATGAAAGGACGTTATTACGGCTGTTGTACGGCGATAGGTGCTATGGGACTCGGGATTATTCCTCAAATCAGCGTTATGTCCGATAAAGAGGGATGTATCTTTAACTTTTATGAAAACGGCGAAATAAATATTTATATGCCGTCGGGTGAGAAGTTTGAAATAGTCGAAAAGACGCTGTACCCGACCGATGATAAGGTTTTATTTGAGATTAAGACACCCGAGAGTGTTAAGATGAACATAAAGTTCAGAATCCCGGGTTGGGCGGAAAATGCAAAAATTAAAATATGCGGCACTGAATATGCCGCAGAATCGGGAGAATATTTCTCGGCAGACAGAGAGTGGAATAACAGTGATACGGTTGAAATCGTGTTCGGCGCAAGACTTGAAAAACTCGAAATATCAAACGGTTTGAGCGGAGATGATGAGATTCGACACATTGCGTTTAAAATAGGGGCGTTGGTTCTTGCGAGGGATTTACGCTTTGACAGCACAACCGGCGAGAAAGTAACCGACGACGATTATGAGATTGAAATAAAAGACAGATACAATGACGATTATATGATTTTGTGTGAATTAAAATCAAATGGTGAAACGTTTAAAATGATTGATTATGCATCGGCAGGAAAAACGCTCAATGATAAGTCGATGATGGAAGCGTGGCTTTCTGTAAAGAAATAGAAAACAAACACAAAATAATTCAAAGGGGGTACCCCCTTTATGCTATAAATATAGCATAAAAACATAAACTTATTAATTACTACAAAAAAGCAGAAAGGCGGAGAAATTATGAAAAGATTGGTTTCAATTGCGGCGGCGATATCAACTGTTTTGCTCGGAACGGCGGTGTCGGCACAGACGTATATCAGCGGCGGCGGAATAGAAATCGGCGGAAACGTGAACACTGCACGCGAGGGTGATATAGTCACGATAAGTGTGTTTAAAGACGGAGCGGAATGGGAAAGCGAAGAATTTTGGACAGGAGAAAACAGTGATAAAATTGTTTATTGCAAAGAGGGCAAGTTAAACGCCGAACGCGCATATAATTTCAGTTTTTATCTCGATGAAAGCGGAAAGTATGTTGCGATGATAGGCTCGGATGAGTTCCCGAATATCAAGACCGAAAATATCGTTTATATTAACAAAACAAAAAACGATGAGGCTCTCGCCGCACTGTCGGCGGCGCAAGATGCAGCCGAGGCGGCAAAAGTTCTTGCGGATAAAAAGGCGGATTTGGGATTGTTCGATGAATTCTATAACCGTTCCGATTTCAGCAAAGAAGCCGAAATTTTATTTTCGGCGATAAAGGGTAAAACCCTCGAATACGAATCGGCAACAGAACTTATCGACAAGGCGTGCCTTGCGGCAGACGCAAACAGCGGTAAAACAATTGATTCGGAAGAATTCAAAAACAGGGCGCACATGGACGAAACATTGAAAAAGTATTATAAATCGGAAAACTTATCTGATTTGTTGTCGATGCTCAAAGATGATAAATCGTCAAGTATCACGGATTTTGAAAATAATCTCACAGCCGATATAGTGCTTTGCACGATAAACAAAAACGATGGTACGGGCGAGATAAAGAACGTTTTAAACGATTATGCGGCTAAGTATGATTTTGATAAGAGCAAGTTTGAAACAGGATTGTATTCCGCTCTTGCCGATGCGGCGGCAAAAAAGCCGTTTTCAAAAATTGCGGATGTAACGGATTTCATTAAAGAGTATAAAAAATCGGGTTCGAACACCGTCGGCGGAAACGGCGGCGGCGGAGGCGGAGGTTCTCTCGGCGGAAATTCGTCAAAACCGCCGCTGTCGGGTGCTGAGCTGCCTGTTTATGAGGTTCCCGATAATATGTCGGACGCGTCAAAGATTTTTTCGGACTTGTCGGGTGCCGAATGGGCATCGGAGGCGATAGAGGACTTGTATATAAAGGGTGTAATCAACGGAACAGGCGAAAATGAGTTTTCGCCGAATCTGAATGTCAAGAGAGAAGAATTTGCAAAGATGCTGACAAAAGCGTTCAAGGTTGATTTGGTCAGCACAGAACAATATTTTGATGATGTTGCCCCTGATGACTGGTGCTATGATTTTGTAAATTCGCTTTATCTGTCGGGTGCGGCAAACGGTGTATCGGAAAAACTTTTCGGCAAAGGCGAGGACATCACAAGACAAGACCTATGCGTAATGATATGCCGTATGGCGGATATTGCCAAAGGTTCGTTTGAAAACGTAAATGCTTCTGCGGAATTCAATGACGGAAATGAGATTGCCGATTATGCCAAAGAGGCTGTCGGACGGATGCAAACGGCAGGAATTATATCCGGGTATGATGACAACAGCTTTCGTCCGAACGGGTTCGCAACCCGTGCCGAGGCGGCAAAGATTATATACGAAACGCTCGTCAGGATAACGTATTAAAAATTTCGGAGGTGAAATTATAATGAAACATAATTTAGGTTTTACGGTTAAAAGAATTATTTGTTTGATTATTGCGGTGATTATGGCGTTGCCGTTATCTGCGTTTGCATATCGGCCGACGGTCGGCGATGAGGAAAAAACGGCGGTGCAAGAGTTTAAAAAAGAGTTGGTTACGCTTAAAAAACTCGGCGTATATTCATTTGATGATATTTCGGAGGTTGATGCGGAAAAGAAGATTACCCGAGCGGAATTTTCGGAGTATCTTGTATCGGCGCTGAATATCGCAAAGGTGACGGATAAGGTTTATTTTTCGGATGTCAAAACCGATTATTGGGCGTGCGGAAGTATTAACGCATTGGTTAATCTCGGCGCGATTGACGGAATAAGCGGAAATTCGTTTGCACCCGATGATTATATAACGTACGCACAGGCGTGCAAGATGATTCTGTCTGCGGCGGGTTATCGCGGTGTGATAGACGCACAAAATTACAGCGACCCTCTTGTCGGATATGTTACATACGCAAAAAGACTTAAACTCACGGCGGTCGGTGTTTCGGATAATTCCGAGCTGACATTTATCGATGCGGCACAGCTTTTGTATAACGGTATGAAAATGCACAGTGTTCTTGCGGTGGGCGATAAAGCCGAGGTAGAGGATTCGACTTTGTTTGAGGCATACAGAAAGGTGCATATTGGCACAGGACGGCTTGAATCATACATTGGCGGAAGTATTAACGACCGCGCGGTTGATAATTCGGACGAAGTATATATAAATTCGATTAAGTTCACCGCGGATTCGGATATAGACACAGAGACCCTTTTCGGCAATACCGTTGAGGTCACATACATTAAAACCTCGGAGAATGACAAAAGGATAATATACCTTGAAAATGTTGAAAGCACATCGGATATTCTTGAAATTTCGTCCGATGAAACGGATAGCTTTGATACGGCGGCATATCGGATAATATACTCAAAAGACGCGGATAAGAAAACAAAGCGAAATGCCGATTTATCAAAAGGTGCGGTTATAGTTTATAACGGCGAGGTATCGGAAAAGCGGCTGTCCGAGATTATCAAGGATTTTACGGACGGAAATCGTTACGGAAGTATAAAACTTATCAAAACAGCCGGCGGCGGATATGATTTGTGTATAGTCAAAAGCTATGAGAATTTTGTAATTTCAACCGTGAACACAGATGAGAATGTGTATTACGGAAAGGCGTATTCGATGACAGAACTTCGCCTTAATGACTATGAGAGAGTAAATGTTTTTGACAGCAGCGGCAACAGCGTATCTTTTCCGACAGCAAAGGATTCGCTCGTTGCAATCGCGGTATCGGAAAACAAAGCGTATATCGAGGCGGTCAGCTGTTTGAATACAGTATCGGGAAAAGTGAGCGTAGCCAAAACAAATGAAAACAAGGTTACGATAGACAATGTTGAGTACGAACTCACAAATCAATGCGCGTCAGAGAATAAAGTTGATTCCCTGCTCAATATTACGATTAAAGCAACGCTTGATTTGAATGGAAAAATCGCGGTTATTATTCATCAGCCGACAGATGATTATAAATTTGCTTACCTCGCAAAAGCGGTTGCAAAGTATGACCCGTTCGGTTCAAAACCGATACTCAAATTATACCTTCCCGACAGCGTTGAACTTAAAGATTTTGAGTTTGCCGATAAGACCGTTATAGACGGCGTATCATATAAATCCGATGAGATTGAAAAGCTTTTGGGTGCAATCCCCGGTACGGATGTCAAAAAGAGCGGTTCGGATTATAAAATCAAGGTTTCGCGTCAGCTTATCAGATATATATTGAATTCCGATGAAAAGCTGTCGAGAATCGATACATATAATCTCACCGACGGCGAAAGTGCGGATAATACGCTGACCCGTGGTCATGACGGCGAAACGGCGCTTTTGTATAATTCATCAAGCACAAGATTCGGGATGGATTGTATTTATAACTCGACAAACACAAAAGTAATTTTTGTTCCCCAGGTGAACGCTGACGGAGATGTTTCGGTAGGCGGTGTTGCAATGGAAGAAACGGTTGATATGTACAAGGGAAAGCTCAATATCTGGAACGACAGATCGTATTATGCCGAGAGTTATAAGACGAACAACAATAACTACTACGAGGATGTAATCGTTATCAGGATGGAACCGTCAAAGCCCGATGAAATTGCATTTATGTTCAAAGAGGTTATAGACGCTGTTGACGAAAATAATATGCCGATAAAACAGCTTGTCGGACTCTATGGAACAGAGGTTAAGTATGAACTTGACCCACAGTACGGTGACTTGCTTGGGGATATAGAAGAAGGCGACATTATAATGGCAGATACTGATATGACGGGGAAAAAAGCCGTTTCAATCACAAAAATGTTTGACCGCGGAACAATGTCAATGGTCAATAACGGCAAAAATCCGTATTGGTATGCAAACGATTTTGATATAACGGGCAACCGTTTCAGAGGTCCGAGATACCAGCTTTCAAAATCATTTGTGTATGGAATAAATAACGGTATAGTACGTTCAACATACGATTTTTATGATATGTCAAAGAATATTACGAACGAAGCAACGGTTGCTTCATCGGCGGCGATTACCGTATATGATACAAGCCGCAGAGGTGACTCGGTGATTAAAGGAACGGTATCCGACATCAAGGCATATGAATCGGTCGGCGAAAATTGTTCGGTTATGGTATCGTTTGCCAACTATGGTGCGATAAAGCGTATATTCATATATAACTCAAAATAACGCTATGAATTTACCGAAAGGAAATAAAAGGATGAAAAAATTACATCAAAAAACGGCTTTAATGCTTATAATAATGCTTTTGCTTTCGGTCATACCGATTAAGTTTAACAGGGTAAACGCCGTGTCAGCCGTCACACTTATGCGATGCACATTTAAAAATCCGGTATCGATAAAAGCGGGCGCGGCAAGAGTTGAAACAACGGCGAATATAACGTCCGACGGAGTTGTGTTGAGCCCGTATGAAGATACCGATGACGGTGATATTAAAAAGATAACGCGCAAGAACGGAAATATCCTCATTAGAATCACCAATAATAAAAAGAATGACGTACAAGGATATGATAACGTAAATTTCACCGTTAAGTATAAGGATGACGGTTACGGCTGGTTCTTTTTGAGATATATCGAGAAAAACGGAAACAGCGGTAAGGAAACGGAAATTATCAATCTCACAAACACGGGTGAGGAAAAAACACATACGTTCGTTTTATCCGATGTTGCGTTTTTGGTTCAGGGAATACAGGATAATTCGGTTTCGCCGTCAAAGTTTTATGACTTTGAACTTTGTACCTCAAAAATCTGGACATGGCAGACAGAACAATCATCAGGTGCGCGTGCATGGTCAAAAGAAACGGTTACCGTGTCGGAAATATCGGTGACAACGGACGGAAGCGAATCGCCGATTGATATTCGGGCGGCAACCGAAAATGTCGGAAACATATTCTATGGTGCTCAAACGCCCGAAATCAATATGACTTATAAAAATAAGTCGGAACAGGCAAAGAGTTTTAACGCAAAATACACGGTTTATAAACTCGATAAGGGTATGAACCGAACCGTAATTTATGAGGATGGCACAAGTTTTTCTCTTGCGGCGAATGCCGAAAAGAGCGACAGACTTATCATTCCCGTTACCGAATACGGGTTGTATGTATTGGAAACGGTTCTGTACAACTCGAACAACAGCATAAGCCAAAGATGCGAAACGGAGTTTTCACTCTGTGCGGCGAATGACAAACTCAATACTCACATCGGTGCGTCAACTCACTTTGTGCGTGACGGTGCGGCAAAAGACGGCTTGGAACTTTTGGAAAAAGGCGGGTTCGGCCTTGCTCGTGAGAGTGTATATTGGAGGGATTACGAAACCGAACCGGGGGTATATAAGTTGTCGGATTCGTCAAGGAAATACCTAAATGAGCTTTCAAAAACAAATATAGAGAGCTTGCTGTTGTTATATGCCAACAATCCGATATATGACGAATCGGCACAGGCGCTCAGCTTTCCGCCCGAATCGGTTTTGCCGAAATTTAAGGATTATATCTCGGCGGTATTGAACGAACCGTTGATTAAGAACAACATTAATATGATAGAGATATGGAACGAACCCGATATTATGAAGTATTGGAGCACTGACGATATTTCAAATAATGACGAGGCAAAGGGCAGGATTTATGCGAAGGTTTTGGCGGCGGCATATGATGCGGCAAAGAGCGCAAGTCCGCAATACACGGTCGGCGCATTCGGAGCATGCAACCTTTGGGGTCCGCCCGGAACAACGTTTGTGGATTGGACGCTGAATTATTTAAACGGCGAACAAAAGTTTGATAATCTCATACTGCATCCGTATATGGGCGTTGACGATGATGTGGAATTCGGTTCTATGGGCAATACGTCAAGTGACGCACGTTCGGCACAGGCGTACAGAATAAACCGAATGCGAGGGCTTGTTACCGGTGAAGATGTATATAATTTTGCAAGCGGTACAAACGAAAAGATTAAAGGCGAGGCAACGGGCAACAGTTATAACTATGCACTGAATAATTCGGTTTGGCATTCGGAATACGGATATTCATCGGCAAAGCCGTACGGGGGAATGTGTACAGGCTCGGATTACCTTCAGGCATCGCTTTTGATAAGGGGTTTAAACCAGATTCGCCAAAACAACTTTGACGATAAGATATGGATATACGACCTTTTCAATGACGGCGAGCAAGCCGGTGAGGAACAGCATAACTACGGAATGTTAAATTCGTTGATTCATAAGACGCCTATGTCCGCAAAATATTCATATTTGGCGGCGGCAAACTATAATCGGCTTACTTCGTCGGCGACAAAGATAAATGAGATAAAAAATCAGAACTTCAGCTATATCACCTGTTACAAAGGCGGTGCAGACGGCAGGGACACATATATGCTGTGGACAGCAAAAGAGTCGTCAAAGCTGTACTTTAACTTTGGGTCAAACGTAAGATACTATGATTTGTTGGGGAATGAAATATCAAAGTCAGAGATTACGGACGGAGATGAATTTATGCTGACCCGTGAACCGTTTTATGCTGTAACGGGAGGCGCAGAGGATAATATCGGAATAAAAGAGATTGTGATGACCGACGGCTTGCGGGATATAAGCGGTGCGGATTTAAAGAACAGCGATTTGTCAAATTGTAAAATCGTTGTTGTTACCGATAACAGCGGCACACTCGGCAATACCGATGAGACAAAAGTCATCGTCGCCGCATACAGAGATAACAGACTTATGTCGGCAGCGATAAATAGTCTTGACGCTGCAAAAAACGGCATAGAAATTCAAAATGACATAAACATTGAAAACATAAAAGCGTTTGTATGGAAAGACTTAAATCCCGTATACAACGCATATGACAACAAAAAGAGAGGAGAGAATACGGAATGAGAAAGCTAAAACGAATAATTTCATTTTGTACTGCGGCGGTGTTGACGGCAACGCTGATGCTCGGCGGCACAAGCACAAATGCCGCTGCTGACCCAAACACCGAACAAAACGTGACCAAAGCAACGGCAACGCTCGGAAAGAGTCTTGTGTCAACCGGATTTGAATCGGTTGAGGTAGGAAATGTTTCGGGTGCGGTCTTGACAAGTAAGGACGGACGTGAGGCATGGCTTTTGGATAAGTCGCAAGGCACGAATAAGGCGAGCATAAACGCCGTCTTGTCCGAACAGTTCAAGCACACCAAAAAGGATGGCTCGGTGTATGAGATTGAGGTCGATTATTATGATTCGGGCAACGGTCTTTTAAGACTTTATTATGATTCGTACACGAATACAAAAAAGACGGCGGAAACCGTTTATACCAACAAAGAAAACAAGTGGAAAACCTTAAAGGTGACGCTCGATGATGCGGAATTTGCAAAAAAATGCGATAACAAGTGTGATATATCCGTTTCTATCGCTATCCAAAGTATCAGCAGTACGGTCGGTACGGAATCCATCGCCGTTTCGGAAATCAGGGTTAAGAGGTATGCGGCGAAAAATCCGATTTATGTAACCTCGTCAAACGATGAGGTCGGAAACGCATACAAGTGGTTTTCGGACAGCAAGGTTATGCATAACGTGTTTGAAAACACAACGGCTGAAAAACAAAACGTAACCGTAACATACAAAGCGCTGTCAAAGGAATATCTCAAGGTTTTTGAAAAGAGTGAAAAGCTCTCGTTTGAACCGAACGAAACAAAAAATATCGATGTCGATATGGGCGAGGTAAAACGCTGTGATATGTACAGCTATTATGTCGATATAAAAAGCGATGACGGTAAGATTAATTCCACGTTTAAGGCTATGGAATTCTCGGTTATCAAAACGGACCCAAACGGCATCAAGAACGACACGTACTTTGCGGCACATCTTAGCCGTTATCCCGAAGAACAGCGTGAGATGGGTGTTGAAATGGTCAAAAATGCAAATGCTGCCGGCATACGTGGTGGCTGGGACTGGGAGTATTTTGAGTACCAAGTGGGCACTTTTTCGCCGGATAGATTGGGGGATTCAAAAGTTTTGGCTTTGTTGTTGGAAAGAGATATGCATTTTTTGTGTCAATTCACGGCAACAAACACAAAGCATGGCATGAAAGACTGGAAGGATTACCCCGACACCCCGGAAGAACTGGAGTTGTTCAGAATATATGTACATAATGCGGCAAAAGCGGTTGACGGCAAGGTTGACGGAATCGAGATTTTTAACGAACCGAACATAGATTCGTTTAACCGTCACGTTGCCGACGGCCCCGACCGTGCGGCACAGGTCTATGTTGACTGTCTTAAAGTTGCGTATGAGGAGATTAAAAAAGTCAACCCGAACTTAAAGGTCGGCGGACCGGTATTGTGTTATATCAATAACGAAAAGGGTAAGGATTTCTTTAATGCGGCGATGAAATACGGAATGTGGAAGTATCTCGATGCGCTTGATTTGCACCCGTATGCGAATAACTTTGTTGAAAAAACGGGATTACAGCCGCACATTGAATGGTACAAAGAAGAATTTGAAAAAGTCGGCAAGGGCGATATTGAGTTTTGGTATTCCGAAATGGGATATACAACGGCGGATACGCCGATAAAAACGGAATATAACCAGGGTGCATATAATGCGGCGAGTGTAATGTTCTATAAATCCAAAAACTTCGGTGATAAGTTTGTGTTCTATAATTTGGGGCAAAAGGGAACAAACAAAGCCGACCGAGAGGATATGTTCGGCCATACAAGCCCGGGATATGTTGCGTCATCTGTGAACGGAAAGTGGTTTGTGCCGAGAGAGTCATACCTGATTGTCACGGCGATGAACTATTATATGGCACGGACGACAACCAAAGACAGCTATTATTCGGAGGATGGCAATGTGAGCGTCAACAGATTCAAGAGCGATAAATTCAATTCGGATATGATTGGTATCTATTCGATGGACGGGCGCAGGGAAATAAGCATCGACCTCGGAACGGATAAAATAACATATGCCGATAAGTACGGGAATGAAACCGAACTGGCATCGGACAGCGGTATTTATACCATTACCGTTGACAAAGCACCGATTTATCTTATCGGAAACACGACAAAGGATGAGCTTATCGAAAGTGAATCAGCGGCAAGAGTAAACGCCTATACAGCAGAGGTTGCGCATAACGATCAATACACAATTGAGCTTGAAGGCGACAGCGAATTTGAAATCGAAACGGTAACGCCCGAGCGTATCGGCAATGTAAAGATAAACGGGTATAAAGACGGTAAGGCGAGCGTGGTTTTTGAAAATAACGCCGATCCCGGTGAAGTATACGAGGTTGTTTTAAAACTCAAAAGAAACGGAAAGACGTTTCAGATTTGTGAGATTATGGCAACATCGGTTGAAACGGCAAGCTTTACAACAGACGTTAGCCTGATAAACGATAACAACCTGAATCGATGGTCTGCGGAATTTAAAATAACAAATTATTCCGAAACAAAACCGCTTAAAGGCAAGATAAGAATAACTGCACCCGAGGAATTCAAAACCGATTATACCGATATTGGGCTTGTGCCTTGCGGTACAACGGGACGGGTAAGCTTGAACCTGCCGGAGATACGAAAAAAGGGCGAATACAATGTTGAGTATGAACTTGTGTTGGACAGCGGTGCGGTGATAAATTCGGCAAATAAGATTGACTTTACACTTGCCAAATACGCCGACAAAAAACCGACAATAGACGGTGTGGCGGAAAAAGGTGAGTGGAATAACGATACTTTGATGTATGCCGAAAAAGATTATCAGATAAAACAGATAACTGACTGGAAAGGTAAAAACGACCTTTCGGCAAAGAGCTGTATCGAATGGGATGAAGATAATATGTATCTGTTCTGTGAGGTGACGGACGATATATTCAACCAACCCGATCCTGCGGCGACAAGCTGGCGCGGTGACAGTGTTCAGGTTGGAATATTCTATGGCGATGAGGTACAGGTTGCCATCGGTCAAAAGAATATATCGTTCCACGAATTGTGTATGTCCAAAACACCTGACGGTGACAGGGTATATCGATTCCTCGCCCAAGACGACAGTCACCCAAAGGGTGACATAACCGATAAATGCAACATCGCAATAAATCGCAGCGGAAACAAAACGGTTTATGAATTTAAAATTCCGTGGAAAAACCTTTTGATGGACGGACAGCAACCGAAACTCGGCGATAAACTCGGATTTTCCTTCCTCGTCAATGACAATGACGGAAACGGCAGACGCGGCTGGATTGAATATGCGAGCGGTGTCGGCGAATCAAAGAATTCAGCATTATTTACATACCTTAAACTTATTAAATAGAAAGGCGGAGAGAAAAGTGAAACCTAATGTTAAAAAACTAATTAAAATTGCAGCGGCGGCGTTCTCGGGACTTATGCTTGTATCATCGGCGGCGGTATTCGCCGATGACGGTGCGGAGTTTGAGCTGTATTATGATTTTGAAGATTATAGTGCGGCACTCGGAAGCGGTATTCTTCCCGATAATGAATACTGGGGAATAGCCTCGGCAACGAGCGGAAACCTTAAACAGTTCGGCTCTTATATCGAGGACGGCAACACCTCAATGCGGCTTTTGCCGTGGGCAGAGCCTGTTCTGTTCTTTAACCGAATAGCCGAGAGCGGAAGATTGCACATAAGCTTTGATTTTAAGACATCAAACCCGATATTTGACACGCTTGTTCTGTTCGATGACGGTGTTACGAGCCAAGATCCGAGATACAACGGTCATAAAGATCTTAAATATTCGAGAGGACCGCGGTTTCAGACAGCATCGGGCAAAGTGTCATATAACGCATATTCGGCAACATCAACCGACACGGGCGGTCTGTCAACGGCATGGAATTATGTTCCGAGTGATGTCACGTTTAACGGAAGCGAATGGCACAGATTTGATATGATAACAACGGATTTGTCAAAAGCGGACGCACGTGTCACATATTATCTTGACGGTCAAAAGATAAACATAAACCCCGTATATTGTGCAAAGGCTAAGGGATTAAAATCAATTTATATGCTGCCTAACCTCGAAAAGGATGCGGACGGAAATTCGCCTAAGTGGACGAATAACGATTTCTTTATCATTGACAATATGACGGCAAGACGTTATTTTGACGAAACGGGTCTTAGAGGAACAGCAGAAGGTGACGGAAAGGTCGATTTGTCAAACGGCGAGTTGACAGTCCGTCTTTCCGAGAGAGTCGACAAAAGCGTTTTGACGGCGGACAATATGACAATAAAGGGCGGAACGCTTAACAAAACCCTGTCTAACTTTACTGTTGAGCCGATTTCAAACGTTGTATCAGACGCGATAGACACCAATACGACCGATGAGTTTAAAGTAAAATTCAGCGGTGACATTGATATGGGAAGCTATACGCTCACCCTGTCCGACAGTGTAGTCGGAAAGTCGTTCGGCCTTTCTATGGTTACACCCGTTGGGTTCAGAACAAAACCCAAAACAAAGCGCATTTCCATGCAGTATATAAATGATGACTTTAACGATTATACAAGCGATTCAGACTTGCCGAACGGCTGGAGCTACCTTCCGTCAATAGAAAACGTATTCCACAAATCAGCATCTGGCAAGAGCGGCGAGGGCGGCGACAATGCCCTCGGAATCGAGAATGCGGAAATAAAAGCGGATCAGACGCGCATAATAAAGCGTTTTTCCGCGGCGGTAACGGGCGGAGTCGAATATAAAACCACGTTTGATGTGTATGCCGAGAATATGTATTGGTATCTGTACCTTTTGGAAAACGGTGATTTTGATGAAAATAACGCAGGTTTTGATGAAAACGTGGCTATTGCGGCAAAATCGGGCGGTCAGATTTCTTATGCCAAAAACCGAACTAAAAAAGCGCGTGAAATGACAAATATAAGCGGTCTTAAAGTGAACGAGGGCGAATGGAACAGAGTTGAACTCACCGTTGCGTTTGAAAACGGAAAGACAGTGTATAAGATAAAGGTCAATGATTCGGATGAATATACGGTCGAAACAAACCGCGACTTTGCGGGTGCGGCAACCGAGGGTATCGGCTTTGGATATTATCCGACCGATGAAACATCAAAGCTTTACATTGATAATGTTTCGGTAACAAGCGACACCGAGGCGATATATCCCGAGGTTGACAAGGTTGAGTTTGTCGACAGCACCGACACGACTGTTCCGTCCGACAACGGTGTGACATCAACCCTAAAGAGTGTAAAAGTGTATTTTAACACTCTTGTTGATGCCGAAACGGCAAAGAATAGGATTTCGGTAAGCTCAAACGATTCGACAACGTACAGGGTTGATGTGTATGACGATGGTGCTGAAAGTGTTGCCGAGGTTATCTTTCCGCGGCTTTTGAATCCCGAGCAAGAATATACCGTGTCGGTATCCGAGGGAATAACATCTCGCTATGCGGCGGACGTAACATCTCTCATCGGAATGTCAAGACGTTTTTCGACAGTTAATGACGCGTGCTTTAAGACAATAAAGAATGCGGTTGAAAAACAGAGTGACGGCACATATGTTTATACGCTTAAAGTTATAAAGAATACGGATGACAGTCTTAAATTCACGGCTTTGATTTCGGCAACGGAAAGCAAAGCTGACGGCGAAAAAACGTATGACAAACTCATTGGCGCAAAATATATTCCTGTTGACATTCAAAGAGAGGACAGAGGTATATTCGAGTACAGCGTTCCGGTTGAATTCGCGGGGGACGGAATAACAGTAACCCCGATGCTCTGGAGCTGGCCGAATAATGTAAAGATTAATCTGTAAAATCGTGTGAAGATTTTATCTTACGGGCAGATAATATCCGCCCCGCAAGGTTGGCGATATACATTTTATTTAACGGGTATGGCGTGGGGCGTCCTCGACCGCCCGTGAGATGATAATCGGATTAAGAGGTTATCATCTCACCAAAATTAAATTTTGAAAAAATAAAATTAAAAATATATTTTTAAAGGAGTGCAAGAAATGAAGAACACTTACTTAACAAAAAACAGTAACGTTAAAGGTTTTAGACTCGTGCGGCGTATCCTCTCGGCAGGATTGGCAATCGGAATGTTGATTACGGCACTGCCGTCCGTTTCGGCGGCACAGTACACCGCACCCGATACGGTTGTCGATTATTTTTCGACATTCCACGGTTATGAACAAACCGGCGGTTCACTCGATGGCTCTTATATTAAAGACGCAAAGCTTCCTCAAGGTTGGTCAGAGGCAAGCTGGTCGCCAAATAAGGCTTGGATGATATCGGGATATTCGGATACGGAAACAGGTTCAAATATCATAAAGACAAAGGATTCGAATATCATTTATAAGCTTGATGAGCCTGTAAAGAGCGGGAAATTGCATGTTAGCTTTGACCTTAAAACAGAGAGCAATGCGGCAACGGTTAATATCGGCGGCTATAACACCTCGGTGAACGATAACCCCAATGATTGTTGGAGTGCAACCGGTGATTTTTATACATATTCGTATTTCTTAAAAACAAAGGTTGAAGATAACAAAGGTTATATCTATATGCCTTCGGCGGCATCAAATGTGAATGGTGCGCTTGAATCTTCTGTAAAGGAAAATGACGGTAAATGGCATAAATATGATGTATTTATAAATTTTGATGTTACCAACGATGATAATAGTTATGGAAAAATGAGCGTGTATCAAGACGGAATTTCACTCGGCGAGGTTCCGATGACAGCGCCGTATGCAAAGACTGAAAACGGACTGAAATCAATTTTTATCCAAACCGGTTGGGGAACGAATGACAGAGGATGTTTTGATAACTTTTATATTCATAATATAAAATCGGACGATAATTTTGAGGCACCGAGAATTGCGCTCGATTATGCCAACAGCGGTGTATTGTCAAACGGCGGCACAATAGATGTTGTGTTCTCTGAAACGGTGGAAGCCGAAGAGTTTATGCCGATACAATTTGATGTTAAAAATGTGGCAACAGGCAAAAAGGTTGATGTTGTATCCGTTTCGAGCATTCCAAATACATCGGGTGCGAGAATAACATTGCCGTCACTTGAAGCCGGTGAATATGAGGTATCGGTAAAACCGCTGATAAAAGGTGCAATAAGCGAAAAAGCGGTTGAAAATACGGCTAAGTTTACCGTTGCGGGTGCGACGATAGGTGACAGCACGAGATATTATATAAACGAGAACTTTAACACCTATAAGGGAGGTATGCCGGCTGACTTTGAAAAGCTTAGCACTGTGACGGCGTCAGAGCTGACAGCCGATGCGGTTGAATCGGGCAACAATGCTTTGACGCTCGGAGGAACAGAGGATAAGGCTCTTGCTTATGAGTTTAATAACTCAATCTATTCGGGCAAGTTCACGGTTGAATTTGATGTGAAGCATTCGGGCGCAGGCTGGACTCTCGGTCTTATGGATAAGAGCGATTATTTTAGCGACAGTGAGTATATTACACTTGCCGACTATAACCAAGAGATGAATAACGTAACATATTCTTATTGGAACACTGAGAAAACGGCGGGCAATATTACGGATGACTGGGGTACATGGGCAAGTGCAAAGACCCTTGATCCAACGGGAACGCTGACAAATAAGGAGTATTATTTTAATCAGTGGACAAAGCAACAGCACGACAGCGAGGGAACGGAAAATCCTCAAAGAACGTGGCTCTATAAGCGTATAGGTGCATTTAATAACAGACGTGTTAAGAATACTTTGGTTGGAAATATGCTGAGCGGTGACACGGACAGAACAAAACTTTCAACAGCAAAGGTAAGGAGCAATGAGGGCGATACCGCGCTTGACGGGGTGACCGTTCCGGCAAATGAGTGGACAAAGGTCAAGGCGGTTGTTGACCTCGATGCGGGCAAGTATTATTTCTATGTAAACGGCAGCACAGATCCTGTGGCGGTTGAATACAAAACAGCAACAGACGGAAATTATGATACGGCAAGGTTTGCACGCACATATTTGAGAGATACAGACGGTAATTATAAAGTTTTGGGCGGTATAGCGGGATTGAGATTACAAAAATACGGTGACGGCACTGTTGAATTTGATAATGTAAAAGTATATACCGACAAGAGCTATAACGATTATCTCGATTTTAATACGGCAAGCACAAACGGTTCAACTCAGCCCGGCTGGTACTCAAACAACGCAACCACATGGAGCAATATGCAATACTTCGGACACAACGGCGAGAATTACCGATTATCGACCAACGGCGCAAATTCAGCAGCGGATCCATCGGATAAGGCAATCAAGTTTAATCGCGGCTGGACGTATTACACTCATCCATTCGCTGTTCCGGTAAAGGCGGCGTCGGCGTTTACAGTTGAGTTTGATTTGTTCGCAGAGGATAACACCCGTTGGGTGATGAATCTCTTGGATGAACGGTATATGACAAGAAATGTGGATAATACAGCGACAACCGGCACAGTGTTCAACGGCAAAAAAGGTACAGCGGGAACGCAGGAAAAGCACACAATGGAACAAAACGGTATATTGACAAATGTATACGGATCAACAAGTACAGTTGGCTTTGCAACTGTGGCGGGTACATCGTTTACACCGCAATATGCTCAGAATTTCAAGGAGGCGAATATCACTTATAACACAAATAAGTGGCAGCATATTAAGCTTGAATTTGTACCGGCGAGCAATGAAGAAATGACGCTTGTCCTTTCCGTAACCTGTGACGGTGAAACAAAAACATCGGGAAAGCAATGGCTCAAATACAGCTGGTATGAATCGGGTAAGGCGAGAATGTACAGAAATGATACAATCGGATTGGCGTTTCTCATTCCGGGCGAGAGCGGTAAAGGAATTTCAGTAGATAATATAAAAGTTACCGAAACCGAAACAGCGTCAAAGGCGGCTGTTACCTCGATTACCACGGCTGATGAAAAAGGCGAACAAATTGACCTTGCGGATAAAGTGTATAAAGTCGGTGATGTAATATCGGACATAAACGTTGAATTTTCAGCACCGCTTAATAATAGTGACGCTATTACACTTTATTATCCTCAAGATGAAAACGGCGCTGCACCTCAGTATACCGTAACGATGAGCGAGGACAAAAAGTCGGCAACGGTTAAGCTGACCGAGTGTGATATGAATAAAAATGTTACACTTTGCATCAGCAATAAGGCCAATATGGGTTCGACAAACCTTACTGCGCCGGATACCGCATCGGCAACATTCGGCGTTGTGCAGGCGGAGGATAAACTCGTGATAGAGGATTTCAGATTATATGAGCACATAGACGGAAGAACTTACAATAATCACAGCTGTGATGGAATATGGGTTCCGGTTACGGCCGACAAGCTTGACGGCGGCAAATATAAGACGTTCAACGGCCTTAAAATTGTTGCAAAAGGTTATAATACCGGCAGCCCCAAAAATGTGCTGATGATGTCGGGAATTTATAATAATACCGATGCGGTCAAAGACCTTTTGTCGGCGAGCGAGATTGAGAATAAAGAGGTTCCGACAGGCAGATTCGACAATGTGGAATACACAATCGAAAGCACCGATACGGACGCAAACCTGATGAAATGCTTTATCTGGGATGCGAACAACCTCAAACCCTTGTGGAATAAGCTTGAATACGAAAAGACCTCGGCAACGGCAGGAAAATAATAATCGGTTTAAGAATATCAATAGATTTGTTTAACCGAAACGGGGCTTAAAAGAGTGAAATGAAAAACTGTTAAAGGTATATAAAATTTTAAATTAAAGAAATCAGGAGGATTTATCAATGAAAAAGAATTTATTTACAAAAATCGCGGCGGTATCACTTTCGGCGGCATTGTCTGTTACAATGCTTGCCGGTTGCGGAAACAAAAAAAGTGCGGCAACGGATGACCAAGGAAGGACAATAATATCAATAGGCGCATGGCCCGTAAAAGAGGGAAAAGCATTGGATGACGCCAATGCCAAAAAAGAAAGGTTTGAAAAGGCAAATCCCGATGTTGTTATTCAACCGGATAACTGGTCATTTGACTTAAAGTCGTTTTATGCAAAAGCGGCAGGAGGACAGCTTCCGACTATTTTCCAATCAAACTTTACAGAGGTGCCTCAGGTCATAGAGGCAAATTATGCGGCGGACTTGACGGAGTGCTTGAAAAAACGAGGGTATGACGGAATGTTCAACGAGAAAGTTTTGGATGTAATAAGCAGAAACGGAAAGATTTATTCCTTCCCGACCAGTACATATGTTTTGGGATTGGCATACAATACCGAGATGTTTCAGGCGGCAGGACTTATGGAAGCGGACGGAACACCGAAACAGCCGAAAGACTGGTATGAGGTTGCCGAATTTGCACAAAAGATAAAGGCGGCGACAGGCAAGGCAGGTATTGTTTTCCCGACATCCAACAACAACGGCGGATGGATATTCACACCTGTTGCGTGGTCGTTCGGTGTTGAGTTTATGAAAAAAGGCGATGACGGAAAGTGGAAGGCGACATTTAATTCACCCGAGGCTGCTGCGGCATTGCAGTATATCAAAGACTTAAAGTGGAAGTATGATGTTCTTCCGACAAATACGCTGATTGACGGCGAAGAGTATTCAAAATTGTTTGCCACGGGTAACGCGGCTATGCAGATTGCGGCGGGAGATGTGCCGCGTAAGGTAATTTCTTACGGAATGACGCCTGATCAGCTCGGTATGATGGCGATGCCCGCCGGTCCCAAAAAGCATATTACGTTGCTCGGCGGTTATCTCTCTAATATAAGAAGTGACGCAACAGCCGAACAGATTGACGCGGCTATACGCTGGATAGAAACAACAAACAATTTTAAAGCGACTGAGGAGTTTAAAAACAATACGATAAACACCCTTGACTCAAATTTGAAAAGCGGTATGCTTGTCGGTATAAAGGCTATGAGTGTTTGGTCACAAGACGCCGAGAGCTTAAAGCTTGAACATCAGCTCATTGATGAACGCGCAAATTCAAACTTAAATCACGTTCGCCTTTATAACGAATTTGTTGCGGATTGCCCTGCTGAAATTCAGCCCGAAGAGCCTGTTTGCGCACAAGAACTTTACGGAATATTGGATAGCTGTATTCAAGAGGTTCTGACGAATAAAGACGCTGATTGTGCGACGATTTTAGAGAAAGCAAACTCCGATTTCCAACACAATTATTTAGACGGAGTGGATTATTAAAAGTCACTTTGGCACAATTGAGCTAAATACACTTTTGCCAATTCTCTCCGGACTTAAATATCCCCCAAACGGCACAGCCGTTTGGGGGATTGAAGTTTAGCGGGGATTTTCTAAATAGAGGAAATTCGGTATCGCGGAAATAGTCGAATTACCGGATTTAATTGGTGCTGAAAAAATGGGGAAACTCAAAGGAAAGTTACTATTGATTTTTTCGGCGGTTGGCGGTATAATATATTTGTTCGGATTTGTATTTTATAAAATTTACAGGTGTGAATAAAACGAGAAATTTACAAAAATGAAGTCGGATTTCATTAAGGAGTGTGGATATATGTCGCTCAAAGAGCTTGCGAAACGCGCCAATGTTTCGACCGCAACGGTATCAAAAGCCTTTTCGGGCAGCAAGGACATCAGCGAAAAAACGCGCCGCCTTGTTTTCGATACGGCAAAGGATATGGGCATATTCGAAAAATATCATAAGGAACGAGCGTCAAAAATCGTTATAGCGATAATTTGTCCCGAGATATGCAGCGAATTCTATACCGATATAATCGATAATATTAACAAAAGCATAGAAAAGCATGGGGCAATGGCTGTTGTGTCGATAAGCGGATTTGACGGTGACAGAGTGAACGAGCTTTTTAAATACCACGCATATATACAAAAGGCAGACGGTGTTATCGTTTTAAGCGGTGCGGAAAGCATCGTGAATCCCGATAAGTTCCCCGTAATCGCATTCGGGTCATCAAATGATACAAATGAGGATTGTATAACCGTTGATATGCACGGGGCTGTTTTGTCCGCAGTTAAATATTTATCCGAAAACGGACATTCTAAAATTGCGTTTATCGGCGAAACGAACACTGCGTCTACGTTTAAGGAGTTCAAAGCAGCGATGAACACGCTTGGACTTGAAATTGACGAGAATCTTATATACAACGGCACGGAACGATTCGAGGACGCGGGGGTGGCGGGAATGACGCGTATGTTCAACAGCGGCAATATTCCGACGGCTGTTTTTGCGGCATACGATTATATCGCAATAGGCGCAATAAAATGTATAAACGCGCGTGGGCTTAAAGTTCCCGATGATATTTCCGTCATAGGAACGGATGATACATATTCGGCGGCCCAGATGAACATTCCGCTCACCTCAATCGCAAAGTCGCCCGACGGCTATGACAGGGCGGTTGAAATGCTTATGCGTAAAATAAACAACAAATATATTTCGTTCAAAGGCGGTGAACCGTACAAGGCAAGGCTTGTGAAACGCAAGAGCGTAAAGAATATCAAGCCGAAAAAAGATGAGTAATTTCGGTGAAAATAATGCTAAATGAATGAATTTTTGATAATATTGTAAAACACGGGCAAATTGGCTTGACTTTTTGCGTTTGTTCATATATAATATGTTTATGGCTATACGAAAGGAATTGATTATCTAATGAAAGCATTATTCAGCAACGGTGCCGTAAATGAGGTTGAGAACGACATTTCCATTGTTCGTCATACCTGTTCGCACGTTTTGGCACAGGCGGTAAAGCGCCTGTATCCGAATGCCAAGCTTGCTATCGGCCCGTCTATTGACAGCGGATTTTATTATGATTTCGATATAGAGGGCGGATTTACCTCTGAGGATTTGACCGCACTTGAATCGGAAATGAAAAAGATTATTAAAGAAAACCTTAAAATTACAACCTTTACAAAACCGAGGGAAGACGCGATTGCGTTTATGAAAGAAAAAGATGAACCCTATAAGGTTGAATTGATTGAGGACTTACCCGAGGACGCATCGATCAGCTTTTATCAACAGGGTGATTTTGTTGATTTGTGCGCAGGTCCGCATATTTTATACACAAAGGGAATAAAGGCGTTTAAGCTTACGTCCGTTGCCGGTGCGTACTGGCGCGGTAACGAAAAGAACAAGATGCTTACAAGAATATACGGAACGGCGTTCTTTACAAAAGACGAACTCGCCGAATATTTGAATATGATAGAAGAGGCAAAAAAGCGCGACCACAGAAAGCTCGGGCGCGAACTCGGTATCTTCACAATGATGGACGAAGGTCCGGGATTCCCGTTCTTTTTGCCGAACGGAATGGTGCTTAAAAATACCTTGATTGACTATTGGCGACAGATTCACACACGTGAGGGATATGTTGAAATTTCAACACCGATGATGCTTAATCGTAAACTTTGGGAGACCTCGGGACACTGGAACCACTACAAAGAAAATATGTACACAACTGTTATTGACGATACGGATTTTGCCGTAAAGCCGATGAACTGTCCCGGCGGAATGCTGGTTTATAAGTCCGAGCCGCATTCATACCGTGACCTGCCGCTTAGAATGGGCGAGCTTGGTCTTGTTCACCGTCACGAAAAATCGGGACAGCTGCACGGGCTTATGCGTGTACGCTGTTTCACACAGGACGATGCGCACATCTTTATGACCCCCGAACAGATTCCTTCGGAGATAAAAGGCGTTATCAGCATTATCGATGAGGTATACACGCTTTTCGGATTCAAGTATCACGTTGAGCTTTCCACGCGCCCCGAGGACAGTATGGGCAGTGATGAGGATTGGGAGACAGCAACAAACGGACTCAAATCCGCGCTTGATGACCTCGGCCTCGATTATGTTGTCAACGAGGGGGACGGAGCGTTTTACGGTCCGAAAATCGATTTTCACCTGGAGGACTCTCTCGGAAGAACGTGGCAGTGCGGAACGATTCAGCTTGATTTCCAATTGCCGATGCGCTTTAATGCGGAATATACGGGCGAGGACGGCGAAAAGCATCAGCCGATAATGATACACCGCGTTGTTTTCGGTTCTATCGAAAGATTTATCGGAATTATTATCGAGCATTTTGCAGGTAAGTTCCCGACATGGCTTGCGCCTGTTCAGGTTAAGGTTTTGCCTGTTTCCGAAAAATCTCACGATTATGCGGCATCTGTATACGAAAAGCTTAAAGCATCGGGTATCAGAGCCGAGATAGACAACCGTGATGAAAAAATCGGTTATAAAATCAGAGAGGCACAGCTCAAAAAGATTCCGTATATGCTTATCCTTGGCGAAAACGAGAGCAGCACGGGATGCGTTTCCGTCCGCAGCAGGGATAACGGAGATTTGGGCAGCAATAATCTTGATGACTTTATCAAAGACATAAAAGCCGAAATCGAAAGCAAAGGAAAATAAAATTTAAAAAATCAATCACCTCAACATTCAGAATTCGTTGTATAAAATTTCCGATACAACCAATACTATTGTTGAGGTGATTTTTGTGAATGAAAAAAATAATAAAAAAAGCAATTCTGTTTTGAACCAAAAGAATCTTACCGTTATCGGGATAACCACGGTCGCTGTTGTTCTTTTTGCGATGATTATGACTTACATTATGCCGAAATCAACCGAGAACGATAAGGGTTTTGACAGCAAGGCGTGGAAAGAGGCGGTCTCAGAGGCGGATAAAAACGATGTTTATCAATCTTCCGATGATTCCGACGATTATAATCGTGCAGCAAAGCCGACAACGGCAGAGGCTTTGCCGACTCAAAGCGAACAAGCAAAAGCCGAACCTAAATCGTCCGATAATGCGACTTCTGATATGACTTCGGAGAGTGAAGGCACAAAGACGGAAGATGTCAAAGACAATGAGCAATCGCAAACGAGACAGAGCGGCGATAAAATAATTATGCAGCAGCCGGTGTCAGGTGCGGTGCTGAACGATTATTCGGGTGATAATCTTGTTTATTCAAAGACGATGCAGGATTGGAGAACGCATAACGGCATTGACTTTGCGGCGAACGAGGGCGATGATGTTCTTGCAGCGGCAGACGGAACGGTTGAGGCGATAACCGACAACGGTATGTTCGGAAAGACGATAATTATTTTGCATGACGGCGGAATAAGGTCTATATATTCGAATCTGGCTGAGGATGCCGCTGTTGCTGTCGGTGATAATGTTTTGAGCGGTTCGGTCATCGGTAAGGTCGGGAACTCCGCAGCTGCGGAAGTGACCGAAAATTCGCATTTGCATTTTGAGGTCAGCGTAAACGAAGAATCCGTAAATCCGCACGATTACCTGGCTGTTCCGCAAACCGATTCACCGGATGTTCAGGAGTAAACGAAATAAGTGTGAGAGCGCTTGCAAATAAGCAAGCGATATAAACGTGACTTTTTGCAAATAATGGGAACATTTAACTGAGGTTTTAGTGAATAGTGAAACCGGAATAAGAAAAAATATAATCGGCGAACCGTTTGGTTTGCCGATTTTTGGTGCAAGTATTCTTACAGGATTTAGTGAAAAACATAGTAAAATTAAGGATTACAGTGCCGCAAGGCGCAATAGGGTTCCTGCAAAATCCAATAGGTTTTGTGGAATGGAGGAGGAATGACAAAGCAAAGTGAAAGCTGAGGTATAGAGATATTTGTGCCGAAAGCACTCTCGCAAAAAGGTGGTAGCGACAGCGAACCGTCGTGAGAGCGCTTGCAAGAGAACAGGTGAGCCGAGCGTGCCTTTTTGCGAATAAGGAGGAATGACGAAGCAAATGACTGATTTTTCTGCAAAGAAAAATCGGAATGGAGCAAAGTCCATTCCGACGTGGTCGGGGCGACAGGATTCGAACCTGTTAGAAACGTTTATATATAGGTATTTACGTGATTTTTGACTTATATTTTAATGTCAAAAATTAAAGCTATTCAGCTTTTCGGCGGTTTCGGTCATACGTTCGTTTCTGATGTGTGTATAGATACTGCGTGTTAGATTTATGTCTGTATGACCCATTAATTCCTGTGCGTCCTTTTCGTTTATTCCTGCTTCGAACAGCATTGTCGCATATGCGTGTCTTAATTGGTGGAACGTCATTGTCAAATTATTCTCTTTTTTAAATTTATTCCACCGGCATCTAAGCTGCTTTCTCGTGAGATAATCACCGCTCTCGTTACAAAAAATGATGCCGTTTTTATCGTGCTTCAAATGCTTTTCCACTCTTTCCAATAAAACAACTTTTCTTGTTCCTGCTTCGGTTTTTGTTGCGTTTACGAGAGAGGGGGTGTTTCCGTCATAGACTAATTTTTTATTTACTGTTATTATCATATTTTCTCGGTCTATATCCGCATAGGTTAAGGCGAGAGCCTCGGATATTCTAAGACCGCTGAACAGCAAAAAAAACGGCAGAAATCCAAATCCTTCGGGATTTGATTCGATAATCTTAATTTCTTCATCGGGCGGCAGAACACGCTTTGAAGTTTTAAGATTCTTTGGCAGGGATACAACACTTGCGGGGTTCGTTTGTATTTCGCCTTGTATGACGGCGTACTTGAAAATCTGATTTAAAATAGATTTATAAGTTGCGACCGTCTTTTTACTGTAATCTTTAATTGCAAATGATTTTAAATACAAATCTACATCATACGGAACGATTTCTCTAATTCGCATATTGCCGAAATGTTCAACGGCGGCATTGTATGCGGCTTGTCCGCACTTTTTGTAAGTTGTGTACGGAACTTGTGTGCAATAGTATTTTTCCCATTTTTCGGCAACATCGCGGAAGTATTTACCGGTGGACTTTTCCTCTTTGTATTCAAGAATTTTTTTGTTTATTTCCGCTTGCGTTTTGCCGTAAAACGATTTAACTTTTCCGTTAATACGAATTTGTTTGAGATAACGACCGTCCGCCCTCTTTTTTAACGCCACTTATTTCACCTCGCTTATTTTAATTTGTAAAATTATAAAATTCTAACGTATCTTTATTAACCGCGCAACCCCATTCGTATTTGGGAAAATCGGGGTCACCTGTGTATTCTTCTGCGTTTATTGTATAATGGTCGCCCATATCTTGAAACGATACCCTTGTATTCGGGTTATCATCTGATATATCGAACATCTTTTTAAACCTGTCTAAGGCCATTTTTTTAGCTGTTTCGGGTGACTTATCATATACATAACCGTCCTTTGAAAGCAAAATTGTTTCGTTGTAAAAATCAACATCAAATCCGCCGAGTACGGAAGATATGTCACGCAGTTTAAAATACGTGTTGTCATTAATACTGTAACCTTGTATGTTTACATCTTCGCCGTTTAATTGAATCGGGTAGGTGTTTTCGGTTGCAACGTACTGACCACCGAACACGCCGACCGCACCAAAGATTAAAGCCCCTGCAAGGAAACAAGCAATATTTGATTTTCTCATAATGTCCCTCCTGATATTCTTAATGCAACTCATTGAGCCGAGTTTTAAGCTGTGTAGCCAAATTATATATATCGGATATATCGTTCAATACAATTTTTTCTTGCGTATCACCGTTCGGAATGATGATGTATTTGATATTTTCTTTGAGGTATAGTCTACATATCCAACGCGTAACTTTTTTGTCAAGCAAAACCGAAAAATAACTGATTGTATCTTTATATGTAATACGGTTTAAATCGACATCAGAGCCGAGCAGGGATTTTATAATATAGAATGATTGTAATTCCTCTGCGGTTGTGATTATGCTGCTTTCGGTGATTGTGTCGGGGGTTTCATTTTCGGTCGTATCGGTTGTGTCCGATTCTTCCGTTACATCATCGCTTGAATTTAACGCAATCTTTATCTTATCATTAACAAGCTCGCTTATGTATTGGGTCAGAGCTTTTTTTACAAGCGGTTTAAACTTGTCAATCGTGTTTTGATAGACCTTGCCGCTGTGTATATCAGAGGACAATATAAATTTTGTAAATGCGTCACTCGGCGATGCGAATTCTTTTTTGCAAAAATCTTTAATCAATCCGCAGTATTTTAAATCGGACGCACTATTCAAAATACTGTCTTTGTCGAAACGTTCTTTACAGAATTTCTTTATTTCTGTTATATCACTGTCTTTAAGCTGTTCTAAATTTACGGTTAAGAATGGAGTGCTATCCATTATATTAGCCTTATCAAGGTCGGTAAAAAATCTGTACTCGATACCGTTCGTAAGAATTGCAAATCTCGCCTTTGTTGTCCCGAAATATCTGAAAAGCTGCGAATCGTGCTTTTCAAGTTTTTCATTGACCGCCTTTGCTTCTATCAATATAGTTGGTTCGTTGTCTATAATAATAGCATAGTCAACCTTTTCACCCTTTTTGATGCCTACATCTGCGACAAATTCAGGAATAAATTCAGCCGGGTTGAACACATCATATCCGAGCATAGCGAAAAACGGCATTATAAGCGATGTTTTTGTTGCTTCTTCGGTTTGGATGTTTTCTTTAAGACCGTCAATCCGTGCTATAAAACTTCTTAATTTTTCTTCAAACATACATAAAACCTCTTTCTTTTGTATAAATAAATATTATTTTTAATATCCTTCTGCTCTGTCCTCGATGATATTAATATCATCGAAATTGTGAAAATCGCTGTTGCGGACGTGTTTTAATTCGTGCCGCAGTATTTCTTGTTGCATTTCATAACTGTAGGTGCAGTTAATATAAATGTTATAAAAATCATCCTCAGACGGTATCGTTACACCTTTTACACATACAGGCAACGGAACGCACCTAACAATTACATTATCGAAATCGTCACCCATATGGGCTTACCTCCCTATCATTGTTTCGATTATTTTTACCGCCTTTTCAACGTCAGCTTTTGTTGCATTTTTTGTAAGCGAAAACAGCATTTTTAATTCGGGGCGTGTACGCAGTTCTTCGAGATAGTTCTGTAGCTCAATATCTTCTTTTGTAATTGTTCTGTCATTGCCCATTAAGTATTCGACCGTAACGCCAAAATAATCAGCTATTTTTTGCAATTTGTCGGCTTTTGGTGTGGATATACCATTTTTCCACTTTGAAAATGTTTGCTGTGGAATACCTGTTTCTTTTGCTACACGATAGGTGCTGACACCTCTTGTTTGTAACAAATGCTCAAAAATTTCGTACATAAATATACACCTTCACTAAAAATAAATATAGTTGCAAAAAAGTTAGCAAACCTACTTGACAAGTAACTAAAAAGGTAGTATAATACAAGCATAGAAACCAAAAAGCGAGTATTAACTAAATTGCGTATGCTAATCTGTTGCTAATATCTTTAACGATAGTATAACATATTTTTTAAATACTTGCAATATATTATTTGAAACAGAGGTGACAAAAATTGTACAAAAAATTTAGTGAAATGTTACAAATTAAAGGGGTGAGCACATATCAAGTTGCTAAAGCCACAGGAATATCACAAATGGTTTTTTCACGTTGGAAAAGCGGCAAAAGTACACCAAAAGTGGACAAACTAATGATTTTGGCTGACTATTTCGGCGTTGATGTAAACTATTTTTTAACAAAGTGAGGTGAAACAGAATGGACGAGAGAAAAGAAAGATTGTTGAAAGCAGTAAAAGCTTTGTCGGAATTGAAGTATTCGGATTGGCGCATATTATGTGATATTGTAAGTCATCAGTGCAAACGAAAGCTCGGGGAACGCAAATACGAATTATTATCCACGCCCCTGGAACTTGAAGAGATGGAAACCGCCATTCGGAAACTATCTGAATGAAAATATTCTAACGCAAGGGGGTGAAACAGAATGGCAAGAGAAAAAGAGGGGTACAGAGATAATTTGGAACTTATAAAGTTATTTATTATCAATAAGTACGGGGACGAACGTCGCGTATTATCTAACTCGGATATACAAGAATTTACGGGATTGTCATATGAATATGTCAGAAAAAATTTTATGCACAATGAACGGTATGTTTCAATAGCAGTGTTTGCGCGAGACCTTTGTCCCGACAGAGTGTAAAAAAGAGATATGTGTAAGGATTTTTAAGAAAGGATGATTCAAATGACAAAATTTAAATTAAGCAAGAGAATACGGCGGCGGATATGCTTGTATGCGTCATCCGCTGCGGCGGTGGTGAGCGGCTTGTCGATACTGTCGGCAATCGGGTACTGTGAATTGGGAGTTATCGGCGTGGGTGAGATGTTGATGCGTGCAATCGTATCGATGTTGCTTATGGTGGCGTTTACGCTGCTTACGGCGGCAATATCGGCGGCAATCGCAAGGATAGAAACCCCAAAGCCGCAGCGGCATATAAGCAACAAAGTTGCGATATTCCATATCGAACCCGAAAAGAAACAAATAAGAAAGTTGGTGATGTAATATGAACACAATTCACGAAACGGTATTTTGCAACAGTCCGAAAAATGCGGCACTGATAACGTTCTTGAACCTTGCCGGGTGCGCATACCAACACAAAGACCTAAACGAGCAGTACCGCGAATATAAAAAGTCCGCCCTTGCGGCAACAAGGAACGGACAAACAAAGTAAATAAATTTGACATATTAATGATACCACAGTATATCGTTAATGTCAAGCAATCGGAGGAAATTTTTATGAATCTATATGAAATTAATCAAGAAATTTTAAATGCAATCAATAATTTAGAGGTCGATGAGAACGGCGAAATATTAAGCACTTCAAAGCTCGATGAGCTGCAAGAAATGTTCGAAACCAAATGCGAAAATATCGCGTGTTACATCAAAAACATCAAAGCGGATATTGACGCACTCAAAGCTGAAGAAAAGAAGTTACAAGACCGCCGCCGCGTTTTGGAACACAAGGCGGACAGGCTTAAAGATTATCTGTCAACCGCAATGCAAAACACGGGCAACACCAACATTACAACCGCGAGAGCGGCAATGTCATTTCGTAAATCAAATGTCGTTGAGGTCGATAACGGCTTTGTCGGGTGGGCAATGGTGAAAAATGAAAAGCTTTTGACCTTCGAAACGCCCGAACCCAACAAAAAGGAAATCAAAAAATTAATCGAAAGCGGCGAAGATGTTCCGTACGCCGCAATTGTCGAACACCAAAATTTACAGATTAAGTGAGGTATTGAAAATGAACTTAAAATTCAGAGATTTACGCGCTGATGAAATAGATGTGCGAGTTTCACAGATAAATGATAAAGGCTGTTCGCTGTTGCTATACAAAGACGCGCGATGTGATATGAACATACTTGATGAAACGGTGGGCGCGGAAAATTGGCAAAGGGCGCATACAAGAGATAATGCGAACTGTATTGTATCAATATGGGATGATTCAAAAGGTCAATGGATAAGCAAAGAGGACACAGGCACGGAAAGCAAAACGGAACAGCAAAAAGGATTGGCGTCCGACAGTTTTAAACGCGCTTGTTTCAACTGGGGAATAGGCAGGGAATTATACACCGCCCCGTTCATATATATTAAAGCCGATGATGTCGAGATTATTCCCGATAAAGGCAAATTTAAAACAAGGGATACGTTTTATGTATCAAGTATCAAGATTAAGAACCACGTCATAAAATCCCTTGAAATCGGACGAACTCACAAATATAAAGATGTGGGTATTGTCTATCGCAGTTATGAGGAAAAAGCAGTCCCCGACCCAAAGCCGCAATTCCCGGCAGACGAAAAGGCGGTTGATGAGCTGTCGAATGATGTTACAAAAATGCTGATTGATGAAATCATCGAGAAAGCCGCCCGAACAGGCACGGATATAAGAGCTATATGTCAATGCGCGAACAAACCCGATTTAAAAGAGTTTACGGCAGCGGATTGCCAAACCATATTAAAAGTACTGAATAAGAAATTACGCAAATTAGAGGCGGCGCAAAAATGAAGCTGACGGGAAAGATAAAAGAATGTCTGATAAGCGCATTGTCAAAAAGGACGGTTATCACGCTTGAACTCGATAACAACAATTTCTCGCGTGATGAACTTGACGAATTGATAAACTGTGACAGGCTCGATATTGCCATTAAAAAATGGCGTAAAAAGCGGTCGCTGTCGGCAAACGCGTATATGTGGGTGCTGTGCGATAAGCTCGCTGAAAAACTGAATATCGGCAAAGAAGAGGTTTATCGCCGACACATCCGCGAGGTCGGAGTATCAAGGGTAATCGAACTCAGCGAGGATATATCAAAGACCGTTTTCACGGCATGGCAGAAGTTGGGTGTAGGTTGGTTTGTTGAGGAAAGCGCAGAGCGTGACGGAATAGTGACGGCGTTCTTGTATTACGGCTCATCAACGTATAACACGGCGCAGATGTCAAGGCTTATCGACAGCGTGGTTGAAGAATGCGAGATACAAGGCATACAGACCGCAACGCCTGATGAGTTGGCGAAGATGAAATCATTGTGGAGGGCTGAACCGATTGAAGAGTATACTTCAAACAGATAATAATAAATGTTTCTTATGCGGCGGCGGTCGCGGACTTGAACCGCTCGACAAGCATCACGTTTTCGGCGGAGCAAGCCGCAAAGCGTCCGAAATATACGGCTTAACGGTGTATTTGCACCACAGCAAATGTCATATATTCGGCAAGAACAGCGTGCACGCAAACAGAGAGATAAGAGATGAGCTGTCGGCATATGCGCAAAGGGCGGCAATGAAACATTACGGTTGGACTAAAGAGAAATTTATAAAAATATTCGGAAGGAGCTGGATTTAAAATGAAAGATTTACAAGCACCGTACATAACGGATGCGGAAATATATGGAGTTGACAGCGGACGGAACGCAGATGTACCCCTTGATGAATGCTGCGCATATTGCGGCGAACCGATGTATCGGGGTCAAACCGTTACGGTACTCAGAGAATACAACTTGACATTTTGTGACGGCGAGTGTTTGCGTGACTATTTCGCCGACATAAGCGAAAGAGAGATACTGTGATATGCGAGCGAACAAGAAACCGAAAAAGAAATGGAAGAAAGCCGAAACCGATTTTTATTGAGAAATCGCGGCAAGTACGATTATAACGAACTTGCGGATATGCTCGGACGCTCGTATGCGGTTGTGTATGACAAAATGCATCAGCTGAAAATCGATTACACCAAAGAAGAACTTGAAATCTTTGATGAAAAGCATAAGGCGCAGATGAGGGAAAAACAGCAGAGAGGATATTCACTCAAAGACAGAGAGGTTACATCGGCAACAATAACGGTCGTTTTGGGTGATGTGTATCACGGCACACGACAGGGTAAGAAACTTGATGATATATTTATCGAAACGGCAGAAGCAACCCACCGCAGTGTTGAGGCGGTGCGCAAGATTTATGAAGAAAACAAAGATTTCATAAAGGTGATAGAAAAACAGTGGGAAAGCTATGACCCACCGCCGCAAGACCGAAATATCAACAAAAACCGCCGAACAGGACATTTAACCAACGAAGATTAACAAGCATTGCGCTTGAATGCTATCAATAAAAGAAAGGAACTAACCATATGATAAACAAAGTAATTTTAATGGGTCGGCTTACCAAAGACCCGGAACTAAGATACACAAACAACAAAACGCCTGTTTGCTCATTTACGATTGCCGTAAATAACGGCTACGGTGAGAAACAACAGACGGATTTTATCAACTGTCTTGCGTGGAACAAAACCGCCGAATTTGTGACAAAGTATTTCGCCAAAGGCAAGATGATAATCGTTATCGGACGAATCGCAACCCGAAGCTGGGAAACACAGGACGGCAAGAGAGCCTATGCGACCGAAGTTATCGCAAACGAAGTGAATTTTGGCGAATCAAAAACGTCTCCACAACTGAATACACCCCAAACCGCCGCACAACCGCCAATACAAGACGATGACGATGATTTTACACCGCTTGATGAAGATGACGATTTACCGTTTTAACAAGCGTTACGCTTGACCAACTTTGTCGGGGACGGCGTCCCCGACATCCCGACCACACGAAAGAATGACGCGAATTATGCGGACAACAGGGTCGGGCAAAAGAAAGGATAATTTCAATGAATGACCGAGAATTATTAAAATACTGGAATGATATTCCGATAGGCGCAAAGAACGCCGTATCATACGAAGAATTAAGCGCAAAATGGCATCGCACCTATCGAGGTGTCCGTAAGATACTGGAACTTTTGGGTACGGTTGACACGGGCGATGATTATATATTGATACGCTCATCGCACGGCCGGGGCTTCTTCCGTACAAAGGACAGAAGATTAATACACCGATACCGAAAAGAAATAATAAATCGGGCGAACAATGTATTAAAACCGCTCGATAAGATTTATAAGGTACAAGCAAGAATCGTAGGGGCGGGCGTCTCCGACCGCCCGAACAAACGAACATAAGGCACTAAATGACACTTTTATGTGTGATAAAATGTAAGAAAAACAAACAGGAGTTGAGAATATGGCAAGACCTATTAAAAAAGGACTTGATTACTTTCCTCTTAATGTTTTCTTGACCGGGAGCGTTGAATACATCGAATGTATGTACGGCGCAATCGGGGTATATGTTATTATTTCGTTATGGAAGCGGATTTATGAACATTCATATTATTACAAATATGATGAAAAGGCACCGCTTATTTGCTCAAAAGAATTCGGGAATCAGCTTGAACTCTGCTTCCCGAAAAAAAATAAACAGAGTTATGAAATATATGACGAGATAGCAAAAAAAGCGGTAGAGTTTGGCGTTTTTGATAAAGGAATGTTTGAAAAATATTCAATACTTACATCAAAAACAATACAAAAAATCTACTCGGAAGCAAAAAGAAAAGATGCAAACGAACTGATAGACGAACGCTATCTTTTAATTAATATACCCGAAAACAGAGTTTTTGCAACAAAAACTAAGGTTATTGCAACAAAAACCCCGATTAATGCAGAAACAATCCCACAAAGTAAAGTAAAGGAAAGTAAAGAAAAAGAAAGTAAAATAAATAAAAGTAAAGAAGATAAAAGCAAGAGCGCAAGAAAGAACGGCGGATATGATGAAATCCTATCCGTTGTCGATGATGAGGATTTGAAGAATCTGTATTATGAGTTTATAAAAATGCGTAAGCTGATAAAATCGCCGATGACGGACAGGGCATTAACAACGCTTATCGACAAGGTAAACACATTAGAGCCGTCAAGCATTGAACGTCAAAAGAAATTGCTTGAAAACTCTATCGTGAATAACTGGAAAAGCGTTTATCCGCTGAAAGATAACGAGAGCAAAGGGGGCGGCAATAATGAATTTTCTGAAAGCGAGTATGGAACGCTCGGTACTTACCTCTGATGAAAACATCAAAAAATTCATCGCGGCAAGAGAAAAGCTGAAAGCGGACATAGAGAGCGGCAATTTGATATTATTCCCGAAAAACGAAGCGGAAGAAAAGATATTCAAGCGTCAAAAAGCCGAATCGGATTGCAAAAGCTATAATGCCGAAATCGGAAACGAAAATGCGGTTGACAACTATAATTGCGATATTTGCAAAAACAAAGGTATGATAGCCGAAGTCGTTGAAGATGAAAACGGTTGCAGGGTGGCGTATATGCAATGCAAGTGCCGAACGGTGAGAAATTTTCTGCGCAAGGCACAGGCAAGCGGATTAAAAGACGTATTGAAAAAATATACGTTCAAGACATACATCGCAACGGAAGAATGGCAGAAAAAATTAAAGTCTACGGCGCAAAGATTTATGAGTGACGATGATAGCAACTGGTTTTTTATCGGCGGTCAAAGCGGCTCAGGAAAGTCGCATTTGTGTACTGCAATATGTACGCATTATCTCAAAAGCGGCAACGAAGTTAAGTATATGATGTGGCGCGATGATGTTAATTACATAAAATCAATTATAAACGATTCGGAAGCATATCAACAGGCGGTAAAAAACTATAAAAAAGTCAAAGTACTGTACATAGATGACCTGTTTAAAATGGGAATGAACCAAACGGGCGAAATTCCGAGACCAACGGCGGCAGACATAAATCTTGCGTTTGAAATATTGAATTACCGATACAACAATAACGGTTTGATAACAATAATTTCAAGCGAAAGGCGAATAAGCGACATTATGGATATAGACGAAGCAATCGGCGGCAGAATATACGAAATGACGGTTCGGGGCGGCTATGTGCTGAATGTAAAAAACGGGGTTGGGAAGAATTACCGAATCAAAAATATTGTTGAGATTTGAACCGATGAAAGGATGATGAAAATGTATAACACAATTAAAGATATTGCGTTTTTGTATCAAATAAAGTGTAATAAGTACGACAAAGAAACGCTTACAAAAGAGTTTTGCGAAATGCTGTTTGACGAAACATTCAAGGAATATCAAATGATGAACGAGATAAACAGGGTATCGTGTGAAATGGCAAACCCACTCGGCTATGAATGAAAGGAGCAAACGAATGAACGAGATTAAACTGGTGATAAAATTGCCGCCCGTTACCAAAAAGAACAGTATGCAGATGATACGGAACAGCAAAACACAAAAGCCAATGCTTGTACCGTCAAAACAGTATCGCAGGTACGAAAGTGATTCGGGGTGGTTTTTAAAGCCGCTTGCGATTTCAAGTCCCGTGAATATTCGGGCGTTGTATTATATGGCAACACGGCGAAAGGTGGATATTACGAACCTTGAATCCGCATTGTTGGACGTACTGGTTAAACACGGAGTAATAACGGACGATAATTGCCGTATTGTGGTGTCAACGGACGGAAGTCGGGTTCTCTATGACAAAGACAATCCCCGAACAGAGATATACATAACGGAATCGAAAGAGGTGACGGCACTGTGACATTATCTGAAGCAATAGAGAAAATGAGAAAGCACCGTCTATTAATAGGTATAACAGACGGCGAAAAATCAGACAGAGCAACAGCACTTGATATGTTGCTTGGCATAGCAAAGCGAGAACTTACAAAACAGGAAAGCAGGGAAGATAAATGACAAGGGAAGAATATATCCAAAACAATCAACCTATATATGTGAACAATGATAAATATAGCGAGCCTAAATACACTTGCGAATGCGGTGGTAATGTGAGAAAAAGATTAGATATTGTATTAGCAAGTTATCCGCCAAAATATCGATATGAATGTGATAAATGCGGCAAGGTTGAAAATTTTGAGTTTTAGAAAGGATGATAAAAATGGCAAAATACATAGACACGAACGAATTATATAACAAACTGCGCGGCAGAATCAGCGTGCGCCAATTAGAGATAATAAAGGAATTAATCAACGAATGCGATACAATTACCGTAGAAAGTGAGGATGAATGAAGTGAATGAAAGATTTTTGTTCAGAGGAAAAAGAGAAGATAACGGCGAGTGGGTTGAGGGATTCTTATCAAAAAGTCGTGGTGAGAACAAACAACTCGAATTGTGTATTGACCACGAAGAAAAAGGCGTAATGTGTTCTTCTATAGTTATCCCCGAAACGGTCGGGCAATGCACAGGCTTAAAAGATAAAAACGGCAAACTGATATTTGAGGGGGATGTCGTAAAATTAACCGATACTAATAATAACATAGAGTGGAAAGCGTATGTTGTGTTTGGAAATCCTTATGGCGAGTTTAACTGGGGTTGGAATTTGATGTATATAGGCGAAAAAACGAAAGTTGATACTGATATATTATTATGGACCGAAATGGAAGAAACGGGTGCGTATTGCGAAGTAATCGGGAACGTGTACGACAACCCCAAATTATTGCAAAGGAGCGACGAAGAATGAATGCACAAGAAGCATTAGAAACGATTAAATATGAAGTGAATGAAGAAGGACATTGCGGATATATAGAGGATGAATTACGGCTTGCGATGACGGCCCTTGAAAAGCAGATACCGAAAAAGGTTAAAATTGAGAACGGATACTTTGAATGTCCTTATTGCCAAACTGATATTGAAATAGATAAAGGCAAATTATATTGTGAGGTTTGTGGGCAAAAATTAGATTGGAGTGATATAAAATGACAGATAATGAAAATATAAAGGCTTTTGAGTGTTGTTATGTTGAAGATTCATGTCTGGATTGCAACGAATGCCCAATCAAAAATAAAATGGTTGACGAAGCGCCTTGTTATAAATGCGCGGCAGAGATAGAAAGGTTACGGAACAGAAACAAATTCCTTGAAATCGAATATAAAAATCAGGGTAATTTGTTTTGGGAAAGAGTGCAAATATCAAACCTTTCCGCAATAAAAGAGTTTGCGGAAAGGCTGAAAAGAACATCGATAGGTCTTGAAATTGGAGACGATAAAAAATTAAAAATGACAGTGGTAAGCACCGTTGCAATCGACAACCTTGTAAAAGAAATGACGGAGGAAAAATAATGCCTGACACAAACATATACATAGAACAAGCCAAACACGCAATAGGACTTGACTATAAAAACCCATATCA